>OFGR01000212.1_pt1 | contig 60252 bp, 56 predicted proteins | sample 1521811 | NCBI WGS metagenome assembly OFGR01 (sample SAMEA3504098, study PRJEB24116) | mouse gut metagenome | biome: mouse gut; feature: mouse-associated habitat; material: faeces | place: Denmark | collected 2011 | reverse complement strand
ATCCGGGGAAGGCATTGAAAACCTTCTGGAAACCATCCTGCTGACGGCGGAGATTATGGAGCTGAAAGCCAATCCCAACAGACATGCAAGGGGCCTGGTGATTGAGGCGGAGCTGGACAAAGGAAGAGGCCCGGTGGCCACTGTGCTGGTACAGAAGGGAACCCTCCATGTGGGAGACTTTATTTCCGCCGGGGCCAGCCACGGCAAGGTAAGGGCAATGATAGACGACAAGGGCAGAAGGGTGAAAGAAGCAACTCCTTCCATGCCGGTGGAAATTCTGGGGCTTTCCGATGTGCCCAGCGCAGGGGAAGTGTTCATTGTCCATGAAAACGACAAAACAGCCAAATCCTATGCGGAGACTTATCTGGCCCAGAACAAAGAAAAGATGCTGGAGGATACCAAGGCAAAGATGTCCCTGGACGATCTGTTCAGCCAGATCCAGGCAGGCAACCTGAAAGAGCTGAACATTATCGTAAAGGCGGATGTACAAGGCAGCGTGGAAGCAGTAAAGCAGAGCCTGATGAAGCTTTCCAACGAGGAAGTAGTAGTAAAATGTATCCATGGCGGCGTAGGCGCCATCAACGAGTCCGATGTGTCCCTGGCCTCCGCGTCCTCGGCAATTATTATTGGCTTTAACGTCCGGCCTGACGCTACGGCGAAAGCCATTGCGGAGAGAGAAGGGGTGGATATCCGGCTTTATAAAGTTATTTATCAGGCCATTGAGGATATTGAAGCAGCCATGAAGGGGATGCTTGACCCTGTATTTGAGGAGAAAGTGATCGGCCATGCAGAGGTGCGCCAGATTTTCAAGGCTTCAGCGGTAGGGAATATTGCCGGCTCCTATATACTGGACGGTACCTTCCAGAGAGACTGCAAGGTGCGTATCGCCAGGGAAGGGGACCAGATTTACGAAGGGGCGCTGGCATCCCTTAAGCGTTTCAAGGACGATGTGAAAGAAGTCAGGGCAGGATTTGAATGCGGCCTTGTATTTGAAGGTTTTGACCAGATGCAGGAGCTTGACATTGTAGAGGCATATATTATGGTGGAGGTTCCAAGGTGAGAAAAAACAGTACGAAAAATATACGGATCAACGGGGAGGTGCAGCGGGTTTTAGCGGAAATCATCCGGGGGGAGCTTAAGGACCCAAGGGTCAGCTCCCTGACCTCTGTGGTTTCCGTGGAAGTTGCGCCTGATCTAAAGACCTGTAAGGCATGGATCAGCGTATACGGTGATGAACAGGCAAGGAAGGATACTTTAGAGGGGTTAAACAGTGCGGCAGGCTTTATCCGCAGGGAACTGGCGGAGCGGGTGAACCTGCGCAATACCCCGGAAATCCACTTTATTGCCGACCAGTCCATTGCCTACGGGGTGAAGATGTCCAGGCTGATTGACCAGGTGAATCAGGGAAAAGAAAACTCAAACTCTTAATGATGCAGTACCGCAAACAGGGTCTGCGATATGCGGGGGTAAAAAGTATGAATATATATGAAGAAGTAAAAGATGCGGGCAGTATTGGGATTGGCGGCCATATCAGGCCTGACGGGGACTGTATCGGGGCATCCATGGGGCTGTACCTTTATTTAAAAAAGGTATGCCCCCAGGCCAGGGTGCGGGTGATGCTGGAAGAGCCTCCGGCGGTTTTTTCCTGTATCAGTGGGCTGGATGAAATCCAGACGGATTTTGCTTCGGATGTAGAAAAATTCGATGTGTTTATTGCCCTTGATACGGTAAAAGAGCGGATGGGCGAAGGGGAAAAATATTTCTGCGCCGCCGGGAAAAAAATCAATATTGACCATCATGTAAGCAACACAGGCTGTGGGGATGTGAATTACATAATGCCGGAAGCAAGCTCCACAAGTGAGCTGGTTTATGAAGTGATCGGGGATAAGTCCTTGCTGGATGAAGAGATCGCCAAAGCCCTTTATATAGGAATAGTCCACGACACGGGAGTGTTCCGGTACTCCAATACCTCGCCCAAAACCCTGCGGGCCGCAGCGGAGCTGATTTCCTACGGCTTTGATTTTTCCAGGCTTATTGACGAAACATTCTATGAAAAGACCTATGTCCAGAACCAGATTTTGGGAAGGGCGCTGCTTGAAAGCATCATATTTATGGACGGAAAATGTGTGGTAAGCATGGTGGACAAAAAGACCATGGGCTTTTACCGGGCAGATTCCCATGACTTAGACGGCATTGTGAACCAGCTCCGGCTTACCAAGGGCGTGGAGTGTGCCATTTTCATGTACCAGACGGATGTGTTAAAGTATAAGGTAAGCCTGCGCTCCAACGGAAAGGTGGATGTGGCAAAGGTAGCCATGTTCTTTGGCGGCGGCGGGCATGTGAGGGCAGCGGGGGCGGATATGCAGGGAACTTTCCACGATATCGTCAACAACCTGTCCGCACAGATTGATGCACAGCTTAAAACTGAGAAAAAGGCTTAGGGCGTGAGAATATGTATCACGGAATCATCAATGTATATAAGGAAGCGGGCTTTACCTCCCATGACGTGGTGGCAAAGCTCCGGGGAATATGTAAACAGAAAAAAATCGGACACACAGGAACCCTTGACCCGGATGCGGTGGGGGTTCTTCCTGTGTGCCTGGGAAACGGGACCAGGCTTTGTGATATGCTCACAGACAGGAGCAAGGAATATATTGCCTGCCTGCGCCTTGGGATTGTCACAGACACCCAGGATATTTCAGGGAAAATTCTGGAGGAGAAGGCAGTAGGGGCCAGCCCGGAGGAAGTGGCCCGGGCAGCAGAGGGCTTTGTGGGGGAGATCCTCCAGACGCCGCCTATGTATTCCGCCCTGAAGGTAAACGGCAAAAAGCTCTGCGACCTGGCCAGGAAGGGGCAGGAGGTGGCCCGGGCAGCCCGGCCGGTGACAATTTTTTCCCTGGAGATACAAAAAGAAGAGCACCCTGAATATACCATTAAAGTAGCCTGTTCCAAGGGAACCTATATCCGGACACTGTGCCACGACATAGGGCAGGTGCTGGGCTGCGGCGGGGTGATGAAAAGCCTTACCAGGACAAGGGTGGGGGAATTTACCATAGAAAATGCCCTGGCATTGAAGGAATTACAGCGGCTTTCCGATGAAAATGCCCTAACGGGGGCAGTGGTCCCTGTGGAGCATATGTTCCGGCAGTTCCCTGTGGTTAAGGTAAAAGAAAGCGCCCTCAGGCTCCTGAAAAACGGGAATCCCTTAAGGGTGGAGGACATTGTGCCTGTAACGGGGGGCTTTTCCCAGGGCCAGCAGTTCCGGGTTTATGGCCAGGAGGGCATTTTTTATGGGGTTTATTGTTATCAGGCAGGGCAGGGGCTGCTTTGCCCGGTGAAAATGTTCCTGCCGGAGGCTTAAGCTTTGGCAGGAGGGCTTTGCAGGGAGGGGAAGATGGAAATTATATGCGATACACTGGATTTTCGGGCAGGGCAAAAAACTGCCCTGGCGATAGGGAAATTTGACGGCCTCCACATAGGGCACCTGCAGCTCCTTTCCCATATTCTCCGCCGGAAGGGACAGGGATTTTTGGCAACGGCCTTTACATTCCACCCCTCCCCGGCTGTTTTTTTCGGGCGGGAAAAAGGGAAGGAACTGACTACCCGGCAGGAAAAAAGGAAGCTTTTTGAGAAAATGGGAATAGACCTTCTGGTGGAATTTCCCCTGGACCAGGCAACCGCAGCCACGCCTGCGGAGGAATTTGTTAAAAGGTATCTGGCAGGGCAGCTGCAGGCAGGCTACATTGCCGCCGGGGCGGATGTCTCCTTTGGCAGCCAGGGGAGAGGGGACAGGGAGCTTTTGCAAAGGCTTTCCGCAGATTTTGGCTACCAGGTACAGATTATTGACAAAGTATATTATAAGGGGCGTGAGGTCAGCTCCACCTTTGTCCGTGACCAGGTGGAGGCGGGGAACATGGATATGGCGTGGAAGCTGCTGGGGCGCCCCTATAGCTTTGAGGGGCAGGTAGCCCCGGGGAACCGGCTGGGAAGGCGGCTGGGAATGCCTACCCTGAACCTCTATCCCAGGGAGGAAAAGCTCCTGCCGCCAATGGGTGTTTACTATTCCCGGGTCTCTTTTGAAGGCCGCTGCTGCCCTGGTATTACCAACATCGGGCAAAAGCCCACGGTCAATGAAACCAAAGCGGTAAGTGTAGAGACCTATCTTTATGACTTTGGCGAGGACATGTATGGAAAAGAAATTGTAACAGAATTGTTACAGTTTAAGAGGCCGGAGATGAAATTTAAAGATGTTGGGGAACTGAAAGCCCAGATGGAGCAAGATATTGCCCAGGGAAGGCAGTTCCACAACAGAAGGAAAGACAAGTGAAACACAGGATCTGGCAATATTTCCCCGAAAAAATTTCAAAGCTCTGTTTGACATCCAAAGAGTTCCCTGTTATAATAGCCATGTTGGTTTTGTAACAATTTTGTAATAACTTTGGAGGTCGCGTTTTGAAAAAACAAATGATTTGCGGGGTTTGTGTTCTTGCATCTATGCTGTGTCTCGGGGAACCCCTTTCTATTTACGGGGCGGAACTAAATGAAAAAGGTGTACAGGCCAAAACAGATAATACAGCAAATAATACAGAAGAATTACTGACGGCAGGTATCGGGAATTTATTTCAATCCCCTCTTACCAAGGTGGAATATGTGGAAATTGCCAAAAATGCAGAGGGTGCCCTCTGGGGCTACACCCATCTGGCAATCTGCAACACGTCAGAGAATAATTTAAATATCAGGCAGGAACCGGCGGAGTCCGCGAAGCTTGTGGGGAAGCTGCCGAAAAATGCAGCCTGTGAAATTGTGAGCAGCGAAAACGGATGGGCATACATAACCTCGGGCAAGGTAGAGGGCTACGTAAAGGAAGAATACCTTGTTACCGGATTTGAAGCGAAAATGCGGGGGGAAGAGCTGGCATCGGCAGTAGCCGTATCTACTGCGGACGCCCTGAACATCAGGGAAGAGCCCAACACGGATGCGGAGATCGTTACCCAGGTAGCGGCAGGGGAGGTCCTGGACGTGGTGGAGGTACGGGAAGATGGCTGGGTCAAGGTTTACCTGGACGATGAGGAAGTCTTTGTCTCCGGTGATTACGTGGAGGTGAAATTTGAGTTAAACACAGCGATTACCCTGACGGAGCTTATGTATGGCCAGGGCGTGTCAGATATCAGGGTGGATCTTTGCCAGTATGCAAAGCAGTTTTTGGGAAACCCTTATGTGTGGGGCGGGACAAGCCTTACCAAAGGGGCAGACTGTTCCGGTTTTGTGCTCAGTGTGTTCAAAAAATATAATGTATCCCTTCCCCGGACATCCAGGGAGCAGGCAAATGTTGGCAAGAAGATCAGCGCATCCGACCTTCAGCCGGGGGATCTGGTATTTTATGCAAAGGGCGGCAGGATCAACCATGTGGCAATCTACATTGGCGGCGGGCAGGTAATCCACGCCAGCAGCCCCAAAACGGGGATTAAGATTTCTTCCTATAATTACAGGACACCCTATAAAATGATGAGGGTCCTGCAGGATTAAGGGCCATGGCGGCAATGCAGATGCCGTTCCTCCTGCCAGCAGTGGCGCAGCAAACTGTGGCAAAATTTTCTTTACAGGCCGAACAAGTTGTGGTATGATAAAGAAATGTGAAGTTAGCCGTTGCTCAGAACCAGGGAGACTCCGGCCGGTTCTTGGCATCAGGCGTTTGAAAATAAGGAGGATATACAATGATTTCCAAGGAAAAGAAAACAGCAATCATGAAAGAACATGCAAGATGCGAGGGCGATACAGGTTCGCCGGAAGTACAGATTGCAGTGTTATCAGCGAGAATCCAGGAGCTTACAGAGCACTTAAAGCAGCATCCGAAGGATAACCATTCCAGAAGGGGCATGTTTAAGATGGTAGGCCAGAGGCGCGGACTTCTTAAATATCTTAAGGAAAAAGATATCGAAAGATATCGTGCTTTGATTGAAAAACTGGGAATCAGAAAGTAAAAAAGGCAGTTTTAAGGCGGAGCAGATTATCGGCTCCGCCTTTTTATCATTATGCCGCCGGAGCAGGGCAATTATCCAATAAAGGCGGCTGGTAAGAGAGAAAAGGAGAGAACTATGTACAAGACATTCAAAATGGAGCTTGCAGGCAGAACTCTTAGCGTGGACATTGGCAGGGTGGGCAAGCAGGCCAACGGATGCGCGTTCATGCATTACGGGGATACCACCGTACTGTCTACTGCCACCGCATCGGACAAGCCCAGGGAAGGAATTGACTTTTTCCCCCTGAGTGTGGAATATGAAGAAAAGCTATATGCAGTAGGAAAGATTCCAGGGGGCTTTAACAAGAGGGAAGGAAAGGCATCGGAAAACGCCATTTTAACAAGCCGCGTGATCGACAGGCCCATGCGCCCGCTGTTCCCCAAGGACTACAGAAACGATGTGACTTTAAACAATATGGTGATGAGCGTGGACCCGGAGTGCCGGCCGGAACTGGTGGCAATGTTAGGGGCCGCTATCGCCACCTGTATTTCGGACATTCCCTTTGACGGCCCCTGCGCCATGACGCAGATTGGCATGGTTGACGGGGAATTTGTTGTAAACCCTTCCCAGGAACAGTGGAAGAACGGGGACCTGAACCTGACCGTTGCCTCCACCTCGGAGAAAGTGATCATGATTGAGGCAGGGGCCAATGAAGTCCCTGAGAGGAAGATGATCGAGGCCATTTACAAAGCCCATGAGATCAACCAGACGATTATTGCCTTTATCAACCAGATTGTGGAAGAGGCAGGCAGGCCCAAGCATGAATATACAAGCTGTGCGGTTCCCGAGGAACTGTTTACGGCGATAAAGGAAATCGTGTCCCCGGCGGAAATGGAAGAGGCGGTTTTCACTGACGAGAAGCAGGCACGCGAAGAGAATATCAGGAAGGTTACGGAAAAGTTAGAAGAAGCCTTTGCAGATAACGAGGAATGGCTGGCCCTTTTGGGGGAGGCAGTTTACCAGTACGAAAAGAAGACAGTGCGCAAGATGATCTTAAAGGACCACAAGCGCCCGGATGGCAGGGAGATCACCCAGATACGCCCCCTGGCGGCAGAGGTTGACATTATCCCCAGAGTCCATGGCTCGGCAATGTTTACCCGGGGACAGACACAGATCTGCAATGTGTGTACCTTAGCGCCCTTATCCGAGCAGCAGAAGATTGACGGGCTGGATGAAAATGAAGTGAGCAAACGCTATATGCACCATTATAACTTCCCTTCCTACTCGGTAGGGGAGACAAAGCCCTCCAGGGGCCCTGGGAGAAGGGAGATTGGCCATGGTGCGCTGGCGGAAAGGGCGCTGATCCCTGTGCTTCCTTCAGAAGAGGAATTCCCCTACGCTATCCGTACCGTTTCGGAAACCTTTGAATCCAACGGTTCCACCTCCATGGCCTCCACCTGTGCTTCCTGCATGTCCCTGATGGCGGCAGGGGTACCCATCAAAAAAATGGTGGCAGGCATTTCCTGCGGCCTGGTAACAGGGGAGACGGACGATGATTTTGTGCTCCTTACAGATATCCAGGGGCTGGAGGATTTCTTCGGTGATATGGACTTTAAAGTCACAGGGACCACAGAGGGCATTACCGCTATCCAGATGGATATTAAAATCCACGGCCTTACACGGCCTATTGTGGAGGGAGCCATCGAAAGATGCCGGGAAGCAAGGCTGTTTATTATGGATAGCTGCATGAAGAAGGCCATCACAGCCCCCAGGCCGGAGGTAGGGCCATTTGCGCCCAAGATCATTTCCATCCAGATTGACCCGGAAAAGATTGGCGATGTGGTGGGGCAAAGGGGCAAGACCATTAATGAGATCATTGCCCGTACCGGCGTTAAGATTGACATTACAGACGATGGGAACGTGTCTGTCTGCGGCACTGATGCGCCTATGATGGACAAGGCTGTGGAATATATTAAGACCATTGTAACAGATTACCAGGAAGGCCAGATTTTCCAGGGAATCGTGGTGAGCATCAAGGAATTTGGCGCATTTATAGAGTTCGCGCCGGGCAAGGAGGGGATGGTCCACATCTCCAAGATTGCCAGGGAGAGAATCAACCGGGTGGAGGATGTGCTTACCCTTGGGGACAAGGTGACGGTAGTGTGCCTTGGCAAGGACAAGATGGGCAGAATGAGCTTCTCTATGAAGGATGTAGCGCAGAAATAAAAGAAACAGGCACGGCCAGGGCTGTGCCTGTTTTTTCATACGCATCCTAAAAAATTTAATTCACAATGCATGCAAAAGGAGAAAAAGAGTGGAAAACAGAAAAAAACAGATCGTCCTTTTAATGACAGACAGCACACGGCAGGATATGCTGGGATGCTATGGCAACAGGGATATGGGCACGCCATGCCTGGATGCCATAGCAGAAAATGGGATCCGCTATGATAATGCCTATTCCTGCCAGCCGGTATGCGGGCCGGCCCGTTCGGCAATTTTTACCGGCACGTACCCGCACTCTAACGGGAGCATTGCCAACTCCGTCCCATTAGGGGATAATGTGAAGACCATCGGGCAGCGTCTTAGTGACCATGGCTTCCATACCGCTTATATTGGCAAATACCACCTGGACGGCGGCGATTATTTCGGGCTGGGCAGATGCCCTGACGGCTGGGACCCTGCCTATTGGTATGATATGAAATGCTATCTGGAAGAACTGAGCCCCGAGGAAAGGAGACTTTCCAGAAAAGCGGAAACCAACCGCCTGGGGATAGAGGCAGAATTTACATATGGGCACCGGTGTGCCAGCCGGGCAATCCGTTTCCTGGAGGAATATGGGGATGGGGATTTTTTCCTGACAGTTTCCTTTGACGAACCCCATGGCCCTTCTTTATGCCCGGAGCCTTATGCTTCCGCTTTCCGGGACTATGAATTCCCAAAGCTGCCTAATGTATGGGATACCCTTGAGGGAAAGCCGGAGCACCAGAGAATATGGGCAGGCAGGGGACGGTTGGCTGACAGGGATTCCCTTGTCATAAAAGCCCCTGATTTTCTGGGATGTAATTCTTATATTGACAGTGAAATATCCAGGATTGTGGACTGTATCCACAAGATGGCACCGGATGCAATGATTATTTATACTTCCGACCATGGGGAAGGGCTGGGGAGCCACTGTCTCTATGGAAAAGGGCCGGTAATGTATAATGAGATTGCACGGGTCCCTCTTTTGGTCAGCGGCCCGGGTGTCCCTAAAGGGGTGGTGGATACACAGCCGGTGAGCCATATTAACCTGGCCCCAATGATTTTGGAATATATGGGTGTCCCGGTGCCTAAGCTGCTGGAGGGAGGGAGCCTCCTGCCTGCGGTATATGCCCCCGGGGAGCGCATTAACCCTTATGTGGTCACGGAGTTTACCAGATACGAGATAGACCACGACGGGTTTGGCGGCCTGCAGATGATGCGGGGAATCTTTGACGGGCGCTATAAGCTGGTAATCCATTTGCTGGAGGATATGGACGAATTTTATGATTTGGACAGTGACCCTTATGAAATGGAGAACAGGATCAATGATGGTTCCTGCTATGAGGAGAAAAAGCGCCTCCATGGGAGCCTTCTTGCCTGGATGAACCAGACCCGGGATCCCTACCGGGGGTATCAGTGGGAGCGGCGGCCATGGCGGAAGGATGCGCCCCAGGCAAGCTGGGAAAGTACTGGCTATACCAGGCAGCGGGAAAATGAGGAATATGAGCCAAGGCAGCTGGATTATAGGACAGGGCTTCCCATGAAAGAGGCAGTGCGCATAAAATAAACCATCACATAGGAAACAGGGACTAAAAAGCGGGTATCGGCCCGCTTTTTTTGTCCCATAAGGGTGCCTTTTTTGGAGGCTGGGGAGGCAGAAGCAAACTTGCAGTCATAACCTGGACAAAGTTTCATATATTGGGATAAGGGGTGAAAGTGATGACAAAGAGGGAAGAAATTTTACGGATTTTTCCGGACAATATGAAAAGAACCTGGGAACAGGCCCTGGGATGGGCGGATAAGCTCCAGGAAATCCGGCTGGGGGTGGGACAGCCAGTTCGGCTGCATTATTCCGGGGAGGAGCGTTTTTTGTCTGGCAGAGGGGTTTTGTGCACAGGGCTCCAGGAAGCCTGGTATCTGACAGAACGGGAAATGGACGAGATTGTGAGAAATATCTGCCGTTACTCCCTGTACGCTTTTGAAAACGAAATCCGCCAGGGATTCCTTACAGTACCCGGGGGGCATAGGATAGGGATGGCCGGGCAGGTGGTTTTGAATGAAGACGGCAACATCAGGAATATTACCCATATCCGGTTCCTGAACATCAGGATTTCCCATGAGGTGATTGGGGCGGCCACAGAGGCCATGGCTTACCTGTATGAAAAGGGCCGCTTTTTAAACACCCTGCTGGTATCCCCCCCAGGATGCGGAAAAACTACCCTGCTCCGGGATATTGTGCGGCAGGTATCGGAAGGAAATCCCTATGGGGAGGGGAGGCAGGTGGGGGTGGTGGACGAGCGTTCGGAGATTGCGGGAAGCTTTATGGGGATTCCCCAAAACCGGGTGGGGATCCGGACGGATGTGCTGGACGGCTGCCCCAAAGCCCAGGGGATGATGCTTCTTATGCGCTCTATGGCACCTGCGGTGGTGGCGGTGGATGAAATTGGCAGCGCAGAGGATATGAAAGCCCTTTTTGGGGTACTGCAGTGCGGAAGCAGCGTGGCGGCTACCATGCATGGCAATTCCATGGAAGATGTGGCTAGGCGCATAGGGGCCGGGCAGAGGGAGGGGAATGTGATTGCAGGCACACCGGAAATGTGCTTTGAAAGATATCTTTTCCTGGAAAAGGAACAGGGCGTCTGCCAGATCAGGGAGATCCTTAACAGGGAGGGAGCCCAGGTACACAGGGGCAGGCTATGGAAAAACTGATTGGCTGCGCCCTGGTGCTGGCTGGCTGTACCGGCTTTGCAGGAAGCCTTTGCAGGGAGAGGCAGGAGCGGGTCCGGATGCTGAAGCAGATACGGGGGATCTATGAAGATTTGAAATACTATATTTCCTATCAGAGGGCCACGGTTTTGGAGGCTTTGCTGAAAATAGCCGGGAAGGGGGAGGAACCCTTTGCCGGGGCTTTTCGGGAAATTTACCGGAGAGTCTGGGAAGAGGGGGAAAACCTTCTTCTGGTATGGCAGCAGCAGATGGAGAGTGGGCTGGGGGCAACCCCTCTTTCCCCCCGGGAGAAGAAGCTGGTGTATGATTTTTCCGCCTGCCTTGGTTATATGGAAGAAAACGCCCAGGCGGGGGCGCTGGATGAACTCCTGCGGGAGGCGGCTTCTTGTATAGAAGAGCTGGAAAGGGAGAGGAAGAACAAAAATAAGATGACAATGAGCCTGGGGATAGCGGCAGGCGTTTTGATATCTATTCTGCTGCTGTAACGGGGGCGCAGCCAGGAGGAAGGGAATAGGCGCAGTACCGCATGGGCGGTCTGTGGGATGCAGGGGTGTAAACATGGAAATAAACCTGATTTTTAAGATTGCGGCGGTGGGAATCTTAATTACGATTCTTGGGCAGATATTAAAGCACAGCGGACGGGAAGAACATGCCTTCCTGATAAGCCTTGCAGGGCTGATACTGGTGCTTACCTGGATATTGCCTTACATTTACGATCTGTTTGTAATGATACAGGATCTGTTCAGTCTCTGAGAAAGGAGCAGGCATGGAAATAATTAAAATCGGGCTCCTGGGGGTGGCAGGGGTAATGCTGGCTTTGCAGTTCCGCAGCAACCGCCCGGAATATGGGCTGTACCTGGGGGCAGGTATCTGCCTTCTGATCTTTACTTTTTCTGTAAGCGGCCTTCGTGCCCTTCTTGAACGGGTAAAGGAGCTGCAGCTTTCCATAAGCGGCGGCGGGGAATACCTGGGATTTTTGTGCAAGGCGGTGGGGATCACCTATGTGTGCGAGTTCTGTGCGGCCCTGTGCAGGGACGCGGGCTATGGGGCAGTGGCTGGTCAGATCGAAATTTTCGGGAAGCTGTCGGTGCTGCTTATGGGGATTCCTGTGCTTGTGGCAGTGATTGAAAATATCAGCGCCATAACCGGGTAGGTGCTTTAAGTTTTGGCCGGGCAGCTTTTGGCAGTGCTGCGCCGGATGGGGCGGCGGTTTTTAAGGGTAGGGGACGGAGATGGAGATTAGATGGAAAAGGGCGATTTTTCTGGTGGCGGCGCTGCTTTATTTTTCAACTGTAATGGAAGCACAGGCGGCAGGGCCGGAAGCCGGGAGTGAGGGTTTTGGCTATATTGACAAGTGGCTTTCCTCCTGTGACATGAGCGGGGTAAATGAGGGGATGGACAGCCTTTTTCCCGGTTTCCAGGTGGATGCCGGGGAGCTTCTTACCATGATCATGAAAGGGGAAACCGGGGAAGCATTCGGGCTTTTGTGGGGCCAGGTAAAGGACTCTTTTGCCGGGGAATTTGCAGGGGTAAAGAAAATCCTGGTCTCTATTTTGGTCCTAGGGGTGCTTTCCGCTTTCTTTGAACAGTTTTCAGACCTTTTTGCAGGGGGGCAGGTTGCCCAGGCGGGGTTTTATTTTCTCTACCTTTTTCTAATGGTGACCCTCACCAAAGTGTTCCTTTTTGTGGCGGGGATTGCCAGGGAGACAGTAGGGAGCGTGGTGCTGTTTATCAAACTGTTTATCCCCACCTATTTTGTAGCGGTGGGGGCAGCCCAGGGGGCGGCGGCGGCGCTGTACTATTATCAGATGATGCTGGCGCTGGCCTATCTGGTGGAGAGCTTTTTAAATGTGGCGCTGCTGCCTTTGATTTACAGTTATGTATTGCTGGCTTTGCTTAACGGCCTGTGGGCAGAAGAGAAGCTGGGCCTTTTGCTGGATTTTATTGAAAAGGGGACCGTCCTTGCCCTGAAGGTGTCCATGGGAGCGGTCACAGGCTTAAGCCTGGTACAGGCTGTGATTGTCCCGGCTGCTTCCCGGCTGAAATTTTCTGCCGTGCGCAAGGCGGTTTCAGCCATTCCCGGTATTGGGGGCGTGGCGGATGGCGTGACGGAGCTGATGCTGGGTTCTGTTGCGCTTATTAAAAACAGTATGGGGGTTTTGCTGCTGGCGGCGCTGGTGGGGGCCTGCCTGGTGCCTGTGCTGAAAATCCTGGTGATTACGGGAACCATTAAACTTGGGGCGGCAGTTACCGGTATCGTCAGCGACAAAAGGATTTCCGCCTGTGCGGACAGGGTGGGAAAGGGCTGCCTGCTCCTTTTACGGTGCGTGTGCACTGCCACGGCGCTGTTTATTATTGTGGTGGCGGTGGTGTCTTATACGGTTTCGTCCTGGTGAAGGGCACTGTACGCGTTACGCCAGGGGAAGGGATGGGCGGGATATGATTTCAGCAATCAGGGATATTTGCATTTTTATGATAATTGCACAGACAATCCTTTATTTTGTGCCAGGAGATTCTTATATGAAATATGTAAGGGTACTGGTGGGGATTATGATGATCCTTAAGGTCACGGAACCAATTTTCGGTTTCTTCCTGGATGACGGGAAGCGGCAGGAAATCAAAAATACAGTGGACGCCCTTAAAAGAGCGGTGGAGGAGAGCAGGGGGGAGCTGCAGCTTGCGGATGATTATGAGGATATTTACAGGGGGATAGGGGAAGAACTGCAAAAAAGCTTAGCCCAGCGGGATAGCGGGTATGATGTTGTGAGGGTGGACTTTATTAAGGGGATGAGGGAAGGGGAGGAAAGAGTTGTCATCGTGCTGTCGGAAAAAAAGACACAGGAGGAAGGCAGCATCCTTATAGCGCCAGTGGCATTGGGGGAGGAGAAGGTGGCAGGCCCGGCGGAGGAAGAGCGGCTAAAAGAATTGTACGGGGGGCACCTGGGGCTGGATGCAGGGCGGATTGACCTTGTTTTTCAGTGAATAAAAGGGCAGGATGGAGGCTTTGTATGCACCAAAAGGACGCCATAAAAAAGATAAAGGAAAAGTTCACCAAGGACAATTTCCTGGTCATAGCCCTGGTGGGGGTATTGCTTTTGGTGATAGCCTGGCCGGTGGAAGAAAAAAACGGGAAGAAGGAAGCAAAGTCCGTTCAATGGGACAGCCCGGGCGCTATCATGGGAATAGGGCAGGAGGGCAGCACAGCCCAGGCAGGGCAGGAGCAGGAGACGGGGGGAGATTATCTGTTTGCCTATGCGGGATGGATGGAGGATTCCCTGGAAGAGCTGTTAGGGACCATGGAGGGCGTGGGGAAGGTGAAAGTGATGGTCACCCTGGAAGATTCCGGGGAATCCCTGGTGGAGAAGGATGTGAACACTACCCGCAACGATACTGCCGAGACGGATTCCGCAGGAGGCGTAAGGAATGCCACCAACGCCAGCGAGAACCGGGAAACCGTCTATCAAAGGGGGCAGGGGAACGTTGACATGCCTTACGTGAAGAAGGTGCTCTCCCCCAGGGTGGAGGGGGTGGTGGTGTCCGCCCAGGGAGGCGGCAACGCCAGGACCGCCCGGAATATAACCGAAGCAATTCAGGCATTATTTGGCATAGAGGCACATAAAATTAAAATAGTTAAAATGATATCACAATAAGAAGGAGATACGGATTTGAAGAATATGGTGAAGAAGAATCAGATTATGATCACGGCGCTGGCGATTATGATTGCGGTTGCAGGGTACTTGAACTTTGCCGGCGGCAAAATTACGGAAGAAGAAATCATGACGGCAGGTTCCGATACGGTGGTGGCAGGCGGGCAGCAGGCGGTTTCGGACCCGGAGGTGGCGTCGTTGTTTGAGATTTCCGACGAGGATATGGAGCAGGCTGAGTTTGGCGAGATTGAAAGCCTGGATTCCGAAGTGGTTTTACAGGAGGAGAATTACCTGGAAGAGACGATGGGCGAAATTTTAGCGGAAAACAATACCCAGGACATCAGCAACCAGTTATCTACAGGGGAGACCCCGGGGGAAGCGGTGTTTACTTCCGCCACGAGCCTGGACGCTTTATCCGGTGCAAGGCTGTTAAAAGAACAGACCAGGGCCAGGAATAAGGAGACGCTGCTGGAAATTATCAACAACGTGAATATCAGTGAGGAACAGAAGCAGGAGGCCGTTGACAACATGATTGCCCTGACGGATGTTGCCGAAAAGGAAACCGCTGCGGAGATCCTTTTGGAGAGCAAAGGCTTTGAGGATGTAGTGGTAAGCATCACCGAGGATTCTGTGGATGTTGTGGTAAACGCTGCCGAGCTTACCGAAGCCCAAAGGGCACAGATAGAGGATATTGTTATCAGAAAAACAGGGATCTCGCCCGATGCCATTGTGATCAGCACCCTGCCTGCGGAATAAATTGGTGCTATATTTTTGAAAATGTGGTATCCTATTACAGGAAAATAAATGCAGTGCCTGTGAAGGCGTTTTCAGGATAAGAAGAAAGGATACCTTTATGAAAAGAGTTTTTCTGATTGTATTGGACAGTGTGGGGATAGGTGCCATGGAGGATGCTGCGGATTTCGGGGATGTGGGGGTAAATACCCTGCGTTCGGCCTCCCGGGGCTCCTGTTTCCACTTGCCCAATATGGAACAGATGGGATTATTCAATATTGACGGGATCAACTGGCGGGAGGGCACAGCAAACCCCAGTGCGCTTTACGGGAGAATGCGGGAAGCTTCCAGGGGGAAGGATACTACCATAGGCCACTGGGAGATTGCAGGGGTCATATCCCCCAATCCGCTGCCTGTTTACCCGGAGGGGTTTCCGCCGGAAATTACAGAGGCTTTTAGCAAGATGACAGGAAGGGGCATTCTCTGTAACCGCCCTTATTCGGGAACAGAAGTGATCAAAGACTATGGGGAAGAGCATGTAAGGACAGGGGATCTGATTGTCTACACCTCTGCGGACAGCGTGTTCCAGGTGGCCGCCCATGAGGATGTGGTGCCTGTGGAAACCCTTTATGAGTACTGTAAAATGGCAAGGGGGCTTCTTTCCGGCAGGCACAGCGTAGGAAGGGTGATTGCCAGGCCCTTTAATGGCGCAAGGGGAAACTACCAGAGAACGGCCGGAAGGCATGATTATTCCCTTACGCCCCCTGCCCCTACCATCCTTGACGCCATCAAGGAAGCCGGGAAGGAAGTGATTGGCGTGGGGAAGATCAGGGATATTTTTGCCGGGCAGGGAATCACTTCTTATGTATATACCAAGGGAAATGCAGAAGGCATCCAACGGACAAAGGAGTACCTTGCCCGGGATTTTGAAGGGCTGTGCTTTATCAATCTGGTGGACTATGATATGCTCTATGGGCACAGGAACGACATTGAAGGCTATGCCAGGGCGCTGTCGGAATTTGACGCGGCACTGCCGGGAATGCTGGCGCTGCTTAAGGAGGAAGATGTACTGATGGTTACCGCGGACCATGGATGTGATCCCGGTTATACGGTTTCCACCGACCACTCCAGGGAATACACCCCGCTGCTTGTTTACGGAAAGGGCGTGGAGCCGGGAAACCTGGGGACCAGGGATACCTTTGCGGATATTGGGGCTACGGTGCTTGAGATACTGGGAATAGAGGCAGGGACAGACGGGAAATCCGTTCTGTAAAATACATTGGAAAACAGGAGGAAGATTTTGTGACTGATTTTGAGAAGGAGATAAACAGAAGGCGGACTTTTGCCATTATTTCCCACCCGGATGCAGGGAAGACCACCCTTACGGAAAAATTCTTATTATATGGCGGGGCCATCAACCTGGCGGGGAGCGTGAAAGGGAAAGCCACTGCAAGACATGCGGTTTCTGACTGGATGGAGATAGAAAAGGAAAGGGGAATTTCTGTTACCTCTTCGGTACTGCAGTTTGAATATGGGGGGTATTGTATTAATATTCTGGATACCCCAGGGCACCAGGACTTTTCGGAGGATACTTACCGGACGCTGATGGCGGCGGACTCGGCAGTGATGGTGATTGATGCTTCCAAGGGGGTGGAAGCCCAGACGAGGAAGCTCTTTAAGGTCTGCGTGATGCGGAAGATCCCTATTTTTACCTTTATCAATAAGCTGGACCGGGATGCCAACGATACCTTTGAGCTGCTGGACGAAATTGAAAAGGAGCTTGGCATTGCCACCTGCCCTGTAAACTGGCCCATTGGCTCGGGTAAGCGTTTTCAGGGAGTTTACGACAGGGACAGGCAGTGTGTCATCACTTATTCCGATACAGAGAAGGGAACCAAAGAGGGGGAGAGCGTGGAAGTGCCCGCCTGCGACAGTAAGGCACTCGGGGCGGTGATCGGAGAGGAAGCGGCAGGCACCCTGATAGGGGAGATAGAGCTTTTAGACGGTGCCAGCGCGGAATTCGACTTGGGGCTGGTCCGTGCCGGGGAGCTTACGCCAGTATTTTTTGGTTCGGCGCTTACCAATTTCGGGGTGGAATTTTTCCTGCGGCATTTTCTGGAAATGGCAACTACCCCCCTTCCCAGAAAAGCGGATAAGGGGCTTATTGCACCGGCAGAAAATGAATTTTCCGCCTTTGTATTTAAAATACAGGCCAATATGAACAAAGCCCACAGGGACAGGATCGCCTTTATGAGAATCTGTTCCGGCAAATACGAAGCCAGCATGGAAGTAAAACACATGCAGGGAGGGAAGGTAATGCGTCTCTCCCAGCCCCAGCAGATAATGGCAAGCGAGAGGAAAATACTGGAAGAGGCTTATGCAGGGGATATTATCGGCGTGTTTGACCCGGGGATTTTTTCCATCGGGGATACTTTGTGTATGCCCAAAGAGCAATTCTGTTATGAGGGAATCCCTACTTTTGCCCCGGAGCATTTCGCCAGGGTAAGGCAGGTGGATACCATGAAAAGAAAGCAGTTTGTGAAAGGCATCACCCAGATTGCCCAGGAGGGCGCCATTCAGATTTTCCAGGAGTTTAATACCGGTATGGAGGAGATCATTGTGGGGGTGGTGGGCGTGCTCCAGTTTGATGTGCTAAAATACCGTCTGGAAAATGAATATAATGTGGAGATTAAGCTGGAAAACCTGCCCTATGAGCATATCAGGTGGATTGAAAACAAGGATGTGGACCTGGACAGGCTGATAGGGACTTCCGATATGAAAAAGATTAAAGACCTGAAGGGGAATCCTCTGCTTTTGTTTGTGAATGCATGGAGCGTGGGGATGACACTGGACAGAAATGAAGGATTGATACTCTCTGAGTTTGGACGTGGTTAAATGAAAATAAAAAAATGCGTTTGGTTGTTTGTTTTCTGTATTTTATTTGCTGCCGGCTGCGGTGGGAGGGAGGGGGCAGAAGGCGGTTCTTTGGAGGGATCCGGCCAGGGCCAAAGCCAGCCAGGGCTTTTGGCTGTGGGGGAAAGGCAGGAGGCCCATAAGGACGAGGTGGCGGGGCTTACGGGAATTTATTCTGCGGAAACCACCATGACCAGGAAGCAGCAGATGGGGCGTTTCCATTACGAACGGCTCAGCGAAAAGGAACAGATCGCCTATGCGGAGATATTGCAGATTCTCCAGGACTTTGGGGAAGGGGTAGCTTTGTCCTGTACGGAAACGGATGTCATAGAAAAAGCCTTTCAATGTGTGCTCAACGACCATCCGGAAATCTTTTATGTGGACGGCTATACCTTCACAAGGTATACCATGGGAGACCAGGTTAAAAAGATTACCTTCTCCGGCACTTACAATGTGACCAGGCAGGAGGCGGAACTGAGAAAAGACCAGATCGGGCAGTATGTGAGGGAATGCCTGGCGGGTATCAGCCAGGAGATGGACGGATATGCCAAGGTGAAATATATTTACGAGTATATTATCAACCACACGGAATATGATGCGGCGGCACCTGATAACCAGAATATATGTTCTGTGTTTATCCATCAAAAAAGCGTATGCCAGGGCTATGCCAAGGCAACCCAGTATCTGCTGGAGCTGGCGGATGTCCCCACTGCCCTGGTAATGGGCAAGGTATCAGGGGGGGAGGGACATGCCTGGAACCTGGTAAAGCTGGATGGAAATTATTATTATGTAGATACTACATGGGGAGATGCATCCTACCAGATCGTGGAAGGCAGCAGCGGCCAGGCTCCTGGCAGCATCCCGCCCATTAATTACGATTATCTGTGCGTTACCACCAGCCAGCTTGAAAAGACCCACAGGATTGATTCCATTGTGGATATTCCCCTGTGTGATTCCATGGAGGATAACTACTATGTGAGAGAAGGGCTTTATTTTACCCAGGTTGACGATACAAAGCTGCAGGAGGTTTTCCAGGCGTCTTACCAGCAGGGAAGCGCTTACGTAACTTTAAAATGTGCGGACAGGCAGGTTTATGAGAGCATGAGAAAACACCTTATAGAAGAACAGGGGATCTTTGCATATTTAAATGCCCGGGAGGGGACGGTTTCCTATGCGGAGAATGAAGAGCAGCTAGGCCTCAGTTTCTGGCTCTAGTAAACAAAAACTTTGTTTGCTGTCTCTTGGGGCTATGCAAAATGTATAATTTTTGATATGATTAACAATATTGAGGCTTGTAACAGAAAGAAAGGAACGCTATATATGGAAAAGACTTTTGAACAGAACACAGGCGTAATACAGGAGAATGAAGAGCTTGGCACGGTGAAGATTGCGGATGATGTAGTGGCAATGATTGCAGGCCTGGCAGCTACCGAGGTACAGGGCGTTGCAGCTATGGCAGGCAATATCAGCAATGAACTGATGAACAAAATGGGGGTAAAAAACCTTGCCAGGGGTGTGAAAGTGGAAGTGTCCGGCAAGCGGGTCAAGGCAGAACTGGCACTGGTTATTGAGTATGGCTATAATATTCCCGCTATTTCCCAGCGGGTCCAGGAAAAAGTAAAATCAATGGTAGAGAATATGACGGGACTGGAAGTGGCGGATATCAATATCCGTATTGCCGGTGTCAGTATGCAGAAAGACAAATAAGTACAGGGTGAATACTGATGAGCAGAAGAGGAATGAGGGAGCAGGTTTTTAAGCTGCTGTTTCGGGTTGAATTTCATCCCGGGGAAGAGATGGCGGAGCAGGAGGCGTTGTTTTTTGAAGAGGAAGAAAACGCCGGGGTGCCGGAGGAAAATCATCAGATCAGCGGAAAATTCAACAAAGTAGTTACAAAGCTGGATGAGATTGACAAGGTTCTAAACGACAGGGTGCAGGGCTGGGATACAGGTAGGATGGGCAAGGTGGACCTTACGGTCCTGCGGCTGGCAGTCTATGAAATTATGTATGATGAAGAAATCCCTACAGGTGTGGCAATTAACGAGGCGGTGGAGCTGGCAAAGAAATTTGGCCAGGATTCTTCCCCTTCCTTTGTTAACGGTGTGCTGGCTAAATTTGCATAGGCCGATTTCCGGCACGGCTTTTGTTTATCAGCAGGACTTGTCTGGAAACTTTTATCCGGAAATGATTTTTCAGACATGCTCCGGAAGTACAGGAAAATGACATGCAGAATGTTTATACTGTTGGACAGGTAAATTCCTATATTAAAAATATGTTTGCACAGGATTTCCTTTTGCAGGAGCTGTCCGTAAAAGGAGAAGTCAGCAATTGCAAATACCATTCCTCCGGGCATATTTATTTTACGTTAAAGGATGAAAAGGGAACCATCTCCTGTGTAATGTTTGCAGGGAACCGTTCCGGCCTTGCATTTCGGATGGCGGAGGGGATGCAGGTGGTGGTACGGGGAAGCATTGATGTGTACCTGCGGGACGGCAAGTACCAGATGTACGCCCAAAGTATCACCCCGGATGGCGCAGGCGCCCTCTATGAGAGATTTGAAAGGCTGAAACAGGAGCTTCTTGAACGGGGAATGTTCGCCCCTGAATACAAAAAGCCTATCCCGCGGTTTGCCAGGACAGTTGGGGTGGTGACAGCGCCTACAGGGGCAGCCATCAGGGATATTATCAATATTATTTCCAGAAGGAACCCCTATGTGCAGATCATTTTATACCCTGCTCTGGTACAGGGGGAGTCGGCAGCATCCAGCATTGTTAAGGGGATTGCCGCCTTAGAGCGCAGGAAGGTGGACGTGATAATCGTGGGCAGGGGAGGCGGTTCCATAGAAGATTTATGGGCTTTCAATGAGGAGATTGTCGCCCAGGCAGTATTTGACTGTAATGTGCCTGTGATTTCTGCTGTGGGGCATGAGACGGATACCACCATTACGGACTTTGCCGCCGATCTGCGGGCGCCAACCCCATCTGCTGCAGCAGAGCTTGCAGTGTATGACGTGAGGCAGCTTTTGGGGCAGTTAGAGGGGGCAAGGGCATCTTTATACCGACAGATCCAGGGCAGGGCCAGGCTTTGGGAGGCAAAGTTAAAGCCCCTGGAGGCAAGGCTGAAAATGAACAGCCCTATGGGCAGGATCCGGGAAAAGAGGACCGGGCTCCTTGGCTTGGAGGAGCGGCTTGTGGGTGCAATGAAAAGCCATTTAACAGGCAACAGGCACAGGCTGGCTATTTACATTGAGAAGCTAAGAGGGCTTTCCCCCCTTGAAAAGCTGAACCAGGGGTATTCCTATGTGTCCGACGGGGAGGGAAAGACGGTGGCGGATATCGGAAGGGTTTCCATTGGGGACAGCCTTTGGATTTTTGTAAAAAACGGAAAGCTCCAGGCATCGGTTACAGGAAAATATCCCATGCAGGAGGCGCTCCCCAAAGGGGTGCCCGGCTTGGCAGGGACAGGCCAGGAGCCGGCCTGGGAGATGGAAGCCGGGGAGCAGCCATAGGGCCCGGCCAGTGAAAGGAAGAAGGACTTGGAAGAAAAAATAAATCTTGAAGAAACCTTTGATAAGCTGGAAGAGACAGTGCAGGCGCTGGAGCAGGAAGAGCTGTCTTTGGAAGAATCCTTCCGGCTCTATCAAAGCGGTATGGAACTGTTAAAACAATGCAGCCAGGCAATTGACCAGGTGGAAAAAAAGGTACTTGTGCTTAACGATGAGGGAGAAACCCATGAATTTTAAGGAACAGCTAAACCAAAGCACAGAGCGTGTAGGGAAGGTTTTAAGGAAATACCTGCCAGAAGAAAAGGGATATGCCTCCAGGCTTATGGAGGCGGTAAACTACAGTGTGACCGCAGGCGGCAAACGGCTCCGGCCCATACTGATGGAGGAAAGCTTCCGGCTGTTTGGGGGGCAGGGGGCGGTAATAGAGCCCTTTATGGCCGCCATTGAGATGATCCATAATTATTCCCTGGTCCATGATGACCTTCCGGCCATGGACAACGATGAATTCCGCAGGGGAAGGAAGACTACCTGGAATGTCTATGGGGATGGGATGGCGGTGCTGGCAGGGGACGGATTGTTAAACCTTGCCTACGAGACAGCCGGGAGGGCCTTTTCCATAGCACAGACCCAGGAAGAACTGCTAAGGACGGCAGGAGCCTTCCAGATCCTTGGGCGCAAGGCCGGTATTTATGGGATGATCGGAGGCCAGGCGGCGGATATCGAGGGGGAGATTAGTGGCCAGGTAAGCCGGGAGCAGCTTTTGTTTATACAGGAAAACAAGACTGCAGCCCTGATCCAGGCGGCAATGATGGCAGGGGCGGTGCTGGCAGGAGCGGGCCAGGGGGATGTCTTATCTATGGAGAAGGCGGCTTACAATATCGGGATTGCTTTCCAGATCCAGGATGATATCCTGGATGTGACAAGCACTGTGGAGGTTCTGGGCAAGCCTGTTGGCAGCGATGAAAAAAATCATAAGCTCACTTATGTGTCCCTGCTGGGGCTGGACGCTTCCCGGAAGGAAGTGGCGCGGCTGTCCGGGGAAGCCCTCCAGATCCTTGGCTCCTTTGGACGGAAAAATGAATTTTTGGAAGAACTGGTTAAAATGCTGGTCACCAGAGAAAAATAAATAATAGTAAACCATAAACGCTATTATCGCAGGACAGAAGAAAAGAAGGTTGATAAAATGTTGCTTGATGATATTAAAGGCGTGGGCGATATCAAAAATATAGATCCGGCGGATTATCAGGAGCTTGCCCAGGAGATCCGGGATTTCCTGATTGAAAAGATTTCCCGGACAGGAGGGCATCTTGGCTCCAACCTGGGGGCTGTGGAGCTGACCATGGCGCTGCATCTGGTTTTAAATCTTCCCCAGGACAAGCTGATCTGGGACGTGGGGCATCAGTCCTATACCCATAAGCTCCTCACCGGCAGAAGGGAGGGGTTTGATAACCTGCGCAAATTTGGCGGAATGAGCGGCTTCCCCAAGAGAAAGGAGAGCCAGTGTGACTGTTTTGATACCGGCCACAGCTCCACTTCTATTTCCGCCGGGCTGGGACTGGTGAAGGCGAGAGACTTACAGGGGGAAACCGGCACAGTGGTCTCGGTGATCGGCGACGGGTCCCTTACCGGGGGGATGGCTTATGAAGCCCTGAACAATGCAGCGAAGCTGGAGACCAATTTCATTATCGTCTTAAATGACAACAACATGTCTATATCGGAAAACGTGGGCGGCGTATCCAAATATCTGAATAATATCAGGACCACTGACGCCTATCTGGATATCAAGGAGGGGATCTATAATACCTTAAAGGACATTCCCAAAGGAAATAAGGTGGTGGAGGGCATCCGGAAAGCCAAAAGCAGCTTTAAGCAGCTGGTGGTGCCGGGTATGTTTTTTGAAGATATGGGGATCACCTATTTAGGGCCAGTGGACGGCCATAATATTCCCGCAATGCTTAGGGTATTCCAGGAGGCAAAGAGAACCAGGAATGCGGTGCTTGTCCATGTGATCACCCAGAAGGGGAAGGGATTCCTGCCGGCGGAACGCCATCCCGCCAGATTCCACGGGGCAGATCCTTTCAATGTTGAGACCGGGCTTCCCACCACCCCCAGGACCACAGCCAATTACACAGATGTTTTTTCCACTGTCATGACCAAATTAGGTGCAAGGGATGAAAAGGTGGTTGCCATTACGGCGGCAATGCCTGACGGGACCGGGTTAAAGCGGTTCCGGAATATGTATCCTGACCGCTTCTTTGATGTTGGGATCGCGGAGGAACATGCGGTCACCTTTGCGGCAGGGCTGGCAGCAGGGGGGTTAAAGCCTGTGGTGGCGGTCTATTCTTCTTTCCTTCAGCGGGCTTATGACCAGATACTCCATGATGTGTGCATCCAAAAGCTCCCCGTGGTGTTTGCCATTGACAGGGCAGGGCTGGTAGGGAGCGACGGGGAGACACATCAGGGAATTTTCGACCTGTCCTACTTATCTTCCATTCCCGGAATACAGATACTGGCACCGAAAAATAAATGGGAGCTTTCCGATATGATGAAATATGCCATTTCTCTTGGGGCTCCTGTTGCCATCCGTTACCCCAGGGGGGAGGCATATGCAGGGCTTAAGGAGTACCGTGCCCCCATTGAGCAGGGGAAGGCGGAGCTGCTTTGGGCGGAGGGAGAGATCTGCCTGATGGCTTTGGGCAGCATGGTGAAGACTGCCTGGGAGGTAAAAGCCAGGCTCAATGAAAAAGGGTATAAATGCAGCCTGGTCAATGCCAGATTTGCCAAACCCATTGACCAGTGTGCGGTAGAGTGGGCTGCGGAGAACCACACGCTGGTGGTTTCCATGGAGGAAAATGTAGCCAGCGGCGGTTTCGGGGAAAAGGTCAGGGATGCCATGGCCCGGTTTAAGGACGGGGAGGGCTATCTGCAGGTTGCCCTGCCGGATGAGTATGTGGAGCATGGCAATGTGGAGCTGTTAAAAAAAGAAGTGGGCATTGACCCGGAGACGGTCACAGAACGGATCATAAAGGAAATGGAAAGCAGATCATGAAAGAGCGGTTAGATGTTTTGGTGGTAAAGGGCGGCTTTGCGCCCTCCCGGGAAAAGGCAAAGGCAATCATCATGTGCGGCAGTGTGTTTGTTGACGGCCAGAGGGAGGACAAGGCAGGAACCCTTTTTGACCCGGACAAAGCCCGCATTGAGGTAAAAGGCGGCGGGCAGAAGTATGTCAGCCGCGGGGGGCTGAAGCTGGAAAAAGCCATTGGCCGGTTTGGCATTTCCCTGGAAGGCATGGTCTGCATGGATATCGGCGCTTCCACAGGAGGTTTTACAGACTGTATGCTCCAAAATGGGGCGGCCAGGGTATACAGCATAGATGTAGGCCATGGGCAGCTGGACTGGAAGCTGAGAAGCCATGAAAAAGTGGTCTGCCTGGAGAAGACGAATTTCCGGTTTATGCAGCCGGGGGATATTGAAGATACGCCGGATTTTGCCTCTGTGGACGTTTCCTTTATCTCCCTGACCAAAATCCTGCTTCCTGCACGGACCCTGCTAAAGGCCCAGGGGGAGCTGGTGTGCCTGGTGAAGCCCCAGTTTGAAGCAGGACGGGAGAAGGTAGGGAAAAAGGGTGTGGTAAGGGAAGGGAAGGTACACGAAGAGGTGGTCCGGAAGATCGCCGATTATGCGGATTACATAGGTTTTTCTATTCTCCATCTGGATTTTTCCCCCATCAAAGGACCGGAGGGAAATATTGAATATTTGATCCATCTGCGCAAAGACCCGGAAAAGGCCAAAGCCACGGAAAACATCAAAGAGCAGGAAGCGGAAAATGCCCTATTAGGGATCATGGAAGAAAAACGCGGGTATTCCTGGCAGGAGGATATTTCGGCACAGATCAGGGAAACGGTCCGGAATGCCCACCAGCAACTGGACGGAGAGTAGGCAGCATGGAACATTTTTATGTGATCACCAATCCCACCAGGGACAGCCAGCAAAAGACTGCTGGTTTTATCAGGAAATACTTGGAAGGCCGGGGCAAGACCTGCTTTGTGGACGCAGGGACACCCAAAACGGGAGGGGAAGGGTACACCTACCAGATCCAGGCAGGCGGCCAGGCGGATTGTATCCTGGTGCTGGGCGGGGACGGGACCCTGCTCCAGGCGGCAATTGACCTGGCCGCCCGGGATATCCCTTTTTTGGGGATCAATATGGGGACCCTGGGATTTCTGACCGAGGTGAACCAAAGCGGCATAGAGGATGCCTTGGAAAATCTCATACAGGGGAAATATCAGATAGAAAAGCGGATGATGCTCTGCGGAAAAAGCTATCACAGCGAGGGCATCATGGACCAGGCAAGGGCGCTGAATGATATCGTCATCACCAGAAAAGGTTCCCTGGAGATCATTAATTTTAATATCTATGTGAACGGCCAGTTCCTCCATCGGTATCATGCAGACGGCGTGATCGCCTCCACGCCCACAGGTTCCACAGGATATAACCTTTCCGCAGGGGGCCCTATTGTGGAACCCAAAGCGGAGGTGATACTGCTTACGCCGATCTGTCCCCATTCCATGCACAACAGAAGCATTGTCTTATCCCCCAGGGACAAAGTTACGGTGGAAATAGAAAGACATAGGGATGGCAGGGAACTGGCGGTGGAAGCCATTTTTGACGGATGCCACAAGGTCACCCTGCGGACAGGGGACAGGATCGAGGTGAAAAAGTCTGAAAAAACCACCGAGATCGTTAAGCTGAGCCAGGTAAGCTTTTTAGAGGCCCTTCACAGAAAGCTCAGCGATTAGCCGGTACAGGCGGCATGCCGAAAAGTTTGAAAGTTCCTTCCAAACTATTTTATTGATGCAGTACCGCAGGTACGGCTTGTGATATGCAGGGAGTAAAAGTATGAAAAAAAGCAGGCATCAGAAGATCAAGGAGCTGGTGGAACAATATGAGATTGAGACCCAGGAGGAGCTGGCGGAGAGGCTGAAAGAAGCCGGGTATGCGGTTACCCAGGCCACTGTGTCAAGGGATATCAGGGAGCTTAAGCTGTCAAAGGTCCCCATGGGGGATGGCAGGCAGAAATACACCATACTCATTCACAGCGACCACTATCTCAGCGATAAATATATACGGGTGCTCCGGGATGGCTATGTGTCAATGGATATGGCGCAGAATATCCTTGTGGTGAAAACAGTCTCCGGGATGGCTATGGCAGTTGCCGCCGCCATTGACGCCATGAAGCTGAAAGAGATCGTGGGCTCCATTGCCGGGGATGACACCATTATGATGGCGGTGAGAACTGTGGAAGATACGGAAACTGTTATGGAAAAAATCCGAAGCGTGCTGGAAGAGTAGCCCACGGCCGGGCAGTTTCTAAGGAGGAAACATATGCTTGAAAGTTTACACGTTAAAAACCTGGCGCTCATTGATGAACAGGAGGTCATTTTCGCGCCGGGAATGAACATCCTTACCGGGGAGACGGGAGCCGGAAAGTCTATCATTATCGGTTCGGTCAACATCGCCCTGGGAGGAAAGGCAGGCAAGGACTATATCCGCACAGGGGCAGACTATGCTTTGGTGGAGCTGGCCTTTTCCTTAAATGAGCAGCAGTGTGCCATGGCCAGGGAGATGGACCTGCCCATTGAGGAAGACAATATCCTGGTGCTGCAAAGGAAAATCACCCCTGGACGCAGCGTATGCCGGGCAAACGGGGAAAGCGTCAGTGCCGGACAGTTAAAAAATCTGGCAGGATGCCTTCTGGATATGTATGGGCAGCATGAGCACCAGTCCCTCCTTAAGCCCGCCGCCTCCAAAAAGATGCTGGACGATTATATTGGGGAAAAGGCGGAGAAACTGAAGGATCAGCTAAAAGACCTGATTGGGGAGCACAAAAAGACCACAGGGGAGCTGGAAGAGCAGCAGCTTGACGGCAAAATGCGGGAAAGGGAAGCCAAGCTTCTGGAGTTTGAGGTCAATGAAATAGAGGCTGCCGCCTTGGACCCAAGGGAAGACGAGCAGGTGGAGAACCGTTACCGCAGGCTGGTCAATGCCAGGAAAATGAAAGAAGTGGTCTATACAGTACACGGGCTTACAGGGTACGAAGCGGAAGGCAGCGCAGGGCTTGCGGTAGACCATGCCCTAAGGGAACTTAAGGCATTAAGCAAATTTGACAGTGAAAGCGCCCCCCTGATCGCCCAGCTTACGGATATTGACGACCTTTTAAATGATTTCAACCGGGGCATGGCCCAGTACAGGGACAGCCTGGAATTTGACGAGGAGGAGTTTGCCCAGTTAGAGGAACGGCTGAACGTGCTCAATCATCTGAGGGATAAATATGGAAGCTCTATTGAGGAGATCTTAAAGACCAGGGACGAAAAACAAAAAGCCTTAGAAAAGCTCACCCATTTTGAAGAATACATGGAGGAGCTTAAGAAAAAAGCAGGCCAGGAAAAAAGGGAGATCCTTACCCTGTGCGAAAAACTTTCCGCACTTAGAAAAAAGGCTGCCGGCCCCCTTACCAGAAAGCTGAAAGACGCCATGGTGGACCTAAACTTTCTGGATGTGGCATTTTCCATATCTGTGGAGCCGAAGGAAGAAGAATTCACGCCGGAGGGCTACGACAAAGTGGAATTTCTCATATCCACCAATCCCGGGGAGGCGCAGAAGCCTTTGTGGCAGATTGCCAGCGGCGGGGAGCTTTCACGTATCATGCTGGCTTTTAAGACAGTATTTGCAGATAAGGATGAGACGGACACCCTGGTTTTTGATGAGATCGACACTGGGATCAGCGGCAAGACTGCCTGGAAGGTGGCGGAAAAATTAGGGAAGCTTTCAGGAAACCACCAGATCATCTGCATCACCCATCTGGCACAGATCGCTTCCATGGCAGATATCCATTTCATGATTGAAAAAGGCGTAAAGAACGATAGGACAGTTACTAAGATCAGGGAGCTGTCCGGGGAAGAAAGCCTTGGGGAGATGGCAAGGCTCCTTGGCAGCGGGGAACTCACAGAAGCGGTGCTTGGCAATGCCAGGGAAATGAAAGAGACAGCCTGTAAGGTCAAGAAAAAATAAACTGCTTTTCTAACATTTGGAAAGAAAAATATCAAAAACTGAAATTAAAATTGCAAGTTTTTCACATACTAAAAGGGACATACGCCAGTATGTCCTTTTTTGGCAGCAAATGCCTGATTAAAAATAAAGGATGTGGAAGCTTGGAACGATTATTCGAACCGACTTATGGCAGGGTTCTGACTTATAAAAGATTTTTATATATATTACTTACCTTGGGCCTATTGGGGCTGCTCCTTTCCATATATTATTTTATGTGGATCAGCGTTCCTTCCACCATAATGATCAAGGCGGGGGTGGAACAGGAATTGAATTTCAAAGTACCGGCAACCGGGGAACTGTACAGGGAGGCGGTGGAGACAAGCGCAGGCGTTGATACAAAGGACAGGATCCATATAGACCTTGGGAAAACCGTTACCGTAAAGGCAAGCCAGGTAGAGCAATATAAGCTCCAACTGAAACTCTTTGGCGTGATACCCCTTAAGGAAGTAAACCTTGAGGTGATCCAGGATCTAAAGCTGAAGCCTGCGGGGATCCCGATCGGTATCTATGTGCGGACAAAGGGAGTGCTGGTAGTGGGCATCGGCGATTTTGAAGGGGAGGAAGGGCAGAAAAAAAGCCCCGGGAAATATGTGTTCCAGATAGGCGATTATATTCTGGAGATCAATGATGAGGAGATCAATTCCAAAAAAGAGCTGATAGAAAAAATCAGCCACAGTGAAGGGCAGGAGATGGTCTTCCAGGTACAGCGGGGGGATGCCCGGATAGAGGTTAAGGCCCGCCCGGAGCCGAACCAAAACGGAGAATACAAAATGGGCATCTGGGTCAGGGACAACGCCCAGGGAGTGGGAACCATGACCTATATCGACGGCCAGGGATGCTTTGGCGCTTTGGGCCATGGGATCAACGATGTGGATACCAGCACCTTGATGTCCCTGTCCAGGGGGACATTATACCATACGGAGATCATAGGGATCACAAGAGGAGCCACAGGCTCCCCGGGAGAACTCACAGGCTTCATTGAATATGATGACAACAATATCATGGGGGATATCACGGCTAACACACCCAGGGGGATCTTCGGCATATGCACACCGGATATTGTGGCTGATGCGGAATACGATTATCTTCCCCTGGGATTAAAGCAGGAGATCAAAAAGGGGCCTGCCCAGATCATCTGTTCCCTGGGAGACGGGACCCATATTTATGATGTGGAGATCACCAACATCAACCTGGAAAATGATAATGTGAACAGAGGGATTGTCCTGGAGATCACAGACCCGGAACTGCTCACAGCCACAGGGGGGATCGTGCAGGGGATGAGCGGAAGCCCCATCATTCAGGATGACAAACTGATTGGGGCCATCACCCATGTCCTGGTGCAGGACCCTACCAGGGGATATGGGATATTTATTGAAAACATGTTAATGCATTGAGGGCTTAAGCCGCTCCCATTTCCGGGCAGGGTCCAGGGCAAGATTTGGAAGCCATTCAGGGAAAGACCGTAATATGGCAGAGGAATTTCAGGCAGGAAAAAATAAGAAAGGGGTTCCGGAAACAGGCAGAATCCTGTATACTTATTAAAAACAATATGAAAAAGTGAGGGGGACAAAAAATGGACTTTTTACAGAAGAAAGGGCCAGGGATCTTATTATGCCTGGCGATCGCCCTGCCCTGCTTAATGCTGGGCAAACAGCTTCCGGTGGTGGGCGGGCCGGTTTTTGCCATTCTGGCAGGGATGGTGATCACACTGGTTTTAAAGGATAAGTCAAAGCTGCAGGGGGGCATTACCTTTACCTCCAAAAAGATATTGCAGTATGCGGTGATCCTGCTGGGCTTTGGGTTAAACTTATCGGAGATCGCCAAGGTGGGGATGCAGTCCCTTCCTATTATTTTATCCACAATCACCACATCCCTGGTGATTGCCTTTTTGCTGCATAAGCTGGTAAGGATCCCATCCAATATATCTACCCTGGTAGGAGTGGGTTCCTCTATCTGCGGCGGCTCCGCCATTGCGGCTACGGCACCGGTGATCGGGGCGGACGATGAGGAGATCGCCCAGTCTATTTCCGTGATTTTTCTTTTCAATGTGATAGCGGCGCTTGTTTTTCCCTCCCTGGGGGCTGCCCTTGGCTTTTCCAATGAGGGATTTGGGCTGTTTGCAGGCACTGCGGTAAACGATACTTCCTCCGTTACGGCGGCAGCTTCCGCCTGGGACGGCATGCACCCCGGCGCCAATGCGCTGGATACAGCCACGATCGTGAAGCTTACCCGTACCCTTGCCATTATTCCCATCACCCTTGTGCTGGCATTCTGGCGCACCGCCCAGATGAAAAAAGCAGGCGGGAAGGGGGAGGGGAATTTCAGCCTGAAAAAGGTATTTCCATTTTTCATCCTGTTTTTTGTGCTGGCATCCCTGATCACCACCGTTTCTGTACTGGCAGGGGTGGAAGTGGGATTTTTCAAGCCCTTTAAGGAACTCTCCAAGTTCTTTATCATTATGGCAATGGCGGCTATCGGCATGAATACCAATATTGTTAAGCTGGTGAAGACCGGGGGGAAACCCATCCTCATGGGGTTTAGCTGCTGGGTGGGCATTGCCTGTGTGAGCGTGCTTATGCAGCGCCTTTTAGGCATCTGGTAAAGAAAAAGGTTATACATAAAAGGCAGGGCGTGTACAACACGCCCTGCCTTTATTTCGCCGCCCCGTCATCTACCGGAATGGTAAAGGTGATCATGGTACTTTCATTGAGGATACTGTTGATCTTCAGCCCATGATCCCCGCCATAGGTGAGCTGCAGCCGTTCATGGACATTTTTCAGCCCATACCCTGCGGACTGGGTCTGGGTGAGCAGGGGGATCTTCTCCGGCGCAATGCCAATGCCATTGTCCATAACGGTGAAATGGATCAGCCCGTTTACCGAAGAGACAGTAAGGAAAAGGTTGCCATGGCGTTTTTTGTTGGGAAGGATGCCGTGGACGATGGCGTTTTCCACCAGTGGCTGTAAGAGCAGGTTGGGGATCTCCTGCTCCGGGAGCTTTTCGTCGATCTGGTAAGCCACGTCAAAAACGTTGTCATTCAATATTCTCTGGATATCAATATAGGCTTTCACATTTTTGATCTCGTTCACCACCAAAGTTTCCGATTTCCCTTTGTTCAGCGTAGTGCGGTAGAAGGTGGACAAAAGCTGTGCCATCTGGCTGATCTCCATCTGGTGGTTCAAAAGCGCCTTACTGTTGATCTGGGAAAGGCAGTTGTACAGGAAATGGGGATTGATCTGGGCCTGCAGGGCCATAAGCTGGGTCTCCTTTAATATGATCTTGTTTTTGTAATCCTCCACCACAAGGCGGTCAAGTTCCCTGATCATATGCTGGAAACTGTTGGTAAGCTGCCCCATTTCGTCCGGGCAGTCGTCCCTTAACTGGGTGGAAAGGTTGCCTTTTTCCACTTGCTGCATGGTAGAAAGCAGCAGGTGGACTTTCTGGGCAAAAAATTCGGACAGATAGTTACTGACCATATAGATCAGGAACATGCAGGCCAGGGTGATCAGAAAGATGATCCCGATCATTTTGTTGGCAGGGGCTGCCAGGAGCAGGAAGGGCTTCTCTAAGGTGACGATCCAGCCGTTGGAGAGGGGCTGGCTGCTTTCTGTGGCCCAGTCCCCATGAGGATAAGATTTCCCGGCAATGGAATCATCTGTATATTCGTAGAAGCTTTCCCCGCCGCCAACCACACTTAAATGGTAATCGCTGGCGATCCCGGTGAGCACATCAAAAAAATGGGAAGGCCGCAGGCGGATACACAGAATGTGGCTGGAATAGGAGGTAACATACTCAATATAGGGAGTGGGGATCCGCTGGAACAGGCAGATATACCCTTCCTGGTCCAGATGCCAGATGGGGGTGGCGGCCTCAGACAGGGAGCCGTACCAGCTCTCCTGCTCCAGGTCGGACAGGGGCCTTAGCTGGCTGCCGTGGCATAGATCTGCCCGGTCTGCATATACAGTGATCTGGGATATTTCCGGATGCTGGGTGGAGATATCCTTGATCAGCACATCGTATTCATAAGTCAGGATATCAAATTTCTGCATAATGCTCTGGTAGTCTGTGGAGGGCACTTTTACGATGGTTTCCGAATGGGCCAGGTAAGAGATCAGGTTCTCATAGGTCTGCACCTGGTAATCCAGGGAACTGTAGGCGGTGCCTGCGGCCAGGGACAGGGCAGTCTTTTCCCTGCCAAGCAAAAGGGAAATGGTCTGGTAATAGCAGAAGACCCCCAGCAGGATCAGGGGGATCAGCCCAACCAGCACGCAGGTGAAGATCAGTTTATTTTTATATTTCAGGTTAAGATAAAAGTGAAGTATTCGTTTCATAAGATTCCTCCCGCCTGTATTTTTCCGGTGATTTCCCATAATATTCACGAAAGCTCTGGCAGAAATAAGAATAATTGGGATAGCCAACCTCTATGCCCACATCTATTACTTTCAAGGTGGTGGTGCGCAGCAGTTCACTGGCTTTTTCCATGCGTACCTGGCGGATATACTGGGACAGGCTTTTTTTGGTGCTCTTTTTAAAGAGCCTGCTTAAATAATCCGGCGTTAAGTAGACCTGGGAGGCAAGCATTTCCACAGACAGGGCGCTGCTGTAATTTTTGTTGATATAGTCCTGGGTGGCAAGGATCTCCCTTCTGATGTTGGCGTCATTGGTATCATAGCCCTGGATGATCTCCTGGGCCATGGTCTGGACAGTATCAATGATCTTTAGGATATCCTGTTGGATATAAAGCTCTGTGATCAGCGTTTCCAGGGGCTTTACGCCTGATTTCCCTTCCGTCTCCTGGCCGGGAAGGAAAGGGTACAGGGCGGTGACCAGATTGGAAAATACAAATTTTACAAAGATCTGGGACTGGTTGGAGGGGATCCGGTATTTCTGGAACAGCAGGTTCAGGTTCTTTTGCAGGTTTCCGGCGTCTTTGGAAGAAAGGCTATGTTTGACGGCGGCAAGCAGGGAATCGTCGTCTAATTCTTCCTGGGCCTGGGCGGGACGGCCAGAATGGACAGAGGAAAAGACCTTTGTCTTGGGGTTCCAGAACCGCTGCTCCATCTGCTGTTCCACTGCGGCATAAGCGCTTTGCAGGCAGGTATGGTCTTTTATGGGCTGGCTGATGGAAATATAACATTCCACATGGTAATTTTCCGTGATATAGGAATGCAGCCCGCAGCCGAAAGCGTAAGCGTCCTTATATTCCCTGCGCAGGAACAAAAGCGCCTGGGTTGGGGAAAGGTTTAGGGTCTCCATATCCAGCCTGATAGCTTTGCGGAGGTTTTCATAAAATGCGGTATAATTGCTTTCCAGAAAAGGAGCGGGAAAATCCAGCAGTGCAATTTGGACAAAGCGGTTCAGTTCGTCTATGATATCCTGGGAAAATTTCATGGACAGGGTCTTGCTGATACTGCTGTGGAGTGCGTATTGGAGCAGGTAGCTTTGCTGCTTGTCCTGAAGGAGCCTGGAGTGGTATTCCTCATTGAGCTGCTGGATAAGGCCGGAGAGGGTCTTTTCCAGCTCCTTGGGTACTACGGGTTTTAGTATGTAGCTTTCCACCCCCAGCGCCATGGCAGTGCGGGCGTACTCAAATTCCGCATAGCTGCTGAAGATCAGGATCTTTATGTCTGGCAGGAGGGCGGCGGCCTCTTTTGCCAGTGTAAGCCCGGTGGTCACGGGCATCTGTACATCTGTAAAAAGAATATCTGCCGGCCAGTCCTTTAAGATCTCCATGGCGGCTGCAGCATCCGGCGCTTCTTTGAGCTCCAGCGGCAGCCCCGCGGAGGTGATCAGGTAGCGGATACAGTCCCGCTCCGTCCGTTCATCGTCAACGATAAGCATTTTGTACATCTTTTTCTCCCCCTCATGTAGAAAAGTGTTAAATACCATGAACAGATTATATCATTATTTTGGGGCAAGAAACAGAACTCCTAAAAAGTGTCCGGATTATTGATATATTTTTCGGATATTTTATATTTTAAAGAACAGAAAGTTTTGCTATTCTATCTTACGTAAGTAAAGGGAAGATTTTTACTTGCCAAAAAACTACAATTTGATGGAGGTAAGAATGATGAAAAAGAAAACACTCAGCCTGATTTTGACGGCGGCGCTGGCCGTGGCATCCCTGGCAGGATGTGGCAAGTCGGAAGACTTTACGGCAAACATGAGTGAGGATGAGAAGGCACTGTGGGAGACAGCAGCCAACGATCCTTACGGTAAATATCCGGAGCTGGTTACATATACTACCGGTTACGGACTGACTGCACAGGGCGCGGATACCCTTGCCGGAACCCCTTATGAAAACGATACTCCCAGTGACAATGCTTACACAAGGTATCTGAAGGAGATCCTCAATGTCCAGAACGAAAACAGTTTTGAGGCACAGATCGGGGAGGACTACGACCAGAAAGTCTCCCTTGCCATCGCAGCACAGGATATTCCGGATATTATGTATATCTCCGATTATTCCACGCTGGTAGAGCTGGTGGAAAGTGATATGATCGAAGATCTGACAGATGTTTACAATAACTTGGCATGTGAAACTGTGAAATCTTCTTATGAAAGCTATGGGGAAAACAACCCCATCAATACTGTGACCTTTGACGGCAAGATCATGGCGATCCCCAAGACACAGTTAAGTGACGGCCAGGATTTCCTGTGGCTGCGCAAGGACTGGATGGAGAACCTGGGGCTGGAAGAGCCCGCCACCTTAGATGAGATCGCAGATGTGCTTCGGGCATTTATTGAGCAGGATCCTGATGGGAACGGCCAGGCAGACACCATTGGGCTTGCAGTACGGAACACCGTGTACGGGGATTATCCCAATAACCATTTTGCAGTAGACAATATCTTCACATCCCTTGGGGCTTACCCTGATGTGTGGATCACTGACAGCGAAGGCAAAGCGGTATACGGTTCCATACAGCCTGAGATGAAGGAAGCCCTGCAGCTTTTGGCTGACTGGTATGCGGAAGGGCTGCTTGACAAGGAATTTACCACCCGTACAGAAGATGACGTTGTAGCGCTGATCTCCAGCGGAACCTGCGGGGCGTACATCGGCCCTTGGTGGTCTCCTTTTAACCCGGCACAGACCGCTTCTTATGGAAGCAAGGATGCAGAGTGGATCAATGTGAGCGCACCGGTTGGCCCGGAAGGAAAGATCAACGCCATCAACACCAAGTCCTATGGCGGATTTGTAGTGGTCAGAAAGGGCTATGCCCATCCGGAAGTTGCCATGAAGATCGTAAACGTGAACTCTGAATATTACAAACAGGATACCACCGATACCGCAAAAGAGATCCTTGAAAATGAGTCCATCGCTTACTTTAACTGGCCTTTGTACTGCCAGGTACAGCCCGGGAACAATGCGGAGATCATGACAGAACATATTAAAGCCGTTGTTGACGGCAGTGCAGACGTTTCCACTTTGGATTCCCAGGAGCTGGGCTTCTATGAGTCCGCAGTGCGTTACATGGAGGCAGAAGCAGCAGGGCAGAAAGCGGAATCTGCGGATTATTCCCAGTATATGTCCCGTATGGTTGCCATCAACAAGTTCATAGAAGAGCCTGCTAACTTTTTGACACCTTCCTATTTTGAGACTTCCGAGACCATGAAGACCAAGTGGGCTTCCCTTGAAAAGCTGGAGCAGCAGACCATCTTGAAGATCATTGTAGGAGAAGCTGATATGTCCACCTTTGATGAGTTCGTAGAAAACTGGAAATCCGCAGGGGGGGATACCATCACAGAAGAGATCAACGAAGAGCTTTCATCCAGATAAGGAATTGCCCCAGAGGATGGAAGGATGATTCCAAGATAACACCAATGACATAGTTTCCAGATAAACGCTGCCACGCTTCGCGAGCCAGCTTATGAAAAAAGATTGTGCCGGGCGCAGGTGCTGCGCCTGGCAGGAATGGGGGATGAAGATATGAAGCAAGCAAGTAACGCAGTATCTGCCGGCGGGGGAAAAACAGAATTTGCGGGCAGAGAGAAAAAAATGTTCCATCTGATGATGCTTCCCGGCATGATCATGTTATTCCTGTTTGTGTTTGTGCCGTTGTTTGGCTCCTTGATGGCGTTCCAGAATTATGTCCCGGCAAAGGGAGTTTTTGGTTCCAAATGGGTGGGCTTTGATAATTTTAAATTTATTTTCAGCCTTCCTGACAGCCGCCAGGTATTTATAAATACCCTGGTGATCGCATTTGCAAAACTGCTTTTCAATATCGTTGTGCCGGTGATGTTCGCTATTTTGCTCAACGAGATCACCGTCAGTGTCTGCAAGAAATTTTTCCAGACAGTAGTTTACCTGCCTCACTTCTTATCCTGGGTAGTGCTGGCAACGGTAGTTACCAATATGTTTTCCTTTTCAGGCCCTTTCAACTCCATCATCACAGCCCTGGGGGGAGAACCCATCCAGTTCCTGGCAGATAACAACTGGTTCCGCAAGGTGATCGTGGCAACAGATGTATGGAAGGAATTCGGTTATAACTCAGTGGTTTACCTGGCTGCCCTCACAGGCATTGACTTAGGGCTTTACGAAGCGGCATCCATTGATGGCGCAAACCGGTTTAAGCAGACCCTTCATATCACTCTGCCCAGCCTGCTGCCCACCATCATCCTGATGACAGCGTTAAACCTTGGAAATATCTTGAATGCAGGTTTTGACCAGGTATTCAACCTTTACAACCCTATCGTGTATGAGACCGGCGATATCATTGATACTTACGTTTACAGGATTGGTATGGTAGAGCGGCAGTACAGTATCGGTACCGCAGTGGGATTATTCAAATCCATTATCAGTTTCCTGTTGATCATGGGCGCCAATAAAGGTGCGAAGAAGCTTACCGGAAGCGGTATCTTTTAAGGAGGGGCATCATGAATAAAAAAGTAAATTACATAAGACTGGTATCCAGAGTGGTCATATGGGCAGTAGTCATTATCCTTACTTTAAGCTGCCTGCTTCCTTTGATCAATATGCTTGCGATTTCCCTGAGCGGAAGCGACGCAGTGGCAGCCAATGAGGTGGGCTTCCTTCCCAAGGACTTTACATTTGCTACTTATAAGAAACTGCTGGAGGATGCACAGTTCTGGAAATCCTTCGTGATCTCTGTAGAAAGGGTGATCCTGGGGCTGGCGATCAATATGTTCTTTACCGTAAGCATGGCTTATCCGCTCTCTAAGAGCAAGCTGCGTTTCCCGGCACGTGAGGTCTATATCAAGTTCGTTATTTTTGCCATGCTGTTTTCCGGCGGTATCATCCCGCTGTTCATGGTAGTGAGCAACCTCCACCTGACCAATACGATCTGGTCTTTGGTGCTCCCGGGAGCGGTTCCGGTATTCAACGTTATCCTGCTGATCAACTTCTTTAAAGGAGTGCCGGAGTCTTTGGACGAGGCGGCGCGGATCGACGGCGCAAGCCCTATCCAGATCCTGGTACAGATCTATCTGCCAGTATCCCTTCCGGCGTTGGCAACCGTGGCGTTGTTCTCCATTGTCAACCACTGGAACGATTATTTTTCCGGCTTGATTTATATGAGCAAATCAGCAATGTACCCGTTGCAGACTTATATCCAGCAGCTTACCGTTGATATTACCCAGGTAACTGACGCAGAGCAGTTAAAACAGATGGCATCCATGAATAACCGTACTTTCAATGCCACCAAGATCGTGGTTTCCACGATCCCGCTGTTGATCATCTATCCTTTCTTGCAGAAATACTTTGTTTCTGGCATGGTAATTGGAGCGGTAAAAGAGTAAGGGACAGTTAACTTGCTGTTTGGAAGACTCCTGCCCTGGGGCAGGGGTCTTTTGTAAATACGGGCGGGAGAGCGTGGGAAAGAGGGCATCTGCCTGGGCTGGCGGAAGGGGAACCTGGAGGGTTACGGCCATTATTTTTCCGGAATCCGCTTGTAAGATGGCACTTTCCATTGTATGGTAATAGAAAGGCCGGAAAACCTGGCTTGGGTCAACTGAAAACAGCATCCCGGCGGATGCGGTACTGGAATAGGAGGATTTTTGAATGGCAATTTGGACAGGAGAAGATGGCAGGCTGTTTCTTTTGCATACAAAGGACAGCACATATCAGATGTATGCGGACAAACATGGCGTGCTCCTGCATACCTATTATGGAAAACGGATAGACAATGAAAGCCTGGCGGATCTGATCTTTCAGGCAGACGTAGGTTTTTCGGGCAATCCTGTGGAAGCGGCGGCAGACAGGACTTATTCTTTAGACTGCCTGCCCCAGGAGCTGCCCTCCAGCGGCGTGGGGGACTACCGGGGCGGCTGTGTGGAGCTGGTGCACAGCGACGGCAGCATAGCGGCGGATTTCCGTTTCAGCGGATACCAGATCCTTCCTTATTCTTATAAGGTAGCAGGGATGCCCTCCCTTTTTGACACGGAAGATGAAAAAGGGGAGACATTGGTGGTCACCATGAAGGAAAGAGCTTCTGATGTGACAGTACGCCTGTATTACGGGGTTTTTGAGAAGGAAAACATCATAACCAGGGCGGTGCGGGTAGAAAACCATGGAAGCAGCCAGGTGGCCCTTACCCAGTGCCTTTCCTGCTGCCTGGATTTTCAATATGGGGATTATGAATTCGTTACCTTCCCGGGCAGGCATGCCATGGAGCGGAGCCTGGAGAGAAACCTGGTGGGACGCACGAAACTGGAAGTGGGGAGTATCCGGGGAACTTCCAGCCATCACTATAACCCTTCCGTGATCCTGTGCACCAAAGGGGCTACGGAGGACGAAGGGGAATGCTATGGCATGTGCCTGGTATACAGCAGTAACTTTATCGCTTCTGTGCAGAAAGACCAGAGAGGGCAGACCAGGGCAATGATGGGCATCCATCCCTCGCATTTTTCCTTCTGCTTAAAGGAAGGGGAGGTCTTTGACGCGCCCCAGGTGATCTTGGGGTATTCGGATAGGGGCTTTACCAAACTTTCCCAGCAGTACCATTGGATTTTGAAAGAGCATATGTGCCGGGGAAAATACAAGACCGCCAAACGCCCGGTGCTGTTAAACAACTGGGAAGCTACCTATTTTGATTTTAATGAAGAAAAGCTGCTGAAGATCGCCGGGCAGGCATCAAAGCTTGGGATCGAGATGCTGGTGCTTGACGATGGCTGGTTCGGAAAGAGGGAAGACGATAACAGCGGGCTGGGCGACTGGTTCGTAAACGAGAAAAAGCTGGGCGGCAGCTTAAAGCAGTTAGGGGAAAAGATCCATGATATGGGGATGCATTTCGGCCTGTGGTTTGAGCCGGAAATGATATCCGAGGACAGTGACCTTTTCAGGGAGCACCCGGACTGGGCACTCCGGATCCCGGGCAGGGAGCCGAACCGTGCCAGGAACCAGCTTGTGCTGGATATGAGCCGGGAGGATGTGAGGGAATATCTGCTGGAACGCCTTACGGATATCCTTTCCAACGCCCCCATTGATTATGTAAAATGGGATATGAACCGGAGCCTTTGCGATATTTACAGCCATGAATATTCAGGCAGCAGGAACGGGGAAGTGTACCACCGCTTTGTGCTGGGGGTATATGACCTTCTGGAAAAATTCCTGGGAAGGTTCCCGGATATCCTGCTGGAGGGCTGCAGCGGGGGCGGCGGGCGTTTTGACGCGGCAATGCTTTATTACTCCCCCCAGATATGGTGCAGTGACAACACTGACGCGGTTAACCGCCTGAGCATCCAGTACGGCACCTCTTTCTTTTATCCGGTAAGCTCTATGGGAGCCCATGTGTCTGCGGTTCCCAACCATCAGACCGGGAGAGTGACCTCCTTTAAGACAAGAGGGCATGTGGCGCTCTCCGGCAGCTTTGGCTATGAGCTGGATCTAAACAAGGTGACGGAAGAAGAACAGGAGATGGTGAAGGGACAGCTTGCGGATTTCCACAAATACTATTCCCTTACCCATGAGGGAGACTACTACCGCCTTCTGGGGCCGGGAGAGCGGTTCTGCGCCTGGGAGTTTGTGGATAAAGAAAAGAACCATGCGTTAGAGACCCTGGTGATGACATCCGCAGAGGGCAATGCCCTTCCCGTACATACTATCGTAAAGGGGCTTGACCCGGAAAAGAACTATATCTGCTCCCTGAACGGCAACGTCCACAGCGGCAGAGTATGGATGAACGGCGGGCTCACCCTGGGAAGCACGCCAGGGGAATACGAGAGCCTTCTCATAGAATGGAACGCAATCTAAAAACAGCAGACGCCCTTCCCGGGCCCACTGCGGGTGAAAGGCTCTGGAAGGGCAGACGCGGGACTGGAATAAGGAGTGATGGGATGAAAGAGAAGTGGTGGCATGATCTGATTGGTTATCAGATCTATCCCAAAAGTTTTCAGGACACGAATTCGGACGGCATAGGGGATATCCCCGGAATCATGCAGAGGCTGGATTATCTTTCAGACCTTGGCATTAGCATGGTCTGGATCTGTCCCATTTACCGTTCCCCCATGATGGATAACGGGTATGATATTTCCGATTATACACAGGTAGACCCTGTGTTTGGGACTAACGAGGATCTAAAGAAGCTGATAGATGAGGCAAAAAAACGTGGTATTACCATTATCATGGACCTGGTGATCAACCATACTTCCAGTGAGCATCCCTGGTTCCGGGAGGCATGTAAAGACCCGGAGGGGGAATATGGGAAGTACTATATATTCAGAAAAGGAAAAGACGGGCAGCCGCCCAATAACTGGCGTTCCATTTTTGGGGGAAGCGCCTGGGAGAAGCTGGCGGGAAGTGACTATTATTACCTGCACCTTTTCACCGTAGGGCAGCCGGACTTAAACTGGGAAAACGAAAAACTCCGGGAAGCCCTTTATGAAATGATCAACGGCTGGCTGGCAATGGGGATTGGAGGGTTCCGCATTGACGCCATCGCCCATATCAAAAAGGATCTCTCCGGCGGCGACCTGCCTGCAGACGGCGTAGACGGGCTTTGTTCCGGCATGGAATATTTCCGGAATGTGGAGGGCATTGAGGAGTATCTCAGGGAATTAAAGACAAAGACTTTTGAAAAATATGACTGCTTTACGCTGGCGGAGGTTGACGATATACCGGAGGAGAGACTGGAGGCCTATATAGGGGAGGACGGATATTACAGTACAGTATTTGATTTTTGCCATTGTTTCCACAGCCGTCTTGACGGCGACTGGAGAGACCGGGACGGGGAAATGCTTTTGGATGTCCGCAACCGTGTCTTTGAAAGGCAAAGGAATATGGAGGGCAAAGGATTTTTCTGCAATTACCTGGAAAACCACGATATGATCCGGATACCCGACCGCTACCTGCCAAAGGAAGACCAGAATTTTTACAGCCTGTCCATGCTGCCTGTGCTGTACTTTTTCCTTTCCGGTGTTCCCATGCTTTATCAGGGGCAGGAAATCGGCATGACAGGTTTTCCCAGGGAGAAAATAGAGGATTATGTGGACCTGGCGACCCACAATAGTTATCAGGGCTATCTTGCCCAGGGGATGAGCCCCAAGCAGGCGCTTGATAAGATCAACCGGAACTGCCGGGAAAACGCCCGCACGCCCATGCAATGGAATGATGGGCCAAATGGTGGCTTTTCGGAGGTTACTCCCTGGTTTGCCGTCAACCCCAATTATACTGACGTGAATGTGGAGAAAGCCCAGCAGGATTCCCATTCCCTGCTTGCCTTTTACCGCAGGCTGGTTGCCCTGCGCAAGGACTGCCTTTACAAAAAGAACTGGCTTTACGGCAGCTTTACCCCCTTAGAGGAGGACTCTGGCCAACTTTGGAGCTTCATGCGCAGCAAGGATGGGCAGGAGTTGCTGGTGTTTGCCAATATGGCTAATGAATGTGCCCAGACTAAGGGGCACTATGACGGCAAAGTGCTGCTGAATAATTATGGCCGCTTAAAACAGCGGGACGGGCAGCTTCTGTTACAGCCCTACCAGGCGGTGGTGTTAGAGCGCGTCTGAAAAATATCTTACAGTAAAGTATGGGGAGAATGCCCGGACAGGCATTCTCCCTTTAATTACGATAAGCCTGCCCTTTTCAGGAAACACAGGCTGCACGCGCCAAGGACTGCCTGGACGGCAGGGATGGTATACCATACCCCGTCAAGCCCCAGAAAAAGGGGAAGCGCAAAAATAAAAGCCAGGGTCAGAAGAATTTCCCCATAGACCAGAAGGCTGGAGAGAAATACCTTGTGGGTTGCATATAAATAAGAAACTGCTGGCTTGGTCAGGCCATAGAGAGCCATTACCAGGGAAAAAGCCGGGGTGGCATACACAATGTATGCCGCTGCCTGGGGGGAAGTCCCGTAAATAACCGGGACAAAGTCCCTTAAAAGGAAAAAGAGCAAAGCGCCTGCGATTCCAAAGGAAATCCCAAGGGTGAAAGTCCATCTGGCATAGGTTTTCAGGGTTTTCTTATCCCCGCCCCCCTGGCTTAAGGAGAGCAGGGGCTGGCTTCCGTCCCCGATGCCCTGAACTAAAAGCTCCATAAAGGAAACAATGTAGGCCAGCACCGCGTAGGCACTCACTGCCTCTTCCCCGCCATACTTTAACGCCTGCAGGTTCATAAAGATAATGGTAACAGAGGGCAGGTAAGTGAGCCCAAAGGGGGAGGCAGCCACCCGCAAAATAGAAACCGCCGCTTTCCTGTTAGGGCTGAAACTGGACAGGGGAAGGCGGTTTTTCTTCCTTATATAAAAGGCGATACAAAAAATCAGGGTGAGGACCTGTCCCAGCACTGTTGCCAGGGCTGCCCCCATAAGCTCCAGCCGCAGGACGATCACCAGATAATAATCCAGCAGAATATTGGCGATACACCCTGTTGCCATGGCGCACATGGAATAGAAGGAAGCCCCCCGGTTGCGCATCAGGGGAACCATGCCGGAAGCGAAAACCTGTACAATGCCTCCCAGAAGAATGTACCTTAAATATGTGGACGCAAGAGGGAGAAGCTCTCCCTTTGCCCCCAGCAGCCCCAGCAGCGGAGTACCCAGGGCAAAGAGAAGTAAAGTCAGTATAAGAGAGCCTCCCCAAAGAAGGAGAAAGGCGTTGCCCTCCGCTTCCAGGGCTTTTTTTTCTTCCCCGGCTCCCTTGTTTAAGGAAACTATCACAGCGGCACCCATACCGATCCCTGTCCCCATAGAAATGATCAGGGCAACCAGCGGCCATGCAATATTAATAGCGGCAAGGCCCGGGTCGCCCATTGCCCTGCCTACGAAAATTCCATCAATAATTGAATAAACACCTGTGAGCACAAATGAAAGCATGGATGGGAGAATGTATCCCATATATTTTTTCCCCATTGATAACCTCCTGGCAAATCATAAATCAGTATTATACAGGCCAAAAGGAAAATATGCAACACCAAAAGACCGGCTATGAAAAGGTATCTTTGGCAGCGGAAACTCCCCCGCATGGGTATACTTATAATTTGTGCCGTAAATGCTTTTGCAGAAGAAACAGCGCTGCCACATTGGGCAGGACCATCATGGCATTGATCAGGTCCGTACACTCCCATACCAGATTTAAAGGCAGGACTGCCCCAATATAAATCATAACAATATAAGCCACCTTATAAAAAAATATCCCTTTATTTCCGGTTATATAACGGTAAGCCTGCTCCCCTAAGTAAGACCAGCCGATCAAAGTGGTGATGGCAAAGGCCACAAGGCAAAGGGAGAGGAAAACGCTGCCACCAAAAGGCAGGTAGGCAAAAGCGGCTTCTGTAAGCCCTGCTTCATTGACCTTAAGGGCGGAGAAGGGGTGGCGGATGGTGTTGGTGACGATTACCAGCCCGCTGAGCAGGCACATGACTACAGTATCCCAGAACACCGCAGTCATGGAAACATATGCCTGATGGGCGGGATTGTCGGTTTCGGAGGCCGCCGCAGCAATCGCCGCTGTGCCAATGCCAGCCTCATTGGTGAAAAGCCCCCTGGCAATGCCGTACCTGGCGGTGACGATCAGGGAAGAGCCCACAGCGCCGCCCACCGCTGCCCGTGGGGAGAGGGCATGGGCCAAAATCAGCTTTATTGCAGGCAGAAGCGCATCCCTGTTGAGAAAAAGAAGAAACAGGCAGGCAGCGGTATAAAGGACTGCCAGAAAAGGCACAATTTTCATACACACATTTCCGATGGAGCGTATTCCGCCTACAATTACAAGCCCTGCCAGAACAGCAGCGGCCAGCCCTGCTATATGGGGATTTAGGCCGAAGCTTAAGGAAGTGGTCTGGGTGATGGAGTTGGACTGGGTGGTACAGCCTACGCCAAATGCCGCTGCCAGTGTAAGAAAACCGTAAAATTTCCCCACCCAGGGCCGGTGTAAGCCATTTTCCCAAACATACATGGGGCCACCCTGGTAGGTGCCGTCGGGACGCCTGCTGCGGAAGCGGACGCTTAAGAAGCATTCTGCATAGGCGGTGGCCATGCCCAGGATCCCTGTGGCCCAGCACCAGAAAATAGCGCCTGGACCCCCTAAGGCTACAGCAGTGGAAACGCCGATGATATTGCCGGTTCCCAAAGTAGCCGCCAGGGTGGTGGATAAGGTGGCAAACACAGAAAGATTATTCCCGCCCTCCTTTTTGGAAGGAGTTACGGACAGGCGTATGGCTTTGAAAATATTTTTCTGCGGAAAGTCTAATTTCATGGTAAAATATAAATGGGTTCCCATCAGAAGGAATAAAAGGGGGCCGCTCCACAGAAACTGATTGGTGGATTGGATAAATGTAAATACTGGCTGCATATTTTTCCTGCCCAGGTTATCTTATTATTAATATAGTAGGCTTGGGGAAGAGATATGAGTAATTTTGTAGCGGACGTCTAAAAATGGGAGATAGCATATTGAAAAAATGGAGACTTATCATACCAGGCGGCCTTATTGTGTTTGCAGCACTGTTAAATATTGCAGGCAGGGCATGGCGTGGTTTCTGCGATTTTTATGTAACCTGGATCTTTCCTTTATGGGTGGAAACCTATGGGCGGTTCACCGGGCTTTTCCCTTTTTCTGTGGGGGAATGGATGCTTTACGCAGGGGCGCTCCTGGTTATTTTATTGGTAGTGGGAGGAATTGTTTTCCTGGCCGGGAGGCAAAGGCTGCCGGAGGGGTTCCAAAAGGCATTTGGGCGCTATGCCCTGTTTTTCTACTGGGTTTTTGGGATTGTATGTGTGGTAATGACGCTGAACTGCTTCCTGCTTTATCAGGTTTCCCCTATTACGGAAAGGTTCCGGATAGGAGATGGGGCGGAAAGGGAATATGGTGCGGCAGAAATCATAGCCCTGAGGGATTTTGTGGTGGAACAGGCAAATGCCCTGGCCCCTGTTTTTTCCCGGGACGGGAATGGCTACCTGGTTTATGAGCTGGATATGGAGGAAGAGGCACGCAGGCAGATGGGCCGGCTGGCAGAGGAATTTCCCGGCCTTAATGGATATTACCCCAGGCCCAAAGGGCTGGCGCTGTCCGGCTTTTACAGCCAGCAGTATATTATGGGCTATTATTTCCCCTTTTCCATGGAAGCTAATTATAACAGAAAGATGTATATTACCAATATGCCTGTTACCATGTGCCATGAGCTGTCCCATTTAAAGGGGTTTATCCTGGAGGATGAGGCCAACTTTATCGGTTACCTGGCCTGTGTGGATTCCCCGGATCCCCTGTTCCGCTATAGCGCGTACTTAAGCGTGATTGGCTACCTGGAACGGGATTTCTATAATGCCATAGGGGAAAATGCGGAAGTTTACCTAACCCATCCCCAGATCAGCGCCCAGGTGTTTGGGGATACCAGGTTCCTTACCCAGGAAGCCTGGGAGCGGGTAGAGAAAACGGCGGTACTGCCCACAGAAACGGTAAAGCAGGCGGCGGATACCTTTTTGGATACCACCCTTACCTTAAACGGGGTATCAGACGGCACTGTCAGCTACAGCCGGGTGGTAAATCTGCTTCTGCGGTATTATGATGGGAAATTATACTAAAACTGCCAGGGAACCACAGGAAGAGGAGACAGGTTTTGATGGAAAATATTATTGATTATGTGAAAAACTGGGGAAAATACAGCTTTCAGGAAAAGCCTTTTGGGGAGGCGGACTCACTGGTCCTGTGCCAGCTTGTTTATTTTAACTATGAGGAATTTGTGCCGGGGCTGGAAGAAAACAAGGGCCCGGTGAGCCTGCGGGGTATTTTTGCCTGCCAGGGCTGGGAGAAAATCCTGGATGATTACTGGTACCGGGAAAACAATAAGGAGCTGTTTACTGCCGTGGCCCGGTCAGACAGGTTTGCTTCCCTGAAAATGAATTACTATGAAAATATCATTGACCAGGAGGAGGAAACCCAGTTTTCGGCGATGGCTTATTTCTGGGACAACGGTTTCGGGCAGGAGGGGATATATCTCGCTTATCGGGGGACCGACGCCACGATTGTAGGATGGAAAGAGGATTTAAACCTTGCCTTTTCAAAGCCCCTCCAGGGACAGTGCCTTGCTGTGGCCTATATGGACAGGGTTTCCGGGCGTATCGGCCAGGATTTTTTTGCAGGCGGGCATTCTAAGGGAGGGAACCTGGCTGTCTATGCTGCCATGAACTGCCGGGAGGATACCAGGGAAAGGATACGTAAGATTTTCAATAATGATGGCCCGGGGTTCCGCCCGGAGATCCGGGAGGCGGGAAATTTCCAGGCAATTCAAGGGCGGGTGGCGAAATTCATTCCCCGTTCTTCCCTGGTAGGCATGATTTTGGAAGACAACAGTGAATATGAAATCGTGGAGAGCTGGGGAATGGGGCTTTTCCAGCACAATACCTATAGCTGGAAGATAGAGGAGGGCTCCCTGGTCCGGGCAAAGAACATGGCGGAAGCCAAAGTCAGGCGGGACGCTGCCTTAAACGAGTGGATACTGTCCTTAAGCGAGGAAGAAATCCATGTTTTTATAGACACGTTATATGAGGTAGTCTCTGCGTCAGAGGCTTCCAATGTATTTGAGTTCGGTGCAGACTGGAAAAAGTGCCTGCAAAATATTATCCAGGCAGCAAAGGGGTTGGACGATACCACCAGGAAAGCGATCCACAAAATTACCCATTCTCTTTTTGAAATCTTGTTAGAGAGCGTTAAGGCAGGAAATCCCATCCTTTTTGGCCAGTTTAAGCAAAAAAAATACCATGGGCTGTAAAAACCCATGGTACAAACCAAACCTGGCTTACGCGCCAGGGTTAGCCACATCCTTGGAACCGTATGTTTTAGCAGAGGAATCATATGTTTCCCCGGAATCGTCAGACTGGAAAGAGGAACCGGACGATTGGCCGGAATCCATTGTACATCTTCCGTCAAAACATGCATTTTCATCAACTACAAGGGATTTGGCGGTGATATTCCCCTTCAGCTTGCCTGTAGAGAGAATTTCCAGCTTGGCGCTGACCGCCACATCGCCCTCCACCGATCCGGAGATCACTACGTTCTGGGCGGAAATATTCCCATTAATCTGTCCTGTGGGGCCTATGATCAGCTCCTTTTGGCAGGCAAAGTTTCCGTTTACAGTACCATCTACCCGTACAGCCTCCGGTGCGGACAAATCGCCGTTAAAAACAGCTCCTTCACCAATCAGTGTGCCGACTCTGGTGCGTGATTCCGCCCCGCCGGCAGGTTTACTTTTTCCTAACATTAATAAATCCTCCTTTATCCTTTCGCATCTAAGACTATCAGCGGGTCAATGGGTGTTCCGTCTAAAAAAACCTGATAATCCAACTGCGTGTTGTCAATGGTGACGTCCAGAAGGGTATCGCCCCCTTTTACCTGTGCCCCTTCCTCAAAACCAGGATGGGCCTCCTGGCGGCACATATAACGCGTCCGGTAGCCATTCCCGTGTTCCAACTCAATGATAACAGGGTAAGTGCCATCAGAAGTAACCGATGCAACCACGCCGTCCCCTGCCGCTATGATTTTTCCCTGTGCATGGGTGTTCAGGGATAAATAAGGCTGCTCCTCCGAGTAAGGGGATATCAGCATCCCTGTATCAGTGGAGGGGTAACGGCTGGGAAAGGAAGGGTCCTGTGGGGGCGTTTCTGCTTCCTTCTCCCTGGCGGCTTCTTCTGCTTCCTTTTCCTGGGCTGCCTGGGCACTGGTACGGATAGCCTCCTGAAGGGCCTGGTTTTCCGATGCCAGGGATTGTTTTTCATTGTCCAGGGCAGTGTATTCATCTTCTAATTTCTGGACCTGGCCTAGGGCGCTGGCAAGCTGGCCAGACAGATCCTTGTGCTCACGGCGGAGGTTGGAAAACTCCCAGGCAAGCCACCCGAAGGCGATACAGGACAAAAGCAGTGCCGCCAGGAACAGGCGGAAAGCCAAAAGGGAAAAATGGAACTGCCTGCCGGTGCGGCCTGTATTAGAAATCAGAAGTATGGAAAAGGATTCTTTATGTTTGTGCCTTTGGCGTTTCATGCAGGACTCCCTTCCGCCGCCGGCGCTAACGGCAAAAATATCAAGCGCTGCCTCCTGCAAAGGGACAGCCTGCTGCATCCATAAAGCTGGTGTGCGCCGCTTACCAGCTTTATTCTATCACAAATCGGTTTAAAATAAAACAGGGAATCTGATATTGATATTTTTTGTTAATCTCAGGCACAGGCGGTTGACATTTGCGTGCCATATTGTATTATTATTGCAGGAAAGCCATTCTTAGAATCTTTTTGGGGATGGAAATTAAGGTTTTGTTACAGGAGGAGAAGCAGAATGAAAAGCAAGAGGAAGGCCGCCAGGATTTTATCGGAAATCCTGGATTGGTCCAAAGCGATCCTGGGTGCCTTTGCGGCAGTTTTTGTTATCAGCCATACCCTGATCGCCAATGCCCAGGTACCCACAGGGTCTATGGAGACAACAATCATGACGGGAAGCCGTATCATCATAAATCGCCTGGCGTATATATCTTCCCAGCCCCAGCGAGGGGATATTATCGCTTTTTACTTTCCGGATGACGGAAAGACCGTTTACCTGAAAAGGGTCATCGGGCTGCCGGGAGAGCGCATTGAGGGCATAGACGGCAGGATTTACATTAACGGGCAGCCCCTTACGGAGGATTATATCAGAGAAGAAATTTCGGAGGACTTTGGCCCTTACATAATACCGGAAGGCTCCTTTTTTATGATGGGGGATAACAGGAACAATTCCCTGGATTCCAGGTACTGGGAGGACAAGTATGTGGAAAAGGATGAGATTGTGGGCAGGGCGGAAATCGAATATTTTCCGGAGCTCAAATGGCTTTAAAAAAATAGCCTTTAAAACGATAAGACAATAATGGTTGATTATAAATGGAAAATGTGGTAAAATTGTGTAAATAAGTGTTTCTAAAGGATAGGAACAGGCAGGAAATACCACATACAGGGAGGCCAGGACACAAATGGAAAGATACAAAGAAGAATTTATTGAATTTATGGTAGAAAGCCAGGTACTGAAATTCGGCGAATTTACGTTAAAGAGCGGGCGCAAGTCTCCCTTTTTTATGAATGCGGGGGGCTATGTGACAGGCACCCAGTTACGGAAACTGGGGGAATACTATGCAAAAGCGGTCCATGACAATTACGGGCTTGATTTTGACGTGCTTTTTGGCCCTGCCTATAAGGGGATCCCCCTTGCAGTGGCTACGGCCATGGCCATCAGCGAACTGTATGGGAAGGATATCCGTTACTGTGCCAACCGGAAAGAAATAAAAGACCATGGGGATAAGGGGATATTGCTGGGGAGCGGCCTGAAAGACGGCGACAGGGTTGTTATTATTGAGGATGTGACCACCTCCGGCAAATCCATTGAGGAGACATACCCTGTGGTTATGGCCCAGGCGGATGTGGAGATCCGGGGGCTGATGGTTTCCTTAAACCGCATGGAAAAGGGACAGACGGAAAAGAGCGCGCTTTTGGAAATAAAGGAAAAATATGGGTTTGATGCCAGGGCTATCGTTAATATGCAGGAGGTTGTGGAATACCTGTACCAAAGGCCTTATAAAGGGCAAATTTATATTGATGGCACTGTGAAGGAAGCCATTGACGCATACTATAAGCAATATGGCGCGGGCATGGGGGCATAAGGGCCGCCTGCCGGAAAAGGGCGCAGGAAGAAAGGGGTATTGGCATGGAAGAGAAAGTTTATAAAACAATGAGCGGCGCAGGGGCAACCTGCATTGCGGTAGGAGTGGTGACACTGGTGACGGGAGTGGTCTCCGGGATCCTGATGATCATAGGCGGCGCAAAGCTGTTAGCGGGCAGGACCAAAATTTTATTTTAAAGAAAGAGGTTTTCCGCCCCAAAGGGAATGCCTTCTTTCTGCCGGGTAGAAAGAGAATAGCGGAATGTTAAGAAAGAAAGGGTATATCTTTACAAATAAGGAACATCCCAGGAAAGCGGTTATGTCAACCATACTGGGGGTGCTTGCCAATATCACCCTGGGAACGGCGGTTTATTTGTCCTATCAGGCCGGGGGAGCGCCCTCCGGCAGAAATACTGCTGCTGCGCTACTGGCGATTATTTACATGGCGGCAGGGCTTGCCCTTGGGCTTTGGTCCACTTCGGAAAAGGATAAGTTCAAATTGTTTATTGTGCTGGGAATTTTTACAAATATCCTGGCTTTTGGAATGCTTAGTCTTGTATTATTTGCGGGAGCGTATGTGGAATGATGGTAGAAGAGAGATTTTTACTGGCAAAGGAGCGCATAGGGCAAATAAAAAACGAACAGGTGCTTGCGCCCCAGTTTCAGGCATATTTTGTAAAAATGGCAGAATTTCTGGGCATGGCCTGTGAAAACTATGAGTTTGTAAGAAAGGGCGGTCTGAAAAACAGCACCCTTGGGGAACTGAAGGAGAGAAATTACAGGCTCTATGAGGATATCCTTCCTGCCAATTATGGGGAGAGCTATGCCAACCCGGAGGCCTGCACTGCCAGGCTGGGAGAGGGGTTGGGACAGATTTTATGCGTATTGTATGCAGAGCTGCGCAGCATTATCCCCTTTTGCTATGAGGGACGGCTGGAAGATATGGCAGTCCGGATGGAGCTGTTCCTGGAAATTTATGGCGCTTTTTGCTGTGAAGGGGCGGAATGCGGGCAGCTTCCTGCAGGGGAGTCCCTTAGGGATACCATTTACTGGTATGTAAGCGACTATACAAGGGATGCTACAGAGCAAAAGCTGCGGGGGCTTTTGCTGCCGGAGGAGGATTTTGCCCTGAACATTCTGGAAGGGGACCTTACAGAACCCAAATATCTGTTCCGCTACGGGGAATATGTCACGGAAAACGAGATAAAGACCTGGGAGCATTTATCTGCCCTTCCCAAGGAAACCTTAAAGAAGCTGGCGGATACTTACACAGAGGGCTACCGTATGGGCTTTCTGGCTACCAATAAGGATATCAGCAAAAAGAAAACGGTGAATATCCGTTACCGCCTGGGCTTTGAGCCTGTGATCCATCTGGCGGTGGGGAATTTCAGGGAAATGGGCCTTGCCCCTACTATTTACCGGGCAGCCTCCGGCATATTACAGGGAGGGGGCATGGGCCGGGCAGGCTATTACGGGGCACTGCCCAACCGGCAGTATGATTTTGACCACAAGGACGACCAGGCGCTGGTACTGGACAAAAAGCTGGTACAGTTACGGCTGGAAGCCTCCAGGGAGTGTTTTGAAAAATATAAAGAGGAAGCGGCGGCCTTTGGCGGGCCCGCCCTGGTGGAGGTCTTTGGGGAGAAACCTGTAAAGCTCCAGGAAAAGCCAGGGGCAGCCCGTTTGGGCAAAGCCCAGCAGAAGCTGTCCGTAGCCTATATGGCGGCGGCTGGGGAGCTGCAGAACCAGTACATTAAGGGGGAAGAGAGGAGCTTTACTATTATTGCTTTCCCGGGGCCGGAAATCGGGGAGGGTTTCCCGGAAATCTTTGACCGGGTAATAGAGATCAATACCCTGGATTACCACCTTTACCAGCGGATGCAGCAAAGGCTCATTGATGCCCTGGACCAGGGGCAATATGTGGTCATAAGGGGTATGGGGGGCAATAAGACCAGCCTGAAGGTGATGCTCCACCCACTAAGGGATGCCGCAAAGGAGACCAATTTCGAAAACTGTGTGGCGGATGTGAATATTCCTGTGGGAGAAGTTTTCACTTCCCCCCGGCTTGCGGGAACAGAGGGGACGCTCCATGTGGGCAGGGTATATTTAAACGGCCTGGAGTACCAGGACCTTACCCTGGACATCAGGGACGGGATGGTTGTGGATTACAATTGTAGCAATTTTGGCAGCCGGGAGTTAAACCGCAAGTATATGAAGGACAATGTGCTCTGCCATCATGACACCCTGCCCCTTGGGGAGTTTGCCATAGGCACCAACACCACGGCTTTTGTTGCCGCAAGAAAATACCACATAGAAGACAGGCTGCCCATATTGATCGCAGAGAAAACAGGCCCTCATTTTGCAGTGGGGGATACCTGCTATTCCCATGCGGAGGATGTGCCGGTTTACAATCCCGACGGAAAAGAAATTGTGGCAAGGGACAATGAATGTTCCCTAAAAAGGAAGGAGAAGGATGGGGAGGCATACTTTAACTGCCATACAGATATTACCATCCCCTTTGATGAACTGGGGGAAATCAGCGTAGTGACCCCCGAAGAGCAGGTGATTGCCATCATTGAGGAAGGCAGGTTTGTATTGCCCGGCTGTGAGGAGCTGAATCTTCCTTTTGGGGATACAAAGGCACAGCAGGAGAGGGTGCTGCCACATCCTTAAGGTTATATTAAAACAAGAAAAAACAGGGTGACAGGAAGCCTATAGCAGTGTAGAATAGAATTATGGAAACAGATGTTTTGCAGTAGGAGAATTAGGAACGGAAGCAGATTGGAAAAGGGGAGGTAATGCGATGGCGCAGGTAGGAATTGTAATGGGAAGCGATTCGGATATGCCGGTGATGGCGAAAGCGGCGGATGTGCTTACGGAGCTGGGGGTATCCTTTGAGATGAGGATTATTTCCGCCCACAGGGAGCCGGATGTTTTTTTTGAGTATGCAAAGGCCGCAGAAGAAAAAGGGTTTAAGGTGATCATTGCCGGGGCGGGCATGGCGGCCCACCTTCCGGGCATGTGCGCGGCAATTTTCCCTATGCCGGTAATCGGCATCCCCATGCATACCACATCCCTGGGAGGGAGGGATTCCCTTTATTCCATTGTCCAGATGCCCCAGGGAATACCTGTGGCTACAGTGGCGATTAACGGCGGGGCCAATGCCGGGCTTTTGGCGGCGAAAATACTGGCCACCTCCGATGGGGAACTTTTAGGGAAACTGAAAGCTTACAGCCAGAACCTGAAGGAAAGCGTCCAGAAAAAGGACCAGCGGCTCTCCCAGGCAGGCTATAAAAATTATTAATACAGGAGAAACGGAAAATGGATTACAAGAAAGCCGGAGTAGATATTGAAGCAGGCTACCGCAGCGTAGAACTGATTAAAAAGTACGTTAAGGAAACCGCAAGGCCGGAGGTGCTGGGAGGCCTTGGGGGGTTTTCGGGGGCATTTTCCCTCTCTTCCATTAAAAATATGGAAAAACCCACCCTGGTTTCAGGGACCGACGGCGTGGGGACCAAATTAAAGCTTGCTTTTTTGATGGATAAACATGACACAGTGGGGATTGACTGTGTAGCTATGTGTGTCAACGACATTGCCTGTGCCGGGGGAGAGCCTTTGTTTTTCCTGGATTATATTGCCTGCGGCAAAAATTATCCTGAAAAAATTGCCGCCATTGTAAAGGGCGTGGCAGATGGCTGCAAACAGGCGGGGGCAGCGCTGATCGGCGGGGAAACCGCTGAGATGCCGGGCTTTTACCCGGAAGAGGAATACGACCTGGCAGGCTTTGCCGTTGGCGTGGTGGACGAAAAGGACCTGATTACGGGAGAGGGGATTAAGCCCGGGGACGCTTTGGTGGGCATTGCCTCCTCCGGGGTCCACAGCAACGGTTTTTCCCTGGTGAGGAAAATCTTTGATATGACCAAGGAAGGGCTTTCCACATACTATGAGGAGCTTGGCGCCACCCTGGGAGAGGCTTTGCTGGCCCCTACCAGGATTTATGTGGGAGCCCTTAAGGGCGTGAAGGAAGCGGGCGTAACCATTAAGGGCTGCAGCCATATTACAGGGGGCGGCTTTTATGAGAACATCCCCAGGATGCTGCCGGAGGGAATCTGTGCTTGTGTGGACAAGGACAGCTATCCGGTGCCTGCCATTTTCCGGTTAATGAAGGAGAAAGGGAACCTGGAGGAGAAGATGATGTACAATACCTACAACATGGGCATTGGCATGGTTCTTGCGGTGGATCCTTCCCAGGTACAGGAGGCCCTTGCGGCCCTTGAAAGGGCAGGGGAGCGGGCTTATGTGATAGGGGAAACGAAGGCCGGTGAAAAGGGAGTGGCACTATGCTGAATATCGTAGTCTGTGTATCCGGGGGCGGGACCAATCTCCAGGCAATCATAGACAATATTGAAAATAAAAACATAAGGAATACCCAAATCCGGGGGGTTATCTGCAACAATGCCGGGGCTTATGCCTTAAAAAGGGCAGAAAATGCCGGTATTCCGGCTTTTTGCATTTCCCCCAAGGTTTATGGGAGCCGGGAGGAATTTAACCAGGCTTTTTTACAGAAGCTCCAAGAGCTTGCGCCGGATTTGATTGTGCTTGCGGGATTCCTGGTAATCCTGCCGGAACAGATGACAAAGTTGTACGAAAACAGGATCATCAATATCCACCCTTCCCTGATCCCCTCTTTTTGCGGGAAGGGATATTATGGGCTTAAGGTCCATGAGGCAGCTTTGGCAAGAGGGGTGAAGATTACCGGTGCCACGGTGCATTTCGTGGACGAAGGGACGGATACAGGGAGGATTATCCTGCAAAAAGCAGTGGAGGTTTTAGAGGACGATACGCCGGAAAGCCTCCAGCGCAGGGTGATGGAACAGGCGGAGTGGGTGATCCTGCCCCAGGCCATAAGCCAGCTTGCATCCGGCGGGGATTTATAGGGATACTGGAAGGGGGTAACAAAGGTGAAAGTATTGATCGTGGGGAGCGGCGGCAGGGAACATGCCATTGCCGCCAGCGTGGCAAAAAGCAAAAAAGTGGATGAAATATACTGTGCGCCGGGGAATGCAGGGATCGGCAAGATTGCCCGGTGTGTACCCATAGGGCCCATGGAATTTGATAAAATAACGGCCTTTGCCAAGGAAAAGGAAATTGGCCTTACCATAGTGGGAATGGATGACCCGCTGGTGGGAGGCCTTGTGGACCAACTGGAAAAGGAGGGGCTGCGGGCCTTCGGCCCCCGGAAGAATGCGGCAATTTTAGAGGGCAGCAAAGCTTTTTCCAAGGAGCTTATGAAAAAGTACCATATTCCCACAGCGGATTATGAGGTTTTCAGCTCCCCGGAGGAAGCCCTTTCCTATCTGGAAAAGGCCAAATTTCCTATCGTGCTTAAGGCTGACGGCCTGGCCCTTGGAAAGGGCGTGCTGATCTGTGAGGATTTTCAGCAGGCAAAAGAGGGTGTTAAGGCCATTATGGAGGATAAGCAGTTCGGCAGCGCGGGAAACCGTCTTGTGGTGGAAGAATTTATCACAGGAAGGGAGGTGTCCGTGCTTTCCTATGTGGATGGCAGGACCATCAAGGCCATGGCCTCTGCCCAGGACCATAAACGTGCCCAGGATGGGGACTTAGGGCCTAACACCGGCGGTATGGGAACCTTTTCCCCAAGCCCTTTTTATACAGAGGAAGTGGACAAATTCTGCAGGGAACATATTTACCAGCCCACAGTGGACGCTATGGCGGCGGAGGGACGGGAATATAAGGGCATTATTTTCTTTGGGCTGATGCTTACCGGAAACGGGCCCAAGGTGCTGGAATACAATGCCAGGTTTGGCGACCCTGAGGCCCAGGTGGTGCTGCCCAGGATGAAGAATGATATCATTGATGTGATGGAGGCCTGCATAGACGGCCGGCTTCACGAAATAGACCTCCAGTTTGAAGAAAATGCGGCAGTATGCGTGGTGCTGGCATCCCAGGGATACCCGGTGAAGTACGAAAAAGGCTATGTGATCAAAGGGCTGGAGAGATTTGAAGGGCAGGATTCTTATTTCTGTTTCCATGCAGGGACGAAAGAGACAGACCAGGGCATTGTGACCAATGGAGGAAGGGTCCTGGGGATTACTGCCAAAGGAAAGGACCTTAAGCAGGCCAGGGCAAACGCATATGCGGCAGCCGGGTGGGTGGACTTTGAAAACAAATATATGCGCCATGATATAGGGAAGGCAATTGAGGAAGTATAGTAGCGGAACAGGTGTAAAAGGTTACGGAGTATAAAGGCAGGTGTCAATATGGCTGAAAAAATGCGGAGGCTGTTAGCAAGTGAGGTTCTAAGGCCCACCATATGCAGAGAATGCGGCGGCATATTGGTTTATGGGGGAATTGGGGAATATCGCTGCGAAGAATGCGGCAGGATTGAATATGATGATTACGGAAAGGTGCGCAATTACCTGGAAGACCACAAAGGGGCAAACGTAAGCGAGATTTCTCTGGAGACAGGGGTTTCCCATAAATCCATCCGGGAGATGATAAAAGAAAACCGCTTTGAGATTATTGAGAACAGGGGCGGTTATCTCCGCTGCGAGAGATGCGGGGTAGACATCAAAAGCGGGCGTATGTGCCCTAAGTGTGAGGAAACATACCACAGGAAGGTGGAGGAAGAGGCACGCAAGGAAAGACAGCAAGGGCTTAGCGGTTATGAGAATGAAAAGACCGATAAGGGAAGTAAACGTTTTAAGAGAGAAAGATGAGGAGAATACGGAGTGAAAAAATTAACTGCGCTGATTAGGAAAATCAGTTGGAAAAAGGGTCTGGCAGGAGCAGTAATGGCGGCAGGGGTTTTTTGCATGGCTACCCTTACCTGTTTTGCTGCCCAGGGCAAGATTATTGCCCAGACTGCAAAAATCCGGGCCCAGGCAAGTACGGACAGTGAAGTGGTGGGAAGTACGGTAAAAGGGAAAGTTATTGACATTCTGGGGGCTGTAAAAGACGGCTCAGGAACCGTCTGGTATAAGGTTGCCGTATCAAACGGCGGCTATGGCTATATCAGGAGCGACCTGGTGGAAACCAGCGATAAGATCACGGTGACGGAGTCTTCCAGCAGCCAGCCGGCGGCCAATGGCGGCGGGGGCGGCAGCAAGCCTGCGGATACAGTACCCACCGCTATTGGTGAACAGCAGGCTACTGTGAAATCCAACAGCAATGCCAGAATACGTTCAGGCGCTTCCACGAAGCATGATACGGTGGCATCACTTCCCAGCGGCACAACCATTACCCTGATTGGCGAGGCAACCGACAGCTCAGGGAATAAATGGTACCAGATGACCTGTAATTACAATAACAAAACAGTTGAAGGATATGTGAGGTCCGACCTGATTACCTTAGGCGCAGCTAATGAAGGGGGAGAAGCCCCGGCAGAGGGAGAAAACCCGGAAGGGAACCCAGAAGAGGGAGAAGGGGAGAACCCGGAGGGAGGCGGAGAAAATCCTGAAGGAGGGGGAGAAGGGGAGCAGCCCTCAGAGCCTCCTGCGGAACATAATGATTATGAGATCGTTTATGCCCAGAATGATACTGGGGAATTTGAATACTATCTCTATGACAATATAAACAGCAACAGGCAGAAATTAAGCGACCTTCTGAATGTGGTGAACGTTGCCAATGAGAATAACCAGAAAATGCAGGATCAGATTTCCAAGGGAAAGATTATTATCATTATCCTGGCGGTTGTGATTGTCATATTGTTTATTGTGCTGACGGTTCTCCTGTTTAAGCTCAGGGAATTTTACTATGAAGATTATGACGAGGAAGAGGAGGAGGAACCGGAGCCGGAACCGGCACCTGTAAAGAAGAAAGCCAAAAAACGGGTGGAGGAAGAAGAGGAAGAACCGGCACCTGTGAAGAAGAAAAAGACTGCGCCGCCTCCCCAGGAGCGTCCGGCAAGAAGCCAGGAGAAGGCAGCGCCGCCTAAGCCTAAGGGAGAGAAGGAGCTGCATGCGGCAGAGAAAAAAGAGCCTGCCAGGAAGCCGGTGGCCAGAAAGCCCCAGAATTTCCTGGTGGAGGACGATGAATTTGAATTTGAGTTTTTAAACATGGATGATAAAGATTTGTAAGGAACCGTCCATATTGTGACAGTGGCAGAAAATAGCTTGTGTGGATGACCCGGGATAAATATTCATCTGCAAAGAAGGGACCCCAGAAAAGAGCGTGTGGCGCAGGGGTTCCTGCAAGGCAGATGGGCATTTAGGCAGGTGTCGGATGCATGAGTTATTTGCATTTCCTGATAATTCCTTTTTGGAAGTGTGGGGGATAAATTATGGTTATTGAGATAGACTTTAACAGTGAAGAAGCGCTCTATTTGCAGCTTCGTAATCAGATTATTCTGGGAATTGCCACGGCAAAGTTCCAGGAAGGGGACGCCCTGCCTTCGGTGCGCCAGCTGGCGGACGATATTGGGATAAATATGCATACTGTTAACAAGGCGTATACGGTTTTGAAACAGGAAGGTTTTGTAAAGGTAGACAGAAGAAAGGGCGCGGTGATTGCCCTTGCCATTGATAAATTAAGGACGTTAGAAGAAATGGATGGGGATTTGCGGGTAATCCTTGCAAAGGGAATATGCAAGGGAGTTTCCAGGGAAGAAGCTCACCGGATGATCGATGAAATCTATGAAGAATTTGGCGTATAGGCATTAGGAGGATTGATATGCAGTCAGGTGGTTTTACGGACAAAGCAAAAACGGCTCTGTCCCTTGCAGAGAAAACAGCGTCCAGAATGCGGGCGGGCTATGTGGGGACAGAGCATATTCTGGTAGGGCTGTTAAGGGAAAATACAGGAGTGGCCGCAAGGGTCCTAAAGGGAAACGGCGCAGATGAGGACAAAATACTGGATATGATAAAAGAGCTGATCATGCCTGAGACAACGGTTGCCGTGAAGGAAAAGGAAGGGTATTCCCCCAGGGCGCGGAAGGTGCTGGAAGAGGCCCACAGGCAGGCAGACCGCTTTGGCGCCCAGGCCACAGGGACGGAGCATATTCTTCTGGCCATGCTCAAGGAGGGGGAAAATGTTGCAGTGCGGCTTTTAAATACCCTTGGCGTTTCTGTCCAAAAGCTGTATGCGGATACCCTTATCTCCATGGGCCAGGACGGCAACCTGTACAAAGAGGATCTGGGCAGAAAGCAGAACCGCAAGGGCAGGCAGGCTTCCGCCCTGGAGCAGTACAGCAGGGATTTAACGGCCCTGGCAGCATCCGGAGGGCTTGACCCTGTGATAGGAAGGGAAAGTGAGATCAGGCGGGTGATTGAAATCTTAAGCCGCAGGACCAAAAATAATCCCTGCCTGATCGGTGAGCCAGGGGTTGGGAAGACTGCCGTGGTGGAGG
>OFGR01000211.1_pt1 | contig 60329 bp, 49 predicted proteins | sample 1521811 | NCBI WGS metagenome assembly OFGR01 (sample SAMEA3504098, study PRJEB24116) | mouse gut metagenome | biome: mouse gut; feature: mouse-associated habitat; material: faeces | place: Denmark | collected 2011 | reverse complement strand
AATTATGTAACGCTGTTTACGACGCCGGAGCTTAGGGATATGATATTCGGGACTGTGGTGCTGGCGGTCGGTTCGGCCGTGATCGCTACGATCCTTGGAACTATGGGAGCCATCGGAGCATTCTATTCCAGGAAAGGCATGGCTTCGGCGATCACAACGATGAATCAGGTGCCGGTAGTGAATGCGGACGTGGTGACAGGCTTTTCTATCTGCATCCTGCTGGTAGTAGTGCTGGGGATCAGTAAGGACACGTATATCCCGCTGGTGGCGGGGCATGTGACTCTATGCGCGCCTTTTGTGTTCCTGGCTGTGATCCCGAAATTAAAGCAGATGGATCAAAGCATCTATGAGGCGGCGCTGGACCTTGGAGCTGCTCCCTTTACCGCGCTTATTCGGATCGTGATCCCGCAGATATTCCCAGGGATCATCTCCGGGTTTGCGATGGCGGTCACGTTATCGCTTGACGATTATTTTGTTGCTACTTATACGAAGCCGGCAACTTTTGATACGATCAGTACCTATGTGGTAAATGCGACCAAGGGCGCGCAGACAAACATTAAGACGGCGCTGTGGGCGCTGTCCACCGTGATTTTCCTTCTGGTGGTGCTGTTCTCCCTGGTGATGAATATCAGGGCTAATAGGGAGAACTAACACACTGAGGGAAAGAAAGTTAAGGAGAGGAAGGCTGTATGAAGATAAGGAAATTTAGCAGAAACAAACTTGGGACTGCAGCACTGTTTCTTTGTGGGTTCCTGCTTTTGTCCGGCCCGGTTACGGTGAATGCGGCGGATGGCGGCGACCAGGAAGAGGAAGTTACTCTGCGCGTGTGCAACTGGGAAGAGTATATAGACCTGGGAGACTGGGATGAGGAGGAGACCATAGATCTTGACAGCGGCGATATCATTGGGGTGAACACCATGATGGAGGATTTTACGCAGTGGTATTATGAGACGTACGGGATACGGGTCAAGGTAGAATATTCCACATTCGGGACGAATGAAGACCTGTATAATATGCTGACTCTGGGAGATACCTATGACCTGGTCTGTCCGTCGGAATATATGATCATGAAGCTGATGACAGAGGATCAGCTTGTGCCGCTGTCGGATGGATTTTTTGATACTGCTGACAAGAACAATTATTATATCAATGGTGTGTCGCCCTATATCAAGTCCATATTTGAGAAGAATGAGATCGGGGGAAAACCGTGGGCGGACTACATGGCAGGCTATATGTGGGGGATCACCGGGATCGTGTATAATCCTGAACTGGTGAGCGAAGAGGATGCTTCAAGCTGGAAGATCCTGAATGATCCGGCTTACAAAAGGCAGGTTACGGTCAAAGACAACGTGAGGGATTCTTACTTTGCGGCGGTAGGCGCCATCAAATCAGAGCTTCTGAATTCCGAAGAATTCAAGAATGATCCGAATTACCAGAAGAAACTGGAAGAAGAGATGAATGATACTTCTAAGGAGACGATTGCCGCTGCGCAGGAGTATCTGCAGGATGTGAAGAACAAGGCGTACTCCTTCGAGACGGATTCCGGGAAGGCGGATATGGTGACCGGGAAGGTGGCCGCCAACCTGCAGTGGTCCGGGGATGCGGTATATACCATGGATCAGGCGGATGAGGATGATTTTCCTCTGGCGTTCGCAGTCCCCTTGGAATCGACGAACATTTATTTTGACGGATGGGTGATGTTAAAGAACGGGATCGGAGATGATGAGGCGAAGCGGCACGCGGCGGAGGCGTTTATTAATTTCAATTCCCGGGGGGACAATGTGGTTCGTAACATGTATTATGTAGGATACACGTCCGTGATCTCCGGCGGGGAGGATATGAGGGTCTTTGAGTATGCCGACTGGTGCTACGGCGCCGAGGAGGATGAGGAGGAAGTGTCGGAGTACGACATAGGATATTTCTTCTCACAGGATGAAGACGGAGAGTATGTGATCACGGCGCCGTCAGATCAGGTCTACCGCCAGTTATTCGCACAGTATCCGACGCAGGATGCGATTGCCAGGTCTTCGATCATGGTCTGCTTCGACGATGAGCAGACGAAAGAGATCAACCAGATGTGGATCAATGTCCGGTGCTGCAACATCTATGATATTCCGGTATGGGTGTGGGCGGCTGCAGCGATCGCAGCGTGTATCCTGGCTGTCTTGGGCGTCAGGAGAGTAAGGAGACAGAAGACGGTGTACTGACTTATAGCCGGTACTCCATCCGGCCGGATATCGGAGTACCGGCAAAGGTCACGAAAGGGAATAAAAAGAGGAGGTATCCGCGAATATGGGATTCCTCCTGTTTTTATGCCGTTTTCTGGATTCAGTGTGTTAGTTATCTCTAATCCAGCTTGATTCCTTTAAACAGATCGCCGAGGCTGGTTCCGATGCTCTCGGACTTAGGAATGTGAACCTTCTCTGCCGGCTCTTCCTTCACCTCTTCCAGAGCCTTCATGCTGAGGCTTATCTTGCCGTCTTTCACACCGATGATCTTTACATTTACCTCATCGCCTACAGACAGGACATCCTTTGGCAGCTTTATGCGTTTCTGGCTGATCTGCGATACATGCACCAGCCCGGACAGCCCGTCTGGAAGACGGATGAATGCGCCGTAGTTTTGCAGTGTCTCAACTGTGCCGGTGAGAACCGTGCCAATCTTGACATTTGCGATTCGGTCTTCTTTTTCTTTCTTTTCTTTTTCTTTTAAGATTTCCCGCGCGGAGAGCACAAGGCGGTTTTCAGCCTGGTCTGCGTCGATGACACGGACTTCGATATCTTTCAGAAGATAGCTCTCTAAATCTTCAATGTAAGATAATGATAATTTGGATGCCGGAATAAATCCACGGATGCCTTCCACCATGGCGATCGCGCCGCCATTGACGATACCCTCAACCTTTACGGGGAGCACGGTTTTATTCTCCATATAAGACTTCACCAGATTCCACGGATTGGCATCGTCAAAATGCTCTTCAAAATCGGCCATCGTCTGTGCCTCTTCCTGTAATAATTCTTCACTCATTGTCCTTTGTTCCTTTCTCATTGTTTACTGTCTTTAAGTATAACACATTATAAGCAGTTTGTTCAAAGAAAAAAGCAAGAAACGGGAAAATTCTGGTTGACTTGGAAGAAAAAAGATGGCACTCTTACTATATGGCAGCATATGGATGGTTTAAAGGAGTTTTATTTTATGAGTAAAAAGGCAAAAAAGATATATGTAGTGGGGCATAAAAACCCGGATACGGACTCTGTCTGTTCTGCGATTGCATATGCGGAGCTCAAGCGCAGGGTGACCGGGGACGAATACGTGGCAAGGCGGGCCGGACAGATCAATGAAGAGACGCATTACGTGCTGAAAAAATTCGGGGTGGACGTTCCGGGGCTCCTGCAAAATGTTAAGCTTCAGGTGAAGGATATGGATATCCACAAGATCGACGGCGTGGCTCCGAATGTGTCGATTAAAGAGGCGTGGGAAAAGATGAAGGAAAATCACGTTAAGACCCTGCCCGTCATCAAAGATGATGAGCTTGCCGGAGTGATCTCCACCGGAGACATCGCTACGTCATACATGGATATCTATGATAACAAAGAGCTTTCTTCAGCCAGGACGCAGTACCGCAACATTGTGGAGACGCTGGACGGAAAGATGATTACGGGAAACGAGCATGGGTATTTTGCCAAGGGGAAAGTTACGGTAGGAGCGTCTAACGATGAGCTTATGAGAGAGTTTATCGAAAAAGACGATCTTGTGATCTTGGGCAACAGGCCGGAGGCGCAGGCATGCGCTATCAATATCGACGCAAGCTGCATGGTTGTGTGCCAGGATGCGGACATCTCCGCGGAGCTCATTAAGAAAGCAGAAGAGCAGAGCATCGTGATCATCCGCACTCCCCATGATACATATACGGTGGCAAGGCTTATCAACCAGAGCATACCGGTCAAATATTTTATGAGCAAAGGGCCTCTTGTAACGGTACAGATGAGCGACTATGTGGATGATATCAAGGATCTGATGACGAAACATAAATTCCGTGATTTCCCGATTCTTGACCGGCACGGCAGATTCCGGGGATTTATCTCCCGGCGGCGCTTTCTGAATGTGAAGAAAAAGCAGGTTATATTAGTGGATCACAATGAGAGGTCTCAGGCGGTTGACGGGATTGAGGAGGCCGACATCATAGAGATTATCGACCATCACAGGCTGGGAAACATCGAGACTATGGGGCCGGTGTTTTTCCGGAACCAGCCGGTAGGCTGTACGGCCACCATCATCACTCAGATGTACGAGGAGGCCGGAGTGAAGATACCGGCGAATATCGCGGGGCTTCTGTGCAGCGCCATTATCTCGGACACCCTTTTATTCCGCTCGCCCACATGTACGGCGGTTGATGAGAAGACGGCAGGGAAACTGGCGAAGATTGCCAGGATAGACATGGAAAAATTCTCCATGGAGATGTTTAACGCAGGCAGCAGCCTCAAGGGAAAAAGCGCAAAAGAGATATTGTTTCAGGATTTCAAGCAGTTTACGGTGGGAGAGACGGTATTTGGCGTAGGGCAGATCAACTCTATGAACAGGGAAGAGCTGGAAGAGGTAAAGCAGATGCTTACGCCGTATCTTCCGAAAGCGCTGGAGGCAGAGAAACTGTCCATGATCTATTTTATGCTGACGGACATCCTGAAGGAGTCGACGGAGCTTTTGTGCAGCGGCATAGGAGCCAGGAGCAACATTGTCAGTGCATTCGACCTCCCGGAAGACACGGATAAGATTGTCTTAAGCGGAGTGGTGTCGAGAAAGAAACAGCTGATACCGACTCTTGTGGCGTCCTTGCAGCAGTAAAGGAGTGAGAAGATGGGAAAACAGATTTGGAAACCAGGGAATATGCTGTATCCGCTGCCGGCGGTGATGGTGAGCACGGCGGACCGGAATGGAGAGGACAATATCATAACGGTAGCATGGACAGGTACGGTATGCACCAACCCGGCCATGCTGTATATCTCCGTTCGCCCGGAGAGGTATTCTTACCATATGATAAGGGAGAGCGGGGAATTTGCGGTGAACTTGACGACGGAGCGGCTGGCGAAGGCGACGGACTGGTGCGGCGTCCGCTCAGGAAGAGATGCGGATAAGTGGAAAGAAACCGGGCTTACGAGAGGAAAGGCAGAGAGACTGCAGTTTGCCCCGGTCATTGAAGAATGTCCGGTAAACATAGAATGCCGGGTCACGGAAGTAAAGGAGCTTGGCTCCCACCATATGTTCCTGGCAGAGGTGCTGGCAGTCCAGGCGGAGGAGGAGTGCATGAGGGAGGACGGGAAGTTCGAGCTGAATTCTGCCGGGCTTATCGCATATTCCCACGGGGAATATTTTTCCCTTGGCGAATCCCATGGGAGATTCGGGTGGAGCGTGAAAAAAGAGAAAAAGAGATAAAATGCAGAAAAATAAAAATGCTGTGGCGCATCACAGCATTTTTATTTTTTGCCTGTAGATTCGTATGAATAAGAGCGTACATAACAGCACCGACACAAGCTCGGCGATGGGGAATGACCACCACACGGCGGACAGCCCGAATATTTTCGCTGAGATGTAAGCAACCGGAAGGATGACGAACAACTGCCTTGCCGCTGATACGATCAGGCTGTAAACACCGTTTCCGAGAGCCTGGAAGGTAGAGCTTATGATAATGCTGTACCCTGCAAGCACAAAGTGGAGGCTGATGATCCTGAGCGCCGGCACGCCGATGGACAGCATATTCTCCGATGCGCTGAAAAGCGCCGACAGGAGAAATGAGGGGCATGCAAGGAAGACAATGCACCCTGCTGCCATGATAGACATGGCAATGGCAACGCTCAATTTTATCGTCTGCGTGATGCGCCGCTGCCGCCGCGCGCCGTAATTGTACGCGATAATGGGGATCATGCCGTTGTTCAGACCGAAGATAGGCATGAAGATAAAGCTCTGCAGCTTAAAGTATACCCCGAATACGGCTGCTGCCGTCGAGGAGAACATGAGCAGTATCTTATTAAATCCAAAAGTCATGACAGAACCGATGGACTGCATGATGATGGACGGGATGCCTACCTTATATATAATGGCGATGGTTTTTTTGTGGGGGCGGAATCCGTGGAAATCTACATGGATTTCCTTGTTTTTTGTCCGGTTGAAGTAGACGGACATGAGCACGGCGATAACCTGCCCGGTCACTGTGGCGACAGCAGCGCCTGCCACCTCCAACCGCGGGAAACCGAAAAGCCCGAATATCATGATGGGATCCAGGATGATGTTGATGATCGCCCCGGTTCCCTGGGTGACCATGTTGTAAAAGGTCTTCCCCGTGGACTGCATGAGCCTCTCGAAGGTAATCTGCAGGAAGATGCCGGCGGACAGGACGGTAATGATCCTTAAATATTGTGTGCCATAGTTTATGATAACCGGGTTGTCCGTCTGAAGGGTAAAAAACAGCCGGGAACCAAAAAAACCTGCGGCGGCAAATACGATGCAGCTTACGATGGCAAGGAAAAGGCCGTTAGTTGCGGCCCTATCTGCCCCTTCAAAGTCTTTTTCGCCCAGGTTCCTTGAGAGCAGCGCATTGATGCCGACACCGGTTCCGCCGGAGATGGCGATCATCAGCGTCTGTACCGGGAATGCCAGGGATACTGCAGTGAGGGCGTCCTCGCTTAGTTTGGCAACGAACATGCTGTCAACAATATTGTAAAGCGCCTGCACAAGCATGGAGAGCATCATAGGCAGCGACATGGTGATTAACAGTTTTGGAACAGGCATGATGCCCATCTTATTTTCCGGGGCATCTGTTTGCTTTTGTATGTCAGACATTTAAAAACCTCCTTTAAATATGCATTGGCTATTATATCATTCATATATTTATAATGCAATGGTTAAAAGAGGAGAGAAAATGGTGGGCAGTATAAAAACAGACCTTAAAGGGCGGGAAGAACGGCATGCCATCCGCAGCCTGTGCGCGGTGCTGTATTTATTTATTGTGCTGAACATGCTTGGGATCGGCATTGATTTACATGGGGAAGACAAAAGGGAGGCGGTTCTGGCGGCGGGGGAGGCGGTGTCGGAGAAACCGAAGATCGCACTTACCTTTGACGACGGGCCGAACCCGGCGTGTACAGGGAACCTTCTTGACGGACTGAAAAAGAGAGGCGTGAAAGCGACTTTTTTCGTGCTAGGCAGAAACGTTAAGAAATATCCGAAACTGGTAAAGCGCATCAGCGAGGAGGGGCATCTGATCGGAAACCACACGTATGACCATATCGAGCTTAATAAAGTGCCGGAGGAGAAGGCGAGAAAAGAGATCAAAAAGGCAAACAAGGCAGTCCGTAAAGTGACCGGGAAAAATCCGGAGTACATGAGGCCTCCTTATGGAGAGTGCAGCAGGAAACTGGAGGATTCGCTGGACATGATACTCGTGCGCTGGACCATAGACCCGCTGGACTGGAAAACGGAAAATACAGATGAAATCGTAAATAAGGTAGTGACGGAGGCAGAGGAAAATGCTATTATCTTATTGCACGACTGTTATGATACGTCAGTCGACGCGGCGCTTAAGATTATAGATACGCTTGAGAAGGAAGGCTATGAGTTCGTGACAGTGGATGAACTGCTTCTGAATTAGGCATGGGAGAGACGGAAGATGGATTTATTTGATTATATGCGGGAAAAAAATATGGATCGGGAGGCTCCGCTGGCATCAAGGCTCAGGCCGGAAACGCTGGACGAGGTGGTGGGCCAGCAGCATATCATAGGAAAGGATAAGCTCCTTTACCGGGCGATTAAAGCGGATAAGCTTGGCTCCATCATTTTTTACGGGCCTCCGGGCACGGGAAAGACGACGCTGGCAAAGGTCATCGCCAATACGACCAGTGCAAAATTTATGCAGATCAACGCCACCGTGGCGGGGAAAAAGGATATGGAGGAGGTGGTGCGCCAGGCAAAAGACATGCTTGGAATGTACCAGAAGAAAACTATATTATTCGTAGATGAGATACACCGGTTCAATAAGGGGCAGCAGGATTACCTTCTCCCGTTTGTGGAGGACGGCACGCTGGTCCTTATCGGGGCGACGACGGAGAACCCGTATTTTGAGGTGAACGGGGCTCTGATCTCCCGCTCCAGTATCTTTGAGCTGCATCCTCTGGAAAAAGAGGATGTGAAGACCTTAATCCTGAGGGCGGTTACGGATACGGAAAAGGGGATGGGCAGTTTCGGCGCGGAGATTGATGAGGACGCGGCAGAGTTTCTTGCGGACGTCTCCGGGGGAGATGCCAGGAACGCGCTGAATGCGGTGGAGCTGGGCATCCTGACGACAGAACGGTCGGCGGACGGGAAGATACATCTGACTCTTGGCGTGGCATCCGAATGCATCCAGAAACGGGCGGTGCGCTACGACAAGACAGGAGATAACCATTATGACACGATATCGGCTTTTATCAAGAGCATGAGAGGGTCCGACCCGGATGCGGCGGTATTTTATCTGGCAAAGATGCTTTATGCGGGCGAGGATATAAAATTTATCGCCAGGAGGATCATGATCTGCGCGTCGGAGGACGTGGGGAATGCAGATCCTATGGCGCTTACCGTGGCAGTCTCCGCAGCGCAGGCAGTGGAGCGGATCGGGATGCCGGAGGCGCAGATCATCCTGTCGCAGGCTGTCCTGTACGTGGCGACTGCGCCCAAGAGCAATTCGGCATGCAACGCGGTCTTTTCGGCGGCGGAATGTGTAAGGAGCCGCGGGACGACGGTTCCAGCCCATCTGCAGGACGGGCATTACAAAGGCTCTAAGAGCCTGGGGAGGGGAACCGGGTATAAATACGCCCATGATTATCCAAAGCACTACGTCCGCCAGCAGTACCTGCCGGAAGAGATTGCTGACGCCAGGTTTTATGAGCCGGGGGATAATGGGTACGAGAAAAAGATAAAAGCGTGGATGGAATATATCAGGGAGTAAGCACGGATAAGAAGAACCATTATTATACTAGGAGGAGATACGATGAAAGAGAAGGTAACATTCCGTTATGCACAAAGAGAGGATGCACCGTTAATCATGGAGTTTGTGAAGGCGCTGGCAGAATATGAAAAGATGCCGGAGCTGGTGCGCGCTTCGGAAAAAGATTTGGAGGAGTGGCTGTTTGATAAGAAACGGGCGGAGGTGCTTTTTTTGGCAGTGTCCGGCAAAGAGGCAGGATTCGCGCTGTTCTTTGACAGCTTTGCATCATACCCGGGGAAAGGCGGCATCTATTTGGACGACCTGTACATAAAACCGGAGTACAGGGGAAAGGGCTATGGAAAGGCATTGTTCCGGAAACTGGCACAGATAACAAAAGAGAGGGGCGGCATGAGGATTGAATGGCTGTGCCTTAAGAGCAACCTGCCAAGTATCGGGTTCTACGAGTCGATGGGCGGGAGGCAGATGGAGATGAGCACCACTTTCCGTCTTGAGAATGATGCACTTGAGAAATTGGCGGAAGAGTAGTATAATTTTACATGTAATGAATACAGTAAGCTGGGAGGAAACAAAGATGAAGATTTATGATGCAGTGAACAAGACAGAGGTAGAGGTTGACGGAACAAAGGGCCTGATTCAGATCATGAAGGACGGACGCCAGGTTGACATCTATCTGAAAGAGAAGAAATCCGATGAGGATGGCTACATGAGCTGGGATGTGGAGCATTGGTCAAGCGTGGACGGGAAGGGATTTATCCGGTGCTATTCCTTGGAGGGAAGAGTTCTCGGCGAATCTACGGGGCATAATATCTATGACCTTGCGAATGAGTTTAAGCCGGAGGATGCGGCGATGGTCGAGAAGGTGGAGCTGAGCTAAAGAATCAGAGCCGGAGGTGCGGGAATGAATGTAATGAGAAAAGAAGAATTTTATACCGTTGATGACATCTATGCGCTGCCTGAGGGGGAACGTGCGGAGCTGATTGACGGGAGGATTTATTACATGGCACCTCCCGGCTGGAAACATCAGAAACTCAGCATGTTCTTATCAATGGAGATATCTTCTTATATAAAGAAGGCGGGCGGAGGATGTGAAATATTGGCAGCCCCCTTTGCCGTGTTTTTAAATGCTGATGACTTGAATTATGTAGAGCCTGATATCTCGGTCATCTGCGACCAATCAAAACTGGATGAAAAAGGATGTCATGGCGCTCCTGACTGGATTATTGAAATCGTATCGCCAGGCAGCAGAACCATGGATTATATGACAAAATTATTCAAATACCGTACAGCAGGAGTCAGGGAGTACTGGATTGTTGATCCGGAAAAGAGTATGGTAATGGTATATGCATTTGAACAGGACAGGGCAGAACAATATTTATTTGGAACGGATATACCAGTAGGAATTTATGACGGATTTCAGATAAACCTGGGAACACAATAGTGTTCCCGGGTTTATTATTTTTCTGCGCTGACCAGACAGTAAACTGCTGAATACGGCGCGAGCGTGAGCACGGCCTTCTCTTTCTTAAGCTGGAGCACGGTCTTTTTTTCATAGGATTTCTCTCCCCCGTAGATATCCCTGTCACTGGCGAGAAGGACGGTCAGCTCTCTTCCGCCCGGAACAGTCAGTTCAAAATCCTCCTGCTCCTTATCGGAGAAATTAAAGACGGCGGCAATCCTCTCTTTTCCGTCAGTGCGTTCAAAAGCATAGATGCATCGTGCCTCCTGATGGCAGTCGAGCCATGTAAATCCTTTTTGTCCGTAATCTTCTGCAAAGAGAGCCGGGTGGGTTAGGTACAGCTTATTTAAGTCTTTCATAAAGCGGTGGAAGGAGTCGTGGTTTGGGTATTTTAACAGGAACCAGTCCTGCTCCTTTTTTTCATCCCATTCTCTTAGCTGTCCGATCTCATTTCCCATAAAATTCAGCTTTTTGCCGGGATGCGCGTACATATACATATAAAAAGCACGAGCCTGGGGGAATTTGTCCTCGTAATCACCGCTCATCTTTTGGAGAATCGTAGCTTTCCCGTGTACTGTCTCATCATGAGAGAGCGGAAGAAGATACCGATCATTGTAGTAGTACATCATGGAAAAAGTGAGCTTATGGTAATGTTCGCTCCGGTATTCCGGTGCGGTGCGGAAATAGTCTAATGTGTCATTCATCCAGCCCATATCCCATTTGTAGTCGAATCCAAGCCCGCCCTCAGAAACCGGCTTTGTGACGCCCGGGTAGGAGGTGGAGTCTTCAGCGGCAAGAACGGCGGTGGGGTGCATGGCTTTAAGGCCCCGGTTCATCTCCCGGATAAAATCAACGGCAGTATTATTGACACCCCGGGCAGGCTCGCCCTGCCAATAGATGATACGGCTAATGGCATCCATGCGGATACCGTCAGCATGATATTCTGTGAGCCAGTAGTTGGCTGCAGACTGTAAGAAACATCTCGTCTCCCCGCGGGAATGCATGAAGTTGTAGCTTCCCCACTCACTAACGCCGACATCTTGATGAGGATATTCGAAAAGCGCTGTTCCGTCATAGTTTGCAAGGGCATATCCGTCCACGGCAAAATGTACGGGAACGAAATCCATAATGACACCGATTTCATTCTGGTGGCAGGCATCGATAAATGCCATCAGCTCACAGGCTGTTCCGTAACGCGAGGTAGGTGCGAAGAACCCGGTATTCTGATAGCCCCATGATTCGTCGCATGGATGCTCGGAGAGGGGCATGATCTCAATATAGTTATAGCCGTATTCTTTCAGATAAGGAATCAGGATGTCTGTCATCTCCGTGTAAGAGTACCAGTCGTCAGCCCTGTCGGAAGGTTTCCTGAAAGAGCCGAAATGCAGCTCATAGATATTAAACGGCGCGCTTTTGCAGTCTGTCCGCCTCTGCATCCATTTTTCATCTCTGAATTGATATGCCGATAAGTCACGCACGATGGAGGCGCTGTTCGGGCGCAGCTCCATGCCGAAACCGTAAGGGTCGCAGTGATCCGTGAAGGATCCGTCCTGCTTGTAGATGCGGTATTTGTACATCTGCCCGGGTTTTGCCGCTCCTGCGTAACATTCCCAGAAGTTGCCGTCGTGGACGCGGTTCATGGTCCACTCCTCCCAGCCGGTAAATTCACCGATGAGGGAAATTTTCGCGGCGCCTGGAGCAAAGGTGCGGAATATGACCCCTCCCCCAGGTTCGGTATGTGCGCCGAGAAATCTGTAAGCGTCAAATATTTTTCCTGTGTAAAATCCGTAAAAATCCATATTGCCAGTCCTCCGGTAAAATAATAGACAGCAGTTGTTTTTCTGTGCTGTTTTGCTATAATAGTGCAGAGGGATTGCGAAGAGTAAAGCAATCCATAGCCTTATTATAGTAAAAATCAAAAGAGTTGGACACCGACAATTTCAGATGACAGTCGGATAACAGACGCTCGTCGGAAATTGTCGGGTTACAGAATGGTAAGAAAGGGAGGATGAATTTATGGATCTGCGGATTGAAAAGACGGAAAATGCGATACGGAATGCATTTATACAGCTCCGGGCGAAAAAGGCTCTGGAGAAGATTACCATAAAGGAGCTATGCGAGGCGGCGCTCATCCATAAATCTACATTTTACTCTCACTATCGAGATATCTATGACCTGTCCGATACGATGGAGACGGAGGTGGTGAAAAATATTACCGGCAGCATTCCGTCCGCCAGCCTTAATACTGCCAGCCTATCCCAGGTGACAAGGGAGCTGACTTACGGGTTTGTCGCCCAGAGCTCGCTTATCAATATCCTGTTTTCTGGAAATGAGAGGAGCCGCCTGGCTTACCGCATTGAGGAGAGCTTAAAGGAGATTATTTTTGAAAAATACCCCGGGTACAAGAATGACTTGAGATGGAATATCGTGCTAAGTTACTGCATCCAGGGGGCGTACTGGGCGTTCCAGGGCAGCCGGGGGCAAGACGTGAATGAGGTGATCGCGGTCATCAGCGAGCTTACGGAGCGGGTTCAGCCGTTGTGCTGAGGATTTGTGCTGAGGAGGCGTATTTTCTTCTTGACAAATCGCTTCCTTGTGATACAATATAGCTAAGAACATTGCAATGCAAGGTAGACGGAAAAGGAGAATGGTTATGGGCATATTTTACAGCAACTATCGAAAGCTTGTTAAAGAGAATAACGACGAACTGTTAAGGCTTCCGAAGCAGGACTGGGAAATTTTTGAACGGATGATGAAGTATATGGCGAGTTTCCGCCTGTCCCGTTTTGAACTGGAAGTGATAAGAAAAGACCTTATCGGTATGGCGGGAGAGGCGAAACTTGAGGGAATAGAATTTTCCGACAGGCTTGGCATGCCTGAAAAGGAGTTTTGCGACAGGATGATTAAGGATGCGACGAGGCAGGGTGTAATGGAGCGGGCAATCCCTGCTGTGCGGAATGCCATGCTTGTTGTCCTGGGGTTCTATATACTGGAATGGCTGCTGGAAGGAACCCCGGAGATTTATGGCGTCACAAACAAGCTGCTATTTTTTGGTGGAACTATGGCAGTACTTACATTATTTGACGAATGGAGTAAAGGCCGGGGGATTTATATAAGTAATCGCTGGAGAAAGATTACCTGGACAGTTTATTCTATGATTCTTTTTTGGGTTATTATTGGGATTGACGACTTTGTCTTTGAGGATCCGAGCGTCTATTATACAGGCATATTCCCCATAAAGTTTGTGGTAATGGGAAATGGAAAAGTGATTCTTGCTGTTTTGGCAGTTCTTTCGGCAGCGGTGTATCTCTGGGGAAATTACTACTATGACCGATGCCTGAAAAGATATCTATAGGAGTTTTTACAGAACAAAAATTTAAAATAGGGTTGACATGAAGAACGTTTGTTTGTATAATTTATTTATCGAACGAACGTTCTTTGTGTTGCGGGGTGGACATTATGAGGATTCAGGAAACAATGACAGTATATGACAAGCTGAATATTCTGTCAGATGCCGCGAAATATGACGTGGCATGCACTTCCAGCGGAGTAGACAGGAGCAATGACGGAACTGGGATGGGAAACTGCAAGGCCTGCGGGATCTGCCACAGCTTTTCGGCGGACGGCAGATGCATTTCCCTCCTCAAGATCCTTTTTACGAACGAATGCATTTATGATTGTAAATATTGCATTAACCGCAGGAGCAATGATGTGGTGAGGACATCTTTTACTCCGGATGAGATATGTACGCTCACAATGGAGTTTTACCGAAGGAACTATATAGAAGGACTGTTTTTAAGTTCCGGGGTGCTTGTAAGCCCTGACTATACGATGGAGCTTTTATGCGCGACGCTGCATAAGCTAAGGAAAGAGTGCAATTTCCAGGGGTATATCCATGTGAAGGCAATTCCCGGGGCAAGCCCGGAACTGGTGCAAAAGGCCGGTTTCCTGGCCGACCGTATGAGCGTCAACCTTGAACTGCCGACTTCCGAGAGCCTTAAGCGGCTTGCGCCCCATAAGACTCGAAAGAATATCCTGACGCCTATGCGCCTCGTACAGAACGGAAGGCAGGAGAACAGGCAGGAGCTTGCCCTGTATCGGAATGCGCCCCAGTTCGTTCCGGCAGGGCAGAGTACCCAGATGATCATCGGGGCGACTCCGGAGTCGGATTACCAGATTATGAAAGTGACGGAATCACTGTACCAGAAGTTTGAGCTGAAAAGGGTGTTTTATTCGGCGTTTGTCCATGTGAACGAGGATTCGAGCCTTCCGGCGAGAACGGACGGGGGGCCGCCTCTTCTTCGGGAGCACAGGCTGTATCAGGCGGACTGGCTTCTGCGGTATTATCATTTTCAGGCGGATGAGCTTTTATCAGAGTCCTCGCCGAACTTTAACGTGTTTTTTGACCCAAAATGCAACTGGGCGTTAAAACATCTGGAACAGTTTCCGGTGGAGGTGAACCGGGCGGATTATAAGCTGCTCCTGCGTGTTCCGGGAATCGGCTACCGGTCGGCGGAAAGGATTGTGAAAGCGAGAAGACATGCCGCGCTCGACTTTGACGACCTGAAAAAGATAGGGGTAGTGCTGAAACGGGCGCTCTATTTCATCACATGCAGGGGCAGGATGATGTATCCAACAAAGATTGAGGAGGATTACATTACAAGGAATCTTTTGAATGTGGGGGAAAGGCTGCCCATGAATGTTGTAAATATGGGGTATGAGCAGCTTTCTCTTTTTGATGATGTGAGATTTGACTCGGACAAGATTGTGCAGATGGGGTGAAAAGCTTTTATGAAGACAGTGTATGTTTGCAGCGATACGGTGACAGGGATATTTTCCGCGGTATATGATGCCTGGAGGGCAGGCGGAAAGGCGGGAGAGTGCGGGATCGCACTCAGGGATTGCCTGGAGCTGGAGCTGTTCTGCGATTATGTGCAGGTGGAGGAGACAGAGCGGAAAGCAGCGGCTGTAGACGGTATGATACGGAAAAACCTGGGGCTTTTTGCTTACCGCAATATTTACCAGGCAGTTTTAGCAGCAGACGCTCGCAAGGGGAGCGCAGTGCTCGGAACTTTGCTTGCTGCCAGGAACCTTTCGGACAGCAGGAGGATTATGGAGCATTTAAGCTGCCCGGATGTGGGGAAGGTGTTTGAACTGAGCCGTTCAGTAGGGAATGAAGCGCATCTTTTGACAGAGTTTATCAGGTTCCGGGAGCTGGAAAGCGGGGTCATGTATTCTCCCATAACGCCGAAAAGCCAGGTGCTAACCTGTCTTGCGCCGCATTTTGCAGACCGGTTTCCGCTTGAAAACTGGATGATTCACGACAAGACCCATCACGCCTTTGCCGTGCATGAAGCAAGGAAAAGGTGGGTGATCGTGCAGGAGGAGAGAGGAGGAACTGACGGAGGCTGCGGGGCTGCGGGAGGCAGGCAGGAGATGTTTGGGCAGATATCGGAGAAGGAGGCAGAGTACGAGGTGCTGTGGAAGAGTTTCTGCAAGACCATTGCCATAAAGGAGAGAGAGAATCCGGTGTGCCAGAGGGGGCATCTGCCGCTTTGGTACCGCCCTAACATGACGGAGTTCTGCTAGAGACTATTTTCTGAAACTGCTGAAAGAAATTTTGGGAAATTTTATGCGTTTTTAATTGACAGAACAGGGGGCGGTATTTATCATTATCCTGTAGCAATGTGAGGTCAGAGGGAACGGTAGAGATGGAGCAGCCTTGTGTGAGGATTTCGGTACGCAGCCTTGTGGAGTTTATTATGCGTGGCGGAGATATAGACAATCGGATAGCGGGAGGGGATAAGGATGCCATGCTCCTGGGCGGAAAGATCCACCGCAAGATCCAGAAACGGATGGGTGCAGATTACCGTGCGGAGGTTTCCCTGAAATATGAGATACCCTGCAACGGTTTTGTGCTTTTGCTTGAAGGGCGGGCAGACGGCATTATAGAGACCCCGGCGGGAACGGTGATTGATGAGATCAAAGGGGTTTTTAAGGAGCTTGACAGTTTGGAGGAACCGATTTTGGTGCATCTTGCACAGGCGAAATGTTATGCCTATATTTACGCAGAGCAGCATGGCTTACAGGAAATCGGGGTGCAGATGACCTACTGTAATATGGATACGGAAGAGATTAAGCGTTTCCAGTATGTTTTTGGCACGGCGGAACTTAGGCAGTGGTTTTTGGAGCTTGCGGGAAAGTATGAGAAGTGGGCGAGATATCAGATCAGGTGGAAGGAGAAGCGTGAGAAGTCTATAAAAAAAATAGAATTTCCGTTTGCCTACCGGGAGGGCCAAAAAGAGCTTGCCTCATCTGTCTATCGGACAATCCTGCGTAAGAAAAAACTGTTTATACAGGCGCCGACCGGGGTTGGGAAGACGATGGCCGCGGTATTCCCTGCAGTAAAAGCTGTCGGGGAAGGCTTGGGGGATAAGATTTTTTACCTTACGGCGAAGACAATCACAAGGACAGTGGCATGGCAGGCTTTTGAGCAGTTAAAGGAGCAGGCGCTGAGGATGAAAGTCATCGTTCTGACTGCGAAGGAGAAGATCTGTTTCTGCGAGGAGACAAACTGCAATCCGGAGAGCTGCCCGTATGCGAAAGGGCACTATGACAGGGTGAATGACGCTGTCTATGAACTGCTTGCGGAATCCGACGAGATCAGCCGGGAAAGGGTGGAAGAGCAGGCGCAGAAGTGGCAGGTCTGTCCTTATGAGATGAGCCTTGACGTGTCAAGCTGGGCAGATGTCTTAATCTGTGATTACAATTATGTATTTGACCCTAACGCGCACCTCAGAAGGTTTTTCGGTGAGGGGAACCGCGGGGAATACCTTTTCCTTATCGATGAGGCGCACAATCTTGTGGAGAGGGGAAGGGAGATGTACAGTGCCAGCCTTTACAAGGAGGATATCCTTAAAGTGAAAAAGCTTGTAAAGGATGAGGACAGAAAACTCGTGAAAAGGCTGGATGACTGCAACAGGCAGCTGCTGGCAATGAAACGGGAATGTGAAGAGTTTCAGGTGCTGGAGAACATATCGCACCTATATCTTAAGCTCCTTAACCTTATGACGGAGCTGGAGAGGTTCCAGGAGGAACACCGGCAGGGGAACAGGATAGCGGAAGAGGCAAAAAAGGAGCTTTTGAATTTTTATTTTGACGTGCGTAATTTTTTGTATATACATGAGCGGCTGGATGATGATTATATCATCTATTCGGAACTTGAGGGAAACGGGAAGTTTAAGCTTAAGCTCTTCTGCGTTGATCCGTCCAGAAACCTTCAGGAGTATCTGGATAAAGGAAACAGCACGGTTTATTTTTCGGCGACCTTGCTTCCTGTCCATTATTATAAAAAGCTTCTCAGCACGGCGAAAGATGACTATGCAGTCTATGCCGAGTCTCCCTTTGATATTTCAAACCGCCAGCTTTTGCTGGGAGTTGACGTGAGTACAAAGTATACAAGGAGGGGAAAGGAGATGTATCAGAGATACGCCAGGTATCTCCTTCTGGCGGCATCTGCAAAAAAAGGGAATTATATTGCCTTTTTCCCGTCCTACCACTTTATGGAGGCAGTGTATGAGGAGTTTATCGGATTTTTAGAAGATCCTGAGGCAGAGGGGGCGGGAACTATATCGGTTGATTATGTGGTGCAGTCCCAGTATATGTCGGAGGAGGCGAGGGAGATATTCCTTGAAAACTTTGATGAGGAGCGGGAAAACAGCCTGATGGGGTTCTGCGTTATGGGAGGAATCTTTTCTGAGGGGATTGACTTTGCACAGGACCGGCTTATCGGGGCGGTGATCATAGGCACGGGATTGCCTCAGGTATGCCGGGAGCGGGAGCTTCTGAAAGAGTATTTTGACTCGAAAGGATACCGTGGATTTGACTATGCTTATCTGTATCCTGGTATGAACAAGGTGCTGCAGTCTGCCGGAAGGGTGATACGGACGGACAGTGACAGGGGCGTGATACTTCTTCTGGACGAGAGGTTTCGGGACAGCCGCTGCAGGGAGGTGTTTCCAAGGGAGTGGAGAGACATAAAGCTGTGCCGCGAAGGGAATGCGGCACAGCTTATGGATGATTTCTGGAAAAGAAGACAATGAAAGATTGTTCCTCTAAGCCAGGTTTATCTTTTTCTTCATAATGCCGTAGGTCACAGCGTACAGGACAGCGGTCACCACAAACATGAGAACGCCGGTAATGCGGAGTACCTCTAAGACGTAGCCCACTGTGCTGAAATCAGCATTGACGGCATCCGGATTAAAGGTGAAGACAGAACGCAGCGCGCCGGAGCCGAAAATGACGAGAGAGATGAAAGAAAGTATGGATTCTGTGAACGATATTACAAAGTAAGCGATTACGGCTCCCAGAACATGGTGGCTTGGAAAGAGCTGGCCAAGCGCAACGGATGCATAGATCATGACGATGTTTCCGATGGAACCGAATAAGCAGAAGACCAAAAGGGCAATCACTATAGCGGCGGGTGAAATGCTGGCATATTCACCTGTGAATCCGGCAGACTGCAACATTTCATCTATAGTAAAATCAAGCATCGCCCTGGAAAGAGGGGCTGAGATTACGATGAAACCGCAGATAAAAGTTAAGAGGACGTTAATGCATGCCCATATGCTTCCGGAAACTGTCTTTGAGAACAGATGCTGTCCACTGGTAGCCGGCAGAGTATTGGTAAGATACCCTTCATCGGAAAACAGATTTTGGTAAAAGCGGATGCCCGCCATTACGGTGGTGCCTGTCATCAGCACTGTGGCAATCATCATAAATAAAAACACCAGGATGAAACTGATAAAGGGATTCAGTAAAATCGGCGTAAAGAACCTTATAGCCAGGGCGGATACAATCAGATATCCGTGAAGGGCAAGTAAAAATCGGTTTAAATATTTTAAGTCGTATTTAATTAGTTTCCTTAACATCTGAATACCTCCCGGAATAATGTGTCTACAGATTTTCCTTGTTCTTCCCGGATCTCGTCTACGGTAGCATTTAAGACAAGCTGTCCCTGTTTCAGGAAAAGCACCCGGTCAAGGACATTCTCAACATCGTGGATGAGATGGGTGGAGAGAAGGATTGTAGCGTTTTCATTGTAGTTGCTTAAAATCGTGTTTAAGATATAATCCCGAGCAGCAGGGTCTACGCCGGCGATGGGTTCATCCAGTATATACAGCTCGGCATCCCGGCTCATGACGAGGATTAACTGAACTTTTTCCTTTGTGCCCTTGGACAGTGTCTTAAGCCGCGCCTGCTCATCAATCTGCAGATCTGACAACATGAGGCCGGCGCGCTCCCTGGAAAAGTTCTCGTAGAAATCCGAAAAATAATCAAGCACCTCTGATATCTGCATGGACTCATTCAGATAGGTACGTTCCGGCAGGTAAGAGACAATCTTTTTCGTCTCTACGCCCGGAGCCATGCTCTTTATCAGAACCTCTCCTGCCGTAGGTACAAGAAGGCCGTTAATCAGTTTGATCAGGGTAGTCTTTCCGCTGCCGTTTGGACCGAGGAGCCCGACAATCTGCCCCCGTTCCAAAAAGAGGTTCAGATTATTCAGGGCGTTGTACATCTTGCCGTAGCTTTTTGTGAGACCGTGACATTCTAAAATTGACTCCATATTAATCGTCCTCCTTTACTGTTTGCTGAATGAGGGAGAGTATCTCCCCCGTTGAAAAACCCAGCCGGTTCATCTTTTCTAAAAAAGCTCCTATCTGTTCTCGGGCAAGTTCTCCTTTGAGCTGTTCTATCATAGATCTGTCCTCCGTAATCAGCCGCCCGCTGGTTCGCATGGAATGGACGATGCCGCTGCGCTCCAGCTCGGCGAGTGCTTTCTGCATGGTATTAGGGTTTACGCTTGCCTCAAGCGCCAGTTCCCGTACAGAGGGGAGCCGGTCACCGGGCTTGTAAGTGCCTGAGATAATGTCAAGCTGTATCCGCTCCATAAGCTGAAGATAGATCGGACGGTTATTGTCTAAGTCCCATGGCATGTAATTCACCTCTCTTGTTTCACTATTGTATTAGTGGATTAGTACAATTGCATTATGACATACTTGCAAAGATATGTCAATATATATCTTGGAAATTGTCATATGTCTTAAAAGGAAAGACGGCCGGAACAGCTAATGCCCTAAGGCATGGCTCCCGGCCGCCTGTATTTCTGATATGTCAGAAGGCTGTCCTGTTATTCGATTTTTGAAAAATCAGCCACGCCGTGCTTGCACAGAGGGCAGATAAAGTCATCCGGCAACTCGTCGCCTTCGTAGATATATCCGCAGATTTCGCATACATATCCTTTTTTGCCGTCCGTGTCCGGCCTTGGCTTAACGTTGGCCTGATAATAATTGTAGGTCATGGTCTCTACGTTTGAGATTACTCGGGCCTCGGTTACGGTACAGATAAACATACCGTGGGTGTCAAGGTCTACATACTGCTCCACCTTGAGAGACATGAATGCGTTAATGTATCTTGGCAGGAATGCAAGCCCGTTGTCAGAGCGGAGGACTTCATAATCCGCAAACTTGTCAACGGCGCGCCCGCTCTGGAACCCGAAGTTCTGGAATATCTTGAACGGAGCTTCTGTGGACAGGCAGTTTACATTCATGATGCCGGTCTGCTTGACGACATGATGGGAGTAGTTTGCTTTATTGATGCATACGGCAACACGATTCGGGCTGTCTGTGACCTGAGATACGGTATTGACAATCAGGCCGTTATCCTTTGTTCCGTCATTGGATGTCACCACATACAAGCCGTACCCAATCTTAAACAGAGCAGTGAAATCCTGCTTATTAGCTGTCTCATCGTGCTGTGCCAGATAGTTTTTGCAGAATTCTTCTGCCATAGCCTCGAGCTGTTCTGAGCTTTCCTCATTAAGGGCAGATTTGATGGAGACCGTAGTCTTTGCAAAGGTAAGGTTCTTGCATCCTTCCAGCATCCGGCGCATGGTCTTTGCCGCCAAAGGAGCCCAGGTACCGTTTTCGATCAGGCCTATTTTGCGGTTCTGGAAGTTGCGCTCGGTCAGGTGATTGATGAACTCGCGCATAAACGGAAAGATGTCGGCATTATAAGTAGTGGTGGCAAGAATAAGCTTTCCGTAGCGGAATGCATCCTCGACAGCCTCTGCCATGTCACAGCGTGCCAGGTCATTTACTACAACTTTGGGGCATCCCTTTGCGCGCAGCTTGTCCGCAAGGAGCTCTACGGCTTTTTTTGTGTTTCCGTAGACAGAAGTGTAGGCGATTACGATGCCGCCTGACTCAACGCCGTAGGAAGACCAGGTGTTATAGAGGTTGATATAATATCCAAGGTTCTCAGTCAGGACCGGTCCGTGAAGAGGACAGATGATCTGTATGTCAAGCCCTGATGCTTTTTTGAGAAGGTTCTGCACCTGGGCGCCGTATTTCCCTACGATGCCGATGTAATAACGGCGGGCTTCGCATGCCCAGTCTTCTTCTACATCCAGTGCGCCGAACTTACCGAAACCGTCGGCGGAGAAAAGTACCTTGTCGCAGGAATCATAAGTAACGATGACTTCCGGCCAGTGAACCATTGGCGCTGACACGAAAGCAAGCTCGTGTTTTCCCAGGGAAAGGGTATCGCCCTCTTTGACTGTAATTTGGCTGTCTTCAAATTCAGTGCCGAAGAACTGTCCCATCATGACAAATGATTTTGCGCTGGATACAATCTTTGCGTCAGGGTAAACTTTCATAAAGTTGGCAATGTTTGCCGAGTGGTCCGGCTCCATATGCTGCACGATGAGGTAATCAGGTTTCTTGCCGCCCAGAACTTCCTGGATGTTATCCAGCCATTGGTGGGTAAAACGGGCGTCAACCGTATCCATGACAGCGATTTTATTGTCCATGATCACATATGAGTTGTAAGCCATGCCGTTTTCTACAACATACTGCCCCTCAAATAAATCTACATCGTGATCATTTACGCCTACATATTTAATGTCGTTGGTTATAACCATTGTGATTCACTCCTTTGTTTTTATTCTAAAGGCATTATATCATAATAATTTCCAAATGGATGTTTTTTTGGAGAAAATAAAAAAAATCATAGAATATTAATATTTTTGAAAGTGCATTATTAAGAAATTTTCTGTAGGATAGATGCAGATGAAAATGCGAAGGAGGATAAGGATGATTGATATATTTAAAGTATACAGCCTGGCATGCGTATTTTTGCCGTGCGTGGCCTGCCAGATTGTTTTTGTATTTAGGAGCCGCAGGAGAGGAAAAGGGGTCTCCGCTGTATGGCTGTCATGGCTGAATGTTTTTCTGCTTTATCTGTGGATGGTGTTTGATGTTACAGGTGTTGGAACGATGGGCGATATCCTGAGGAACAGAGTCCATCCAATTATCGGGGGCTATAATTTTATTCCTTTTGATTCATTTGGAATCGGCTTTTTCCTAAATATTATCATGTGCATGCCGTTTGGGTTCCTTCTTCCGCTTATCTGGAGAGAGGGAAGGAGCCTTGTGAGGACAGTTCTGACAGGCGCTGCCTTTTCCCTCATGATTGAACTTACACAGATATTTAATTTCAGGGCGACAGACGTGGACGATCTGATGGCAAATACTTTCGGTGCCTTTGCCGGGTATCTGGCGTGGAAACTGTTTTGCATGATATTTGGGGAGCGTCTTGAGGACGCATCGGACAGGAAACATGAGGCGGCTGGTTATATTGTACTGGCGATGGCGGGCGTGTTTTTCCTCTATAATCCCTTTATCATTATCCGGGAAATGATGTAGGGGAATGAAGAGGCGATGCCCGGCGGCTTATTCGTTTTCGGCAATAATCTTTTCCGGCATGGCAGGGTCAAATTTATTCTCCAAAAGCATGGCGATCTCGTGCCTATATGGGGGATAAGATTTTTTAGCTTTTGTCGGAGAAGGTATATAGGGAGTCTCCAGGATTTTTGGGACCTCCGTAAAGTCAGGGTGGTGCACGATGTAGGAGAGTGCGTCAAACCCAATCTCCCCGAAACCGATATTGGCATGCCGGTCTTTCTTTGCCCCGCGTGGGTTTTTACTGTCGTTGACATGGAAGACTGCGATCTGGTCTTTCCCCAGGAGCTTATCAAACTGTGATATCACTCCGTCGAAGTCATGGATGATGTCGTACCCGCTGTCGTGGGTATGGCAGGTGTCAAAGCAGACACGGAGCTTGTCATTATATGTGACGCCGTCGTAGATGCGGGCAAGTTCCTCGAAAGCACGTCCAGTTTCCGACCCTTTTCCCGCCATAGTCTCAAGGGCGATGTACAGGCCTGTGTCTTTTGTGAGCACTTCATTTAATCCTTTGACAATCTGCTGAATGCCGATGTCAGTCCCTTCGCCTACATGGGCGCCGGGATGAAGGATTAAAACCTTGCTTTTGCAGCTTAGGGTACGTTCAATCTCCTTTTGGAGGAAGGTTACGGCCAGCTCATATGTCTCGGGTTTCACGGCATTGCCCAGATTGATGATGTATGGGGCGTGGACCAGGATTTCATCGATGCCGTGATCCTTCATATACGCCCAGGCTGCGTCGATATTCAGTTCGCTGATATCTTTTCTCCGGGTGTTCTGCGGAGCGCCGGTATAAAACATAAAGGTGTTGGCTCCGTATGAGACAGCTTCTTTTGCGGAGCCAAGGAGCATGTCCTTGCCGCTCATTCCTACATGAGAACCTATTTTCATATGAATATCTCCTTTTGAATATAATAATAGTAATCATTATTAACAGAATATCATAAAAGATTCGATTATACAATCCTGTTTTTGCAAAAAGAATACGCCATGCAAAATTTACATGGCGTGTCCATATGCTGCTATTTTTTTAAGAGTGCGAACGCCTCGTAAGGTTTTAAGATGATTTCGCGCCTGCTGTAATCATTTTCCATATTGGAGATCAGCCGGTCACTGCCGATGAATTCTTCAGGCAGGGAGAGGGATGCCTCCTTGTCGGTGAAATTGCATGCCACGAAAAGTTTTTCGCCGCCGAGGGTACGGGTGTATACGAAGAGCTCCTCGCTGTCTTTTAAAAGAGGCTCATATTTGCCGTACACGATTATGGGGTTCTGTTTCCTTAAGGCGATAAGCTTTTTGTAATAGTGGAAGACGGAATCCGGGTCGGCGGTTTCGGCTTTGGCGTTGATCTCTGTGTAGTTGGGGTTGACAGGTATCCACGGGGTTCCCGATGTAAAGCCCGCATTTTTAGAGTCATCCCACTGTACAGGCGTCCTGGCATTGTCACGGCTGATAAAGAGCATGCAGGGCCAGAAGTCTTCATGCGCTGCCTTGCCGCTTTCACACCATTCACGGTAGGCGTTGATGCTCTCGATATCCCGGAAGTCCGCGGGGCTCTGGAACGGGTAGTTCGTCATGCCAAGCTCCTCGCCCTGGTAGACGTAGGGGGTTCCCTGCATCATGTGGAGGCAGGTCGCCAGCATCTTTGCGGCTGCATCCCGGTACTGCGGGCGGTCATCCCCGAACCTTGAGACTGCTCTTGGCTGGTCGTGGTTATCCCAGAACAGGCTGTTCCACGCCTCGCCGTAAAGCTCGGTCTGCCAGCGCGACATGATGTCTTTCAGCTTTTTGAGAGGCATCTTCTCATCCGTCCATTTGCCGTATTTTCCAGCGGTGTCCACATGTTCGAACTGGAAGACCATGTTAAGCTCATGGGTATCCTCGCCGGCATATTGTTTTGCAAGTTCGGGCGTTACGCCAGGGGTTTCCCCTACCGTCATAATGTCATATTTTGAGAGCACTTTTTCATTCATTTCCTGAAGATATCTGTGGACATTTGGGCCATGTACGCAGTAGGGTCCGTAGTCTCCGTAAAATCCGTTTATCTTTCCGTCCGGCATCTCTTTTGTCTTGGAGATGAGGCTGATGACATCCATCCGGAAACCGTCTATGCCCTTGTCGCACCACCAGGTCATCATGTCGAAGACTTTTTTGCGGACATCCGGGTTATCCCAGTTTAAGTCCGGCTGCTTTTTGGAAAACAGGTGCAGGTAGTACATGGCTGTCGTTTCGTCATACTGCCACGCGGAGCCGCCAAAGCAGGAGCCCCAGTTATTCGGGGGAGTCTCAGCGTCTTTTCCCTCTCTCCAGATGTAGTAGTCGCGGTAAGGATTATCTTTCCCGCTGCGGCTTTCCATAAACCATCTGTGCTCGTCGGAGGTATGGTTGACTACCAGGTCCATGACGATGCGGATGCCCCTTTTATGAGCCGCGTCAAGCATCTCGTCAAAGTCTTCCATCGTTCCGAATTCCTCCATGATTGCCTGATAGTCGCTTATATCATATCCGTTGTCGTCATTTGGCGACTGGTATACGGGGGAGAGCCAGATAACGTCGATACCCAGATATTTCAGGTAATCCAGCCGGCTCGTAATCCCTTTCAGATCCCCGATGCCGTCTCCGTTGCTGTCCATGAAGCTGCGGGGGTAGATCTGATAAATAACTGCCTCTTTCCACCATGTTCTTTTCATAATCTCAATATCCTTTCTGCTTTTTTGCTACATTTCTAAAATCAGCACCTGGTAGCCCAGGAGGGTTACCGTGCCGTTTTTTTCATCCAGGCTGCATTGGTTGTTCAGGAGCATGCGCCTGAAAGGGGCGGTCAGCGTGACGGACTGCGCTTCCCTCTGGTAGTTTCCGATTACAAGCAATGTCCTGTCGGCTTTCCGATAATATGCCATCAGATTGTGCCGGTCTTCCCATGCAGGCTCAAGAGTGCCGTAGACGATAGTCTCCTTGTATTCCGGATGCTTTCTCAGGGCAATGAGTTTCTTGTAAAAGGATCTTACGGAATCCGGATCCTCTATCTGTGATGCGGCATTGATGCGGGGATAATTGGGGTTTACTTTTAGCCACGGAGTTCCTGTAGTAAATCCTGCGTGCTCGCCGCCGGACCACTGCATGGGTGTCCTTGCATTATCTCGGCTGTATTTTGACACGGCTTTTAAAGCGTCCTCCGGCGACAGCCCGGCATTCAGGGCAACCTTATATTCTTCTAGGGTGCTGATATCGTCTACGTCGCCGATGGAAGAGAATACAGTGTTCTCCATGCCAAGCTCCTGCCCCTGGTAGATGAAGGGAATGCCGCGCAGCATGAAATTAAGCGCAGCCAGAAGCTTTTTGCTCTCAGGGCAGCAGTCCCCTTCCGGGATATAGTGGCTTACGCCTCTGGGTTCGTCGTGATTCTCGATAATATTGGAAAGGAATCCGATGTCTGCCGCCTTCGCCTGAGATTCAAAGCAGCACCGCTTGTAATCGTCGGGCGTGATAGGTTTTGCGTCGTACCATCCCTTGTCGCTTCCGCCGAATATCGTTTCGTTAAAGTCAAAGATGCTGGAGAAGTAACCGTCCTCCCCGATAAAGTCCGGCAGTTCGTCCGGCTTTTCGTTAAAGACCTCCCCGACGGAAAATGCATCGTATCTCTTGAAGGTCCGGTCGCGCATCTCGCTTAAAAACTCCCCGATGCCGGTAGCCTCTTTTAGCATTGCCTGGATGCTGCACAGCCCGTCTTCCCTGTCCGGCGCGTAATTCCGGAAGGGATGTGCCTTCTTGATATTGATTATAGCATCGATGCGGAATCCGGCAAGGCCTTTGTCCAGCCACCAGTTGATGTTCTTGTAGACTTCCTCCCTAAGCTCTGGGTTCTCCCACTTTAAGTCGGGCTGTTTCTTGTGGAAAACATGGAGATACTGCTTGTCGGTTCCCGGCAGGTCATCCCAGGCGGGGCCTCCGAAATAGGAGCGCCAGTTGGTGGGGAGCTCCCCTTCTTTTTTGTCTCTCAGGTAGAAGTATTCGCCGTATTTTCCGTCCGGGTCTTCACATGCTTTTTTAAACCATTCATGCTCGTCAGAGCAGTGGTTGACAACCAGGTCCATCAGTATGTACATATTTCTTTTTTTTGTCTCGGAAATCAGGCGCTCCATGTCCTCCATCGTGCCGAAACGGGGGTCAATGCCATAGTAGTCCGAGATGTCGTACCCTTCATCGGCAAGCGGGGATGGGTAGCAGGGGGAGAGCCACAGGATGTCTACTCCCAGGTCCTGAAGGTAGTCGAGCTTGCTTATGATGCCCGGGATGTCGCCGATGCCGTCGCCGTTGGAATCGTAAAAGCTTTTTGGATAAATCTGGTAGGCAACCTTGTCATGCCACCATTTTTTTGTTCTATTTTCTGCCATAATTTATACCTCCGATAGTTGTTACGCTATATTATAATAGCTGTTTCTTGTTTTGTCTTACATTTCTCTGATAAAAAAATACATTATTTTGACTTTTTGGGGATTTTACATATTTTTACCATGCGGAAATGATGTTGACAAAAATATAAGGGGGGGGGGGGATAATTGGCATGTAGAAATAAAGACGGACAGTTTCAGACCGTATCTGGTCTGCTGTTTGTGTGGATAACAGTGGGTCAGTACGCTGAGGAAGGCAATATGCCCGAGACAATATGTAAGATTATAAAACAGTATAATAAAGGTCCTGTCGCATCGGAAGATATGCGGAAACTGCAGGAAATCGCGGAGGACTGCCGGAAGGTAAAAAATTATGTGTATGACCGTTTCGGCGGGATTGGAGGGCTGCCAAAGCTCTATCCAGGGTATACAGTCCAGAATGAGATGACAAAGACCGGGCTGAGGGGAGAGCTCAAGCTGCCGTCCGTATACTTTTATCTTGCTGTTTTTGACGCGGTAAGGGATATTAAGTGCCTCTGGGCGCGCACAAAGTCCGATGTATTAAAAAGGATTGGCAGAAATGAAAACCTGACGGCTGAGGAAAAGCATTACCTGAGGTTTGTCCTGAGGGTTAATAATGCATTTGCGGCGGTGCTGCATAAAGAGGAGATCGTGCTTGAGGGCGCATTGGGAGAAAAGCATGCCGAAGTATCGAAAGGGATATCGCAGGAAAATATGCACAGATATCTTTGCAGGCAGGTGAGAAAATGCCATGTAAAGCTCCGCGCGGAGCTTGCGGAAGGATTTTCGGCATCTCCAAAGGCATACTGTTACGGGGATCACGGGATATATATTGCTACGAAAGAGCGCCGGAGGAGGATTTTTATTCCGCTGACAGACGCAAATGCATATAACAGCCAGATTTATATAAAGATTTTTCCGGAGAAATGTGCCGTTAATATCCATGTTCCGGTCAATGTGGCAGTCCGCTCTCATCATGATTATGTAAATGAAGTGGGCATTGCCATGGGGATGAATGTGATGGCAACTACGGACGCGGGGAACAGGTACGGTGAGAGGCTTGGGGAGTATGAGAGCGGGTATTCGGACTGGGTACGGGAGCAGACTGCGGCTTACAACCGGAACAGGGCAGGCAATCCGGGCAGAAAGAAATATCAGGCAAAGAAAAGGCGTTTCACAGAGCGTATGCACAGCTACATCAATCAGGAGCTGAACCGTCTTTTTGAAGAGGAAAAGCCCCGGATAATTTATGTGGCGAAACTTCCAAAGCCGCAGGCGGCCGGCAAGAACCGGAGAGTGAACCAGAAAGTATCTATGTGGCAGAGAGGATATATCAGGAAGAGGCTGGAATGGAAGTGCCGGGAGAGGGCAGTGGAGCTAGTGGAAGTCTTTGGGAAAGGAATCAGCAGCGAGTGCAGTGAGTGCGGCGGTGAGGGAACGCGCAAGGGCGGGGAGTTTTTCTGCGGCGCTTGCGGATATGCCGCAGAGGTGAAGGCGAACGCAGCCAGAAATGCGCTGAAACGCGGACTGTCAGGAAAGACGGCTTATTAACATAATGGAGATCATAGGAACGGCGGTTCGGATAAATAACGGCGGTAAGCCGGGATTTTACTGAAAAGACCGGACGGCGGGCTCATGATATAAAAAAAGCAGGCTCCGTGAAAGGAGCTATGCTAAAGACAGCGGCCTTAGAAGGCGGGAATTTTTCCGCGCATTGGGTAGGCCAGGACCTTTGCGAACACAGGAAACCGTGACGTAGCAAGGAGCGAAGCGGAAGTGATTTCCGCATCATTTCGGCAAAAGAGCCGGGATGACCAATATGCCTTATTATTCAAAATTATTGCAGACAAAGAGGAAAGAAGATGAGAAAAGCGCAGAAAAACCAGGCGGAAGAGTTTCTTAAGGTACTGGAAGAAGCACATGGCCAGATCCGTGCAATGGCAGAAAAGAAAAATGTGTCGGCTGTCCTGGAGATCTTAGAGGACTGCCAGCAGGGGGCATTAAGCCTCGGAAACATGATAGAGACAGCCGAGGGGGAGGGCTGCGCGGTTATTCCGCTGCTGGAGAGGTACTGTGAGCTTGTCTGGCAGTTTTATGAGGAGCTCTCACAGGGAAAAGCCCTCAACGGGAACAAGATGCATAAGCTCTTGCGCTCTTTCCTGCTGAAGATCGAAAACAGTGTGAGGAATGATATAAAAGTACGGGTGGAGGCCGTTTTTCTTCCGTATAAGGCATCCATGTGGGATAGCCTGGAGAGCATATGGAAAGCGGCAGATGCGGATCCTGACTGTGACGCATATGTGATTCCGATACCGTATTATGATAAGAATCCGGACGGGAGTTTTCGTGAAATGCACTATGAGGGCAGCCTGTATCCTGCTGACGTGCCGGTTATGTGGTATGGGAATTATGATTTTGAAAAAAGGCGTCCGGATATGATATATATACATAATCCATATGATAAATATAATTATGTGACCAGCGTGCATCCGGACTTTTACAGTGAGAATTTAAAGAGGTATACAGACAATTTAGTTTATGTTCCTTATTTTATGCTGCAGGAGATAAGCCCGGATGACAAAGTTTCTGTTGATAAAATAGCGCATTTTTGTACCAGCCAAGGCGTATTTAATGCAGATAAAGTAGTGGTTCAGTCAGAGGATATGCGCCAGGCGTATATTAATGTGCTGACAGAGTATGCGAAGAAATACGGGTATACGAGGAAAGACTGGGAGGAGAAGATAGTTGGGCTGGGATCTCCAAAGGTTGATAAAATATTAAATACGAAAAAAGAGGATTTGTATCTGCCGGAGGAGTGGATTAAAATCATAGGAAAATCTGACGGAAGCTATAAGAAGGTTGTATTTTACAATACAAATGTAGGCGCGCTGCTCAAGCACGAAGGGAAGATGCTGGAAAAAATAAAGGATGTTTTCCAGCTGTTTGAGGAAAAGAGAGATGAAGTGGCGCTGCTCTGGAGGCCGCATCCGCTGATGAAAGCAACAATAGGGAGCATGAGGCCGAAGCTGTGGGAAGAGTATGAAAAAGTTGAGAGAGAATACCGTGATGCTGGCTGGGGGATATATGACGATTCAGCGGAGCTTGACCGGGCGATTGCCATGTCTGGGGGATACTATGGGGATTTAAGCAGCGTAGCCTCACTATGCCAAAAAGCTGGGATTAAAGTTATGTTTCAGAATGTAAATATAGGCAATAAGAGCGAGCGGGCGCTCGGCTTTGAGGCATTGGCAAAAATTGATGCGTCTACAGCATATGCAGCAAGCGATAGCTTTAATTCGCTTTTTGAAGTGGATATGAGCACAGGGAACTGTACTTATCTGGGAATGTTTCCGAATGAAAAGCCGGACGGGAAACGTTTATATACGGCTGCAGTGCCGTATGAGGGAGAGATTTATTTTGTTCCTTGTTCAGCAGATAAAATAGCAGTGTATGATATTGCGGAGAAAGATTTCATGATGCTGGAAGTGAAAGGCGTTGACAGCCGAAAATATCCATTTTATCGTCCACAGAGCAAGTTTAATGGGGGAATGGCATATGGAACATGGATTTATATGGTCTGTTGCACATATCCTGGAATCATCAGAATTGATGTAAAGACGAAAAAAATAGAATATTTTGACAATTGGATATCCGGGGAGTATACATTCAGAAAATCTCCTTACATAGATGATGACAAATTTTACATACCAAGCGTTATAAACAATTCTGTACTGAGATTTAATATGGACACTTGCGAAGGCAAGTTGTATTCCGTGGGAAAGAATAATTCCGGATGCTGGAGCATGTGCAGGCTGGGAGACAATTTCTGGCTTGCACCGCAAAAAGAAGGCCCGATCATTAAATGGAATCCTGAGACGGGCGTATCTGAGGAATATGACGAATATCCTGGAGGTTTCAAGAGTGATGGATTTGTATTTTCTAAAATATATGCCAGACAGGGGGCAGTTTACCTACTGCCGGCATACGCTAATATGCTTTTGCAAGTTTCTTCGGAAGAAGGAACAGTTTCTGACAGCGGGATTTTGAAGCTTGCGGATGATTCTGCTGTTTATTATATGTTTTGCGATGATGATTTCTATTACCTTAAGATATTATCAGGGAATAAGAAAAAATATCTGAGGCTGGATATAGGAAAGAATAAAACAGATGAATATTTGTTCAGGTTTTCAGGAAATACAGAAAAGTTTATCAGTGAATACTGGAAAGAGCTGCATAGATACAGAAGCTTTATCAGAGAACAGGAGTCTTTCGGGCTGCGGGAATTTTTGGATGCCATTGAAACATTTGACGAAAATGATTTATCAGATGAGGCCTTTATGGATGGATGCATTGGATCGGAAATCTTCAGGAAGGTTAAAAACGGCGAATGGTAAAAAGATTATCTGTACAGGAATTAAATAAAGTAAGCCATGGCAGAGAGATATGGTGCTTTGGCTGCGGCAAACGCCTGAATGAAATGTTGGCACTGTATAAAGAGGAACCTTTTGTGGAGAATGTCACAAAGCTGATTGATAATAATAAAAGTATACATGGAAAAATCAAAAGAGTCGGCAGGAAACAGGTTTGTATTACAGGTGCTGATGTAATCAGGAAGAGCAGTCTATGCAATATGATTCTGCTGATTACATCAGATTCTTACAAGGCAATCTATGAGGAAGTGAAAGAAGAGCTTGCAGCGCATATGGCAGACTGTTATGCGTATCCGCTATATTACTATTCCATGGCGAGCAGGCTGATGCGCCTTTTTTGCAGACTTCCAGTCAGGAAACAGCTGATTTTTGCTGCGGGAAATGAACCTCATGAAAATGCAGATGCGATAGTGCGTTATCTTTCACAGGAATATAAAGGGCGCAGATATAAAGTTATCTATCTGACGGACGGTGAGGCTGAAGAGAATCGGCCAGTGAGCTGCCTGGATAAAAATCTGATACGCAGGAAGGCAAATATCATGAGGGTCATGCAGTATTGCTGGCTGTATGCGGGATCGTCATGCCTTTTGTATGAAAACGAGCCGATTGTTAAGATCCGTCCTGAACAAAAGCTTGTCTATATGAACCATGGAACGATTCCTTTGAAATATGTCAGCGACGTACTGGGTCAGCCTGAGGAGGTGGACTATGCTTTATGCCCTTCAAGGCAGTGTGCAAGCCTGTATGAAGAGCAGTATCACCTTGAGCCTAAAAAGCAGCTGTATATCATGCCGCCCCGTATTCAGACACTTCTTTATCATCAGGAATCCATGGAGCAGGTTGTTCCTTTGAGAGGCAGGCAGGTAATCATATGGCTTCCTACATTTCGGCAGCTGCGCGGAACTGACAGGAGAGATTCTGATGTGACAGAAACGTTTAGCATATTGAACCCCCCAGGGTCATTTGCGAGACTTGACCGCAAATTGGAAGAAAACAGTCAACTTTTAGTGATAAAGCCTCACCCAAGGGAAAAAACAGATGAACAGATTCCTGACTGCTGCAGTCATATAAAACTTCTTACAGAAGATGAACTGAAGGGAAAGAATTTGGTATTGCATGAAATCCTGGGAAGTACGGCGGCCCTTATAACAGATTATTCCGGGATTGCGTTTGAATATATGCTGCTCGACAAACCAATTTGCTATTTGACGGCGGATATGGACGAGTACACAAGAGGCTTTTCCGTTGAATCTCCGATGGATTATATGCCTGGAACTAAGGTAAATGATTTGGCGGAGCTTTTTGATTTCCTGGATGAAGTGAAAAATAACAAAGATGATTATCGGGCTGAAAGAGAGCGGGTAATGAAAAGAATTTATGGCGAGAACATTTGGGAGAACGGGGCGGAGAAATTGATAGAATTTTTAGATAAGATATAGAATCACCGGGAGAGATAGGATTATGAGCTTTCAGGAAAAGTTATGTTTAGAATTAAAAAAATATGAGGATGTTATTATCTATGGGTATGCGGATATCGGAATGTGTGTATTAGATTATATTATCGATATTGAGACGAGCATAAAGATAGCAAATTATTCAGGAAGGGTAAAATATTTTGCAACGACAGAGCGGAACTGGCAAAGCATGCGCCTTGAGCGGAAAGGGATAAAAATAAAAAGCATCTATGAGCTGAGAGAATATGCAGATAAGGCGCTGGTCATTATAGCGACCCAAGAGCGGCATCATAAAAATATAGAAAAGACGCTTGATGAACTTGGATTTTACAATCGTTTTACAATACTTCATGAGAATTATTGTGCTTTGAGAGAGTGCGTAGAGAACCACAAGCTGATTGTTGCGAATAATATTCAGCAGTATCATTTGAATCATCAGGTAAAATTGGAAAGGCTAAGGCGTAAAGTAAGCAAAGGGAAAAAAGTTAAAGTGTTTTTTATGACACATGATGCGGCAGTGTTTGGATATTCTTCGATTTATCGCGCCATGGAAAAACAGGAATTATTTGAACCATATATTTATGTTGTTTCAAGACGGGATGTTGGGTATAGGGATTTTTACGCAGATGTAAAAAAGGATATTGCGTTTTTTGAATCTAAGGGCTACCGAGTCATCAGCGGGTATGATGAGTGGGGAACTCCGAAGGATCTGCATGGGCTGAACCCAGATATCTTGTTTTATGACATTCCCAAATTGCATGGTCCGGCGGCAAACTTTTACAACCGCCTTGACCAGTTGAACTGGGAATACCTTACTTGTTATGTGCCTTACAGTTTATTGATGGTAGATTCGTTTTATTATCATTACCATACCAAATGCATACGAGAGACATGGAAATTTTTTCTCGATACAAGCGATAGTTTTAAACGCGTATTGGCGGACGGGGAGTTTAGCGGGTTTAATACGGTTCTCAGCGGCTATCCAAAATTAGATGAATATTTTTATGAAGACGGACGGTTACCGGAAAAATTGAGCAATGGGAAACCGATTGTGATCTATGCTCCTCATCACTCTTTATTTGCGAGTAATAATTTTGCGACTTTCGACCTTTATAAAGATATGATGATGGATTTGGTAAAAAAACATCCAGAGATTAATTTTGTTCTTAAACCGCATCCGCTTTTGCCCTTCCAAATCAAAGCAAGGGAAAAAGAGGGGAGTATCTCTTTTGGGCAGAAGGATTATTTTGATTATCTTGATGAGTGGGGCAGCCAGCCAAACGGGATATGCATCACACAGGGAGATTATATTAAGTTGTTTAAAGAAAGCGATTGCATGATTACAGACTGCGGTTCTTTTATCGGAGAATATTTACCGTCGCTTAATCCTTGTATTTATATCTTTAACCCGAGAAAAAGGAAACAGGACGAGGTGTATACGCGTTTGGCAGGCAAAATTCTTGATACATATTACGTTACAAGGACAGAAGATGAACTGGAACATGCGATTCGGGAGATTATAATAGGCGGGAAAGATTCCAAAAAAGAAAAACGCAGGCAGTTATTGTCTAAGGAATTTCCGAACATTGGGAACGCCGGAAAATATATATGCAGTTATTTAAAGCAATTAATTGAGGAATAAGTGGAGGACGAAATGATAATAGGTTATACGACAGGCGTATTTGATTTGTTTCATATAGGCCATCTGAATATGCTTAAAAATGCAAAAGCAATGTGTGATAAGCTGATTGTTGGAGTGACGGTGGATGAACTGGTTGCATATAAGCATAAAAAAGCCGTGATTCCATTCGAGGAACGGCTGGAAATCGTGAGAAATATCAGCTGTGTTGACGTGGCGATCCCTCAAAGCACTATGGATAAATTTGAGGCATGGGAAAAGCTCCGGTTTGACCTGATGTTTGTGGGGGACGATTGGTACGGCACGGATAAATGGAGACGGCTGGAAAGACAGTTTGGGGAAGTCGGGGTTAAGATTATCTATTTTCCATATACAAAAGGAACGAGTTCAACCCTGATCAATGAAACACTGGTATCTATACGGGAAAATGAAAGTTAATAATAGATTTAGTCTGGTATTGGAGGATTGTTTATGGTAGATAAAAGATATTGCATGAGTTCTTACATGGCGTTTCGCTACATTGAAGATGAAAATAAAGACTTTTATGAGGGGATGAGACACGAATGTATTAAGGCTGTTCCGGATGAGCAGAGAATCCTGGTTCATACGTCTGACGATATTGACCGGGAGATTGGAAAGCAGATGGATATGTTTAAGGGAAGGAAAAAAGGAATCCTTTTATCCGGGGGTATGGATTCTGCCATTGTGGCATCTTATCTTGGAGGAAGCCATGCTTACACATTTCGGTTTCTTGGGGGTGAGTTCCAGAAAGAAGAGCTTGCCAGGGCGGAGTATTATGCAAAATATTATGGGTTGACGCTCCATTATGTTGATATCAGCTGGGATACAGTGATTTCGCATCTTGATGAAGTAATGGAAAAGAAAAATGCGCCCGTCCATTCCATAGAGCCGCAGATTTTGCAGGCGGCTCTTCAGGCCAAGGAAGACGGAGTTGAGATGATGTTTGTTGGGGAGAGCAGTGACCTTATCTTTGGAGGCATGGATCAGCTGTTGGCGAAAGACTGGACTTTTGAACAATTCATGAACCGATATATCTTTACAAAACCGGAGGATGTTCTGGCTGAGCCGGAAAGCATGCAGTATCTGTTTGAGAGATACCGTCAGGGAGAACATGTTGATTTTCTGTCGTTTATGGACGATGTGTTTTCAATCGAATCCTCCAGCTCTTACCTCAATGCTTTTGCAGCTGCTGACATGCCGTATTACGACCCGTACGCAAAACTGAAGATGGCAGATAAGCTTAACTTATATCGGATACGTCATGGTGAGCCCAAATATTTGATCCGCAGTCTTATGTCAAAGAAATATCCGGAGATACCGGTTCCCGATAAGGTGACAATGCCCAGGCCGGTTGATGCTTATTTTGCCGGCTGGGAGGGTCCAAAACGGCATGAATTCCGAATGGATATGGACATGAAACAATTTTCCGGGAATCAGAAATGGCAGATGTATTGCTTGGAAAGATTTCTGAATCTACATGAGGCAGACGTATAGTCGGGAAAGACAACGACTTTTATCTATAGTTAGGATATGGGATGGCATGGTACTTAAAAATTGCAGATATTCTGAGCTGGCGGAAAAAATAAAAGTGGAGAACAGCAGAATTGTAATATACGGAGCCGGCATGATAGGACAGATTGTGGTGCCTTATTTTATACGGTCATTTGCGTTGGAAGAGTATGTTGAATGCTACGTTGATAGGGATAGCCGAAAACAGGGAAGATATGTGAAGATTGGCAGCTGCAGATATAAGATCTGTTCTCCGGAATGTCTGGGCTTGTTAAGCAAACATATGGTTCTGCTGCTCACAAACAGTAAATTTTATCCTGTCATAGAATTTTTAGACAGGATTCAGATTCCTGATTCTGTGGAGTGTTATATTGTACCTTTGATCCAGCTTTTGGAGACGGAGGAGCAGGAGAATGTTCAGATTGGAAAGCTGGTTTCCGAGCAGATGATACCCCGCAAAATACATTATTGTTGGTTTGGGGGAAAAGAAATGCCGGAATTTCTTCGGCGTTGTATGGACACATGGAGACGATACTGCCCGGATTATGAGCTCATATGCTGGAATGAAGATAATTATGATGTGGGCAGGATTCCCTTTGCAAGTGAGGCATACCGGGAGAAGAAATACGGCTTTGTAACGGATGCCGCACGGTTGGATATCTTATATGAGCACGGCGGCATTTATATGGATACGGATGTAAGCCTGATAAAAAAGCTGGATGAGCTTTTATATCAGCCTGCCTTTACAGGAGTTGAAAAGTGGGGGAATATTAATACAGGAGGCATGGCGGGCGCCGTGCCTATGCACCCTATGATAAAAGAAATGCTGGAGTATAGGAAGAAATTTCATTTTACGATTGAGGGCGGGAGCCTGAACATGGAAACGAATGGCTTTTATGAAACGGTTCCTTTTATAAAACATGGGATGAGGGTAGATGGCAGCCTGCAATACATAAATGGAATGACCGTATATCCAGCTCAGGCATTTCATCCGTATGATTATATGAGCTGCCAGACAAAAACAAAAAAGTCTACATTTTCCATTCACCATTTTTATGGAGGATGGATGGAAAAGGAAGACCAGTTTAACAGAGGGAACACGCAGGCGTCATTTTTGTCAGTGATGAAGCGTATCAACAAATCAGAGGAGATAAGGAAATAATATTGGACATTTTAAATGACTTAGAAAAATATGATGCGGTAGTCGGATATGGGATAGGACAGAACTATGAGCGGATGAAACCATATTTTCAGGGCAAGCTTGTGTTTGATTACCTGGCAGACAAGAAATGGGAAAATCTGCCTGGCATACAGGAGTACGATGGAATACCGATTATACGGATGAAACAGTTAATGGCAATGGAGCAGATGCTAATCATAACATTTCCAATGACTCCGTCTTTGCGGGATACGGTCATGAGGCAGCTGCAGGGGGTAAAAGCAGATATCTATTATGTGATGGATCTAATTAGGGCAGAGTATTGGATCAGTGGGAAAGAGCTGTTGTCGCTGCTGCCGGAAACGAAATATGAAGACGAGTTCCATAACCGCATTATATTTGATGCGACAATTCCGGACAGCATCAGGATTTGCTTTTTTGGAAAAAATAGCCTGGTTAAAGTTGGCACCAACTTAAGCGTAAAGCGTTTGGACATTCACTGCGGAAACAATGGAAGATGTATCATTGGAGACAAAATATCTGTGCAGGAGGCAAAATTCCATGTGTCGCAAGCCCGGCTGGAAGTGGGAGAAGATTGTATGTTTTCAAGGGGAATCAGGATTCGCACACATGATTCCCATCATATTTTTGACTGTATGACACATAAAAGGATTAATTATGCCAGAAATGTACGGATTGGAAATAAAGTGTGGATAGGCTGTGACGCAGTTTTGCTTCCTGGAGCAGACATTGGAACAGGATCAGTTATCGGGGAACGGACGGTGACATCTTCCCAATTTGGCGAATATGTGGTTATTGCGGGAAGCCCGGCTAAGGTGATTCGCGAGAATGTATGCTGGAGCAGGGACCGTACAGGTATTTTTAATCATGACTGGCTGGAAGAATGTGCCGATGATGCTGCACTTAAATATAAGGATGAAAAGTAAGTGTTCCTAAAGCGAGGAGACGAGGTAATGGCTTTTGAATTAATGGCCTCCATGATGTGTGCCAACTATGGCAATCTGGAGAAGGAAGTGAAAAATTTGGAGGGTGGCGGCATTGACTCTTTCCACATCGATATTATGGACGGGCGATACGTTCCCAATTTCGCAATGTCTTTAAATGACATGCGTTACATAGCAAGCGCAGCATCGAAACCGCTGGATGTCCATCTCATGATTGAACACCCCAATAACCGTATCGGGCTGTTCCTTAATAATCTGAGGAAAGGCGATACTGTTTACATTCACCCGGAGGCGGAATACCATCCTTCAACAACGCTCCAAAGTATTATAAATGCGGGAATGATACCAGGTATTGCAATCAATCCGGGAACTTCTGTGGAGACAGTGATGGAGATGCTCAGAATCGTGAAAAAGGTGCTGGTAATGTCTGTAAATCCGGGAAATGCGGGTCAGATGTACCTTCCATATGTTGGCAGGAAGATTACCAGGCTGCTTTCCATGAAGGATGATATGGATTTTGAACTGTACTGGGACGGGGCGTGCAGTGCAGGCAAAATCCGTGAATTTGCCCCCAGGGGCGTAAAAGGTTTTGTCCTTGGAACAACTCTGCTTTTTGGGAAAAACAGGCCTTACGGGGAGACTATTCAGGATATCCGTGAACTTAAATTCTGATTATTTGATGATTTATAATGGAGGCAGATGTTATGAATATAGCAATATTGCTGTCCGGAGGAGCAGGATTACGCGTAGGAGCGGATATCCCAAAGCAGTATATCCGGGTATTGGGGAGGATGCTGGTTACTTACTGCCTGGAAACGCTGCTTATCCATCCGCTGATAGATACGGTACAGATTGTTGCAGAGGATGAGTGGCGGGAGAGTATACTGGCCGATGCAAAGGAAAATGGGCTGGATATTAAAAAGATTAATGGATTTTCTTTGCCGGGGGCTGAACGTCAGTCCTCTGTTTTTAATGCCCTAGAGGATTTGAGAAGAAGTTTCGCTGAGTATGGTGATTTTGAAGGAAGTGCAGTCCTTATCCATGATGCCGCTCGTCCGAACCTGGCGGGGGAACAGATATTGTCTTGCCTTTGTGCATTGAAGGGGCATGATGGCGTGATGCCGGTTCTTCCGATGAAAGATACAGTTTATTTGAGTGAAGATGGTGTCCGTATTTCAAGTCTGCTTGATAGGGGGAAGGTGTTTGCAGGGCAGGCTCCGGAAGTATTTGACTTTGAGAAGTATTATGCGGCGCACTTACTCCTTCAGCCGGATAGGATGCAAGAAGTGAAAGGTTCTACAGAGCCTGCGGTTATGGCGGGAATGGATGTTGCCATGATTCCGGGAGATGAGAACAATTTTAAAGTTACAACAAAATCGGATTTAGAACGTTTCAGAAAACAGAAAGAGGCAGACGGAAAATGAAAGCATATGTTTTGCAGAATGTTGGAGATGTAAGGCTGAAAGAGGCAGAAGAGCCCGTGCCGGGAGATGGGGAAGTGGTGGTGAAGGTGAGAGCCTGCGGCATTTGTGGCTCTGATATTCCAAGAATCTTTCAGAGCGGCGCTCACAGGATGCCGCTGATTCCCGGCCATGAATTTTCAGGAGAAGTGGTAGGATGCGGGAAAGGCGCGGATGCAAGGCTCCTGTATAAAAGAGTAGGCGTATTTCCGCTGATTCCGTGCAGGGAATGCGCCGCCTGCAGGAAAGGCATTTATGAATTATGCAGGAATTACAGCTACCTTGGGTCAAGGAGGAACGGGGGATTTGCGGAGTATGTCTGTGTTCCTGCGGAAAATGTGATGGAATTGCCGGAGAATGTCTCGTTTGAGTCGGCCGCCATGCTGGAGCCAATGGCGGTAGCAGTGCATGCCATGAGAAGGGCATTGCCATGCATGGAAGACCATATAGTGGTCTGGGGCATGGGAACGATTGGGCTTTTGCTTGTGATGTTTCTTATGGATGCGGGGTTTGAGAATATCTTTGTGGTCGGCAATAAGGAATTCCAGAAAGAGGCCGTTCTTAATATGGGGATTTCAAAAGATTGTTTTTTTTACGGCGGTAACCTGGAGGATTGCTGTCCTGGCAGAAGGAAGGCGGATATTATTTTTGAATGTGTGGGAAAGAATGAGGTTGTTTCTAAGTCTGTTGAACTTGCCGCTGCGGAAGGGAAGGTATGCCTGGTAGGGAATCCATGTTCTGATATGACGCTTTCAAGAAATGTTTACTGGAAGATTCTCAGGAATCAGATTACCATTATGGGAACCTGGAATTCTTCATTTACAGGGCGGGCAGACGATGATTGGCATTATGCACTGAAGAGGATATCCGAAACAAATTTTGCTCCGGAGCGGCTGATTTCCCATAGGTTTTCAATGGAGGGGCTTGAGAAAGGCTTTCGGCTTATGCGGGATAAGACAGAAGATTACATAAAAGTTATGGGGGTGTGGGGGGATTAATGGTGCTGCAGAAACATCGATGAATGTGCTGGGTGTAAGGACAGCATATCGCATATTACTTTTTCCGGTATTTTAACGGCGTAGTTCCCGTCTGTTTACGGAACTCCCGCAGAAAATTCCCCAGATTGCCGTAACCGCATTCCATGCAGACCTCCGTGACCGGGAGGTCTGTTTCTTCAAGCAGGCGCAGGGACTGCTTGATGCGGTATTCGTTTACATACTCCATAGGGGTGCGCCCGATGGATTTTTTGAAGAAACGGCAGAAATACTGCTCGTTCATGTTAATCTGCCCTGCCAGGTCTTTTAAGTATATTTTCTCTTTATAGTTTTCTTTTACATAGGTAAGGATAGTCTTGACATCTTCCACATGTTTATCATAATTTTTTTCAGCAGGCGTAAAGAGCCGGTGCTCCGAGAGGATTGCAAGGAGGCGCAGAAGGGAGGACTTGATGTATAGCTGGTTTGTCAGGTCATCTGTGATCGCGCCTTTTTCCAGGGGGGAGCCGCTGTCCAGGGAATAGCCGAAAGAGCGCATGGACTCTAAAAATGCGTCGCGCACAGGGATGAACCCGGGATGGGCCGGCTTAAGGCAGCGGGGAAACAAAAGCTTTCCCCCCTGTATGGGCTGGATAAGCTCTGTCTGCGCGGCATCGCAGGAGTCGAAACTCAGGATGCCGGGGGAGAAGACAATTGCATACTCGCCCGGGTTTCCATAACTCTCTGTAAATATGCTGTGCAGCTCGCCGGGGTTGATGAAAAATAACGCCTCTGAATGTACGAAGAACTGCTCCATATTGATTTCCAGGCGGAAATCTCCTCCGAAAAAGTATAGGATCTCTATCTCATCATGCCAGTGGTGCTTGACGAGAGTGCCTTTGCCGAGAGAGCGGGTCTGGTAGATGGCGCAGGGAAAGGACTTTGTGCCGTGGAGGCATATTTCTTTTAATGCGGTTGGATGCGGGCGATGCATAAGCGGCTCCTCTCTAAGGTGATATGCGGAATGCTGATGAACTATCCTGACTTAATGCTGCAGGTAAGATTTTATCATTGCCATGTGATAATATCAAGTTTTAGGTTTTTAAAAACAGATAATTGTGTTATACTCATCTATGATAAAATGAGAAGAAATTACAGAGCAGGTAAACATATTGCGGCAGATTAGGAGGAAATTATGAAAAAGATGATTGATCTGATAGAGGAGGAGCTTGGGGCGGCCTTTGAACGTGCGGGGTATGACAGGTCTTACGGAAAGATTACCCTCTCGAACCGCCCGGATCTCTGCGAATACCAGTGCAACGGGGCGATGGCGGGGGCGAAAGCCTACCGCAAGGCGCCTTTTATGATCGCGGACGACGTGATTGCAAACCTTACGGACAAAGTGCATATCGGGGAGATTGAGGCGGTAAAGCCGGGCTTTATCAATATAAAGCTCAGCAGGGAGGCCGTCGCGTCCTACTTGAACAGAATGAGGGGCGATGCCGGGCTTGGTATTGAAAAGGCGGAAAATCCTCAGTCCATCATCGTTGATTACGGCGGGCCGAATGTGGCAAAGCCTCTTCATGTGGGGCATCTGCGCTCTGCCATCATCGGGGAGAGCGTGAAACGGATTGCCAGGAAGATGGGGCACAAGGTGCTAGGAGACATCCACCTGGGAGACTGGGGGTATCAGATGGGGCTGATTATCACGGAGCTTAAGGAGCGGCAGCCGGAGCTTGCGTACTTTGACGATGAGTTTGGCGGAGAGTATCCGAAGGAGGCTCCGTTTACCATCGGGGAGCTGGAGGAGATTTATCCCACTGCCAGCGCGAAGGCGAAAGAGGATGAAGAATACCGGGAGAGAGCCCTTAACGCCACCCGGCTTTTGCAGAACGGGCACCGGGGGTACACGGCGGTGTGGCGGCATATCATGGATGTGTCGGTAAAGGACCTTAAAAAGAACTATGAAAACTTAAATGTGACATTTGACCTCTGGAAAGGGGAATCGGATGCCCAGAGCGACATACCGGACATGATCGGGCGGCTTAAGGCGGACGGGTTTGCCCATATCGACCAGGGGGCGCTTGTGATTGACGTGCAGGAGGAGTCTGACACGAAAGAAGTTCCGCCCTGTATGATCCAGAAGTCTGACGGGGCATCCCTCTACGGAACGACGGATCTTGCCACGCTGGTGCAAAGAAGGCGGGATTATGACCCGGATCAGATCATCTATCTGGCGGACAAGCGGCAGGAGCTGCACTTTGTCCAGGTGTTCCGCTCGGCGAAAAAAACGGGCATCATAGCGCCGGAGACGAAACTGGAGTTTCTTGGATTCGGCACGATGAACGGAAAGGACGGGAAACCTTTCAAGACAAGGGAAGGGGGCATCATGCGCCTGGAAAGCCTGATTGCGGACATCGAGGAAGAGATGTACAAAAAGATAACGGATAACCGCACCGTGGAGGAGTCGGAGGCAAAAGCTACGGCGAAGATCGTGGGCATGTCAGCCATTAAGTACGGGGATCTGTCAAACCAGGCGGCAAAGGATTATGTGTTTGACGTGGACAGGTTTACCTCGTTTGAGGGAAATACAGGGCCGTACATTCTGTACACCATTGTCCGCATTAAGTCCATCCTGAATAAATATACTGCCGGGGGAGGCTGCCTTGAAAACTTATCTATTGCCCCTGCGGCGGGAGACAGCGAGAAAGCGCTGATGCTGGAGGCGCTGCGGTACAGCGATGTTTTGGAGACGGCTTATGGGGAGCTTGCGCCCCATAAGATATGTGCGTATATATATGAGCTTGCAAATGCGTTCAATAAATTTTATCATGAGACAAAGATCCTTGCGGAGGAAGACGAAAAGCAGAAGGAAAGCTATATCGCGCTTCTGCTCCTGACGAAGGATATCCTGGAGTCGTGTATCGACCTGCTTGGCTTTGAGGCTCCGGAGAGGATGTAAAAGATGCCGGCGGCAGCCGGTCTGCGGAAAAGTATGAAGAAAGGGTAAGGTTTTGCGAAAGATGGAGGCTACGGTAAAGTTATTTTATGAAGACAGCCACATGGAGGAATTTGACGCGGCAGTCTGCGCCTGCCTGCCTTACGGGGATAAGTACAAGGTGGTTCTGGACAGGACTGCCTTTTTTCCTGAGGGCGGAGGCCAGTATGCGGACAGCGGGGAGCTTGGCGGCGTAAAGGTGTTTGACGTCCATGAAAAAGAAGGCGTCGTGTACCACTATACGGACGCTCCGCTTGAAGAGGGGCAGAGGGTTCACGGGCGCATCTGCTTTGAGGAGCGGTTTGAGAAGATGCAGCAGCACACGGGGGAGCATATCGTGTCCGGCATCGTGCATGAGAGGTTCGGGTATAACAATGTAGGGTTCCATCTGGGAAATACATACTGCACTCTTGATTTTGACGGACCCATCACGAAGGAACAGCTGAAGGAGATTGAGCTGGCGGCAAACGGAGCGGTGTTTAAGAACCTGGATGTCGAGACAGCGTACCCTTCTAAGGAAGAGCTGGGGAAGATGGAGTACAGGAGCAAGATAGAGATTGAGGGGCAGGTTCGTATCGTGACGGTGCCGGGGTATGACGTATGCGCCTGCTGCGCGCCCCATGTGAAGAAGACAGGGGAGATCGGGCTTATCAAGTTTGTGAATATGATAAATTACAAAGGCGGGGAGCGCATTACCATGCTCTGTGGGTACCGCGCGCTTAAAGATTACGCGGAAAAAGAGGAGAATGTGAAAAAAATCTCCGCACTGCTCTGCGCGAAGGAGGAGGAGACCGCGGACGCGGTATCGCATCTGAAGGAGGAGAGTGGAAAGCTTAAAGGGAGGACTGCGTCTCTGGAGCAAAAGATGATCCGGTATAAGGCCCAGGAGATTGAGATTGGGAACGGTGTCGTGTCGGTCTTTGACAGCGAGATCTCCGGGAACAGCCCGAGGGAGCTTATGAATCAGGTGCTTTTGAGGGGGGCATCCGTGTGCGCGGTTTTTGCCGGAACGGACGAGGCGGGATACCGCTATGTGATCGGAAGCAGGGAAAGAGACGTGCGTCCGCTGTGCAGGGAGCTTAATGCGTCTTTTGAAGGGCGCGGCGGCGGAAAGCCCGAGATGGTGCAGGGATTGCTTAAGGGAAATAGGGAAGAGATACGGAAACTCTGCAGTGAAGAAAAAATATTTTGACGGCATCGGCAGCAGGGTGTCCGACGGAGAGAGTATACGAAGGAGGAGATGGCATGCGTCTTTTGGAGGAGCGCATCCGCCGGGACGGCATTGTCCGGGGCGAGGATGTATTGAAGGTGGACAGTTTCCTAAACCATCAGATGGATGTGGAGCTGTTTGCGGAGATGGGGAAGGAGTTTAAGCGGCTGTTTGAAAGGGAAGAGATTACAAAAATCCTTACCATTGAGGCATCCGGAATCGGTATTGCCTGTGTGGCGGCGCAGTGTTTTGGAGTTCCGGTGGTATTTGCGAAAAAGAGCAAGACAAAGAATATCGAGGGAGATGTATACACGTCTAAGGTAGAGTCCTTTACCCACGGAAGGGTTTATGACATTATCGTCTCGAAGAAATTTTTGGGGCCGGAGGATAAGGTTCTTTTGATTGATGATTTTCTGGCAAACGGCGCCGCCCTTATGGGGCTTATTAGCCTTGTCTGGGAGTCTGGGGCGTCTCTTGCGGGCGCCGGAATCTGTATTGAGAAAGCTTTCCAGCCGGGAGGCGAGAGAATACGGAATATGGGCGTGAGGGTGGAATCGCTTGCGAGAGTGAAGTGCATGAGCGAAGAGACTGGCGTTGAATTCTGTAAAGAAAGAGAGGTTTAAAGATGATGGGGAAATTTAAAAAGATCGTGGCGGTGGCTCCGGTAAACCTTGTGCCGTGGGCGAGGGAAGAGCTGAAAGAATATGCGGAGGAAACGGTGTTTTATGACACGCCGCCGAAAGACGACGAAGAGATCCTGGAGAGGATTGGCGATGCGGACGCGGCGCTTATCGGAATCTCGTCCTCCATCGGGAAATATGTGCTGGAGAAAGCGCCGAACCTAAAGTATGTGGGGATGGTTTGCAGCCTTTATTCGGAAGAGAGCGCCAATGTGGACATCGCATTTGCCAGGACGAAAGGGATCACGGTAAAGGGCGTGAGAAATTACGGCGACAGGGGCGTGGCAGAGTATGCTGTCTACCAGCTGATCCGGATCCTGCACGGCTATGATTTTAAGCGGAGGCAGGAAAAATCCCGGGAGCTTACGGGGCTTAAAGTGGGTATGGTCGGAATCGGGGATTCCGGCGGGCTGATTGCGGACGCGCTGCATTTCTTCGGTGCGGAGGTATCCTATTTTGCCAGGAGCAAAAAGGCGGAGAGGGAGCGGCAGGGAATCTGCTACAAGCCTCTGGAAGAACTTCTCCGTGACAGCGAGGTAGTGTTCACCTGCCTGAATAAGAATACCATCCTGCTGCATGAAGAGGAGTTTCGGCAGCTTGGAGACGGGAAGATTATGTTTAATACTTCCATCGGGTCGGCGGCGGATATGGATGCACTGGAAGGCTGGATTAAGAGAGACGGGAATCTGTTCTGCTGCGATATGACGGAGTCGCTGGGAGATATGTCGGAAGAGGTACGAAACCGGGAGAATGTAATCTGTATCGGGGAGTCTTCCGGGATGACAGAGCAGGCGTATGACCTTCTGGCTAGAAAATCGCTTGATAATATAAAGGAGTATCTGGTAAAAAATATTTAAGAAATCTGAGGTGGATTTTTCCAGAAGGGATGGTATAATAAATAACAGGAAGTCAGTGATTTCCTAAAGAGAACGAGTGGCGGTTCTGACTCGTTGGAAAAATAAAGATGACCAGGTGAAGAGTGTACGGGAGGTGAAAATCGCCTCCCGTTTTAAAGGTAACCAAACCTTGTGCGGAAGAACGCATTGAAAGGGCAATATTAAAGGCCAATACATGGCTGATACCAGCAGATGCAGAAAAACCGAAAGATCCAAGATGAGTCCGTAAAATGGAACAGTAAATATAAGATAATGCAATTATAAAAACTGAAGTGAGGTAAACTATGTATACAACTATTGAACTTTTTGCAGGAGCCGGCGGATTGGCACTTGGAGTGGAAAAAGCCGGATTTCATACAATTGGCTTGGTAGAAATTGATAGAGATGCGTGTGATACGCTTGAAAAGAACCGACCTGAATGGAGAGTTATATGTGATGATATCGCCAATATCTCACAACTTGATTTAGTAGAGTATTTTGGTATTAAAAAGGGAGAACTGGATTTATTGTCTGGTGGTGCACCATGCCAGGCATTTTCATATGCCGGAAAAAGATTGGGTCTGGAAGATGCAAGGGGAACTTTGTTTTACCATTATGCCATCTTTTTGGAGAAGCTGCAGCCCAAAATGTTCTTGTTTGAGAATGTCAGAGGCTTACTTACTCATGATGGGGGAAAAACATATCAGACCATGCTCAATATTTTCGAGGGAGCCGGATATGATATTCAAAAGCAGGTACTTAATGCGTGGGATTATGGAGTGGCTCAAAAGAGAGAACGTTTAATCACAATTGGAATACGTAAGGATTTGAAAAGTCAAATTACATTTGAATTTCCCGAAAAGCATGAGTATAAGCCAGTACTGAGAGATGTACTTCAGGATGTGCCGGAGAGCATAGGAGTTCCTTATGGCGAGAACAAGAGGAAATTATTTGAATTAGTACCACCAGGGGGATATTGGAGAGATATTGATCCGGAATTAGCAAAAGCGTATATGAAGAGTTGCTGGGAAATGGAAGGCGGCAGAACAGGAATTCTTAGACGAATGAGTCTGGATGAGCCTTCATTGACAGTTTTAACATCTCCGTCTCAGAAACAGACAGAGCGCTGCCATCCAATTGAGGCAAGACCGTTTAATGTAAGGGAAAATGCGAGATGCCAGAGTTTTCCGGACAAATGGGAATTTTGTGGTAATGTTATGTCGCAGTATAAACAGGTAGGAAATGCGGTGCCGGTAAATCTTGCCTATGAAGCAGCAAGATGTATTAAAAACGCATTGGACAAGGAGGATAAATAATGTCATGGACTTTACCATTTATTTCAGAAGAAGATTTTACAAATCATGTTAAAGCTACAATAGATAAATACGGAGAAAAGTTAGAATCATTTGATATTGTGCGTTTTAATAAAAATATCATTGATCCAATAAAAATGATTTTTGACAAGACCGTTTATCAATCTACATGGGAAGAAATTGTGAGTAATGAAATCTTTCGTCAGAGAGATAAGTCTAATAACAATGATATTGGATATTTTCACCAGAGAATCTTCCAGTACATTGCAGATTGCCATGTTCCAGACAATGGAAAAGAAGGCGGATGGGATGTTATTTTTCAAAAAGATGAAGGGATTCAGCTCCCAGATGGTGATGTAGTACATACCGTTTATGTTGAAATGAAGAATAAGCATAATACTATGAATTCGTCTGCAGCGGGCAAGACCTATATTAAAATGCAAAGCCAGTTGCTGGATGATGACGACTGTGCATGTTTTCTGGTTGAGGCAATTGCAAAGAAGTCACAGAATATTAAGTGGTCAACTACGGTAGATGGTAAGAATGTATCACACAAAAAGATTCGCAGAGTAAGCCTTGACCAGTTTTATGCATTAGTAACAGGGCAGGAAGATGCACTTTACCAGATGTGCATGGTGTTACCAAAGGTCATTGAAAAAGTAGTGCTGGAAGGCGGAGAAGATATATGTGTTCCGCATGATACTGTTTTAGCAGAACTGAAACGTGTGGCTGGGCAGATGGGTGAACATGATGAAGGACTTGCAATGGCAATGGCAATTTATCTATTGGGATTCAGCACCTATAAAGGTTTTACAAAAGCTGCAGGAAATGTAATAAATGACGTGGATGACAATATGCTCCGTAGAATATATGAGTACGCAAAAAAAATTCAGAAAAGATAATTGTATAAATACGGCGGTGTGCAAATAATTCACACCGCTTTTTACATTAAAATGAAAGTGACAAAAACCGGTTAAAATGGTACAATTATTCTGTACAGATGGCATTTTTGATGAAAGAGGGCTGAATATGAAGAGAAAAATAATGATTGCATGTTGTGTTGCTGTTGCGCTGTCGGCAGCTGTGGGCTGTGCGACAGCAGATGGGAACGGGAAAAATGCCGAAACAGCCGCAGAACAGGAAGAAAAAAGTGATGAGCGCAGTGCGGCGGATTTTATAGGGAACGAAACAAAAGCTTATTTATCAATATCGGATAATGATACGACTGCGGTGGCATCTATGATGGAGCTTAATGGGGCTGACTCTACATTTGTCTTTGTGAACGATATGCTGTCATCGTTGGCATCTGCCCATATGGATGGCAGCTTTAGTATTGAGGGCGGTGTTTTGACAGCTGTTTCCGCAGACGGGGAGAAAAAACTGTTATTTGAGATTGAAGATAAAGATACGCTGAGATTTATGCAGGACGGTTCTTCCGAGATTGTGCTGTCAGGCGCGGATGATTACAAAAAGGTTCTGGCTGACCGGACGGTTTTTAAGATGGAAGAGATGGCCGCGCCGTCGAAGGAAGAAGTGTTTGCCATGCGAGAGAGGGCTTTAGAGGGCATGACGGATGCTGAGAAGAAAGACTTAACGGATAAGGTGAAAGCGGCCAATGAGTGTCTGGAGAGGGAATGGGTGAACGGAAACCTCTTTGACAGATTGGCTGACCCGGAGGATCTGTATTGGAATTACCTGGAGCAAAAAGGGGAGATTCAGACCGGCTGGGCGTTTTCGGATGGAAAGGAATATGACGAGTCTTCCGGCATGTCTTTTAAAGAATACGCGGAAAAATACGGGGAGCGTGTCGTGGCGGACAACGAGTATGACGCAGAGGACTTGATAAAGCTGATAAAAGAGTTGGAAGGAACCTTAAAAAATGACCTGCTGAAACCGGATTTTGAGAATCTGGCTGAAAATATCCGACAGGCAAAGGAAACTCATGACGCGGCGTATGTAAAACAGGCGTATTTTATCCTTCATGACATGGACTATTTTCTGCTGCGCTACGGCATAGAGGACGTAGGAAGGAAGATACAGGATATGTCTATGGTGTCTATCTACCGCGGGGCGCTGGAAATATATGACAACTGATACGCGGCATAATACATGTTCCGGCGGAACAGGCGGACTTTGTCCGTCAAGGTATACCCACAGGGCATCCCATAATACATGTTCCAGCGGAACAGGCGGACTTTGTCCGTCAAGGTATGACAGAAGGGAAGGTTCAGGATGAAGAAGGTGCAGCTTGCGGTCGCGGTTCTTGCTATGTTCCTGCTGGTGACAGCGTTGCTTTTGACAAGCTTTCAGGTGGTGATTTACGGCGACCCGGAATATAAATTTTATGAAAAAGAATATGAAAAATACAATGTGACGCAGTCTCTTGGTATGACGCTCCCGGATGTAATGGGCGTGACAGAACACATGATGGACTATCTGATCGGTCGGGAGGATGTGCTTTCCATAGAGACGGATGTAGACGGGAAACATCAGGATTTTTTTAATGAGCAGGACAGGCTCCATATGGCCGACGTGAGGAAACTCTTCCTGGGAGGGCTTAAGCTCAGGAATGTGCTGGTGATTTCTGCGGCTTTGCTGCTTGCGGCTCTTGGGCTTATGAAAGCAGACTTAAAGAGCCTCCTGTTAAAAGCATACAGAACAGCCATGGCTGTATTTGCGGCGCTGCTTGTTTTTCTGGGCGTAGCGTTTACGGTGGATTTTACGAGATGCTTTACGATATTTCACAAGATTTTTTTTACAAATGACCTCTGGCTCTTTGACCCGGATACGGATTATATGATCCGCATGCTGCCGGAAGGATTTTTTTCAGACATGGTGATAAGGATTGCCCTGATATATGTGGGGGCGCTCGCAGCTTTGGGCGTGGCGACGGTGCTGGCGTGCAGGAGGCGGTCGCAGGGAAAGGATGTCAGAAAGAAGAAAAATTGATTTTCTTTGCGGGGATAAATATGGTACAATGTACACACACGCATCGGCAGATACGGGAAAACTGCCGGGGCAATAAGGAGGAGAATGGATGAGTAATGTAAGACGAGTATTCGTAGAAAAGAAACCGGATTTTGCCGTTCAGGCGAAAGACCTTAAACATGAGATCAAAGGCTATCTTGGAATCAGCGACGTAGAATCGGTGCGCGTCCTGATCCGGTACGATGTTGAGAACGTTTCTGACGAGACGTTTGAGAAGGCTTGCAAGGGCATTTTTGCGGAACCGCCGGTGGATTTCCTTTATAGAGAAGAATTTCCCATGGAGGAGGGCAGCAGGTGCTTTTCCGTAGAGTACCTTCCGGGCCAGTTTGACCAGAGGGCGGACTCGGCGGTCCAGTGCATCCAGTTTATTAAGGAGGATGAACAGCCTGTAATCCGGACGGCGACTGTCTATGTGATAAAAGCTTCGGGGAGGCCGATATCTGACGAGGAGCTTTCGGCAGTGAAAAACCATTGCATCAATCCGGTAGACTCCCGTGAGACAGGGATGGAGAAGCCGGACACGCTGGTGGTGAGATTTGAGGAGCCTGCGGACGTCCTTATTTTTGACGGATTTACGGAGCGCGGCGAGGACAGCTTAAAAGAACTTTACGGTTCTCTTGGCCTTGCCATGACCTTTAAAGATTTCCAGCATATCCAGAACTATTTTAAAAACGAGGAGAAGAGAGACCCGTCCATGACGGAGATCCGGGTTCTTGACACTTACTGGTCCGACCATTGCCGGCACACCACCTTCTCTACGGAGCTTACGGACGTGGCTTTTGGAGACGGGGATTACCGGAAACCGATCGAGGATACTTACAAGCAGTATTTAAGCGACCACAGTGAGATATTTAAGGGCAGGGAAGACAAGTTTGTCTGTCTGATGGATCTTGCGCTGATGGCGATGCGGAAACTGAAAAAAGAAGGGAAACTTGACGACCAGGAGGAGTCGGATGAGATCAACGCGTGCAGTATCGTAGTTCCGGTTACGGTGGACGGCAAGGAAGAGGAGTGGCTTGTGAATTTTAAGAATGAGACCCACAACCACCCTACGGAGATAGAGCCTTTCGGAGGAGCGGCTACGTGCCTTGGCGGTGCCATCCGCGACCCCCTTTCCGGGCGTACTTATGTGTATCAGGCGATGCGGGTGACCGGGGCAGCGGATCCGACGGTCTCTGTAAAGGATACGCTTAAGGGCAAGCTCCCTCAGAAAAAGCTGGTGCAGGAAGCGGCTCACGGGTACAGCTCCTACGGGAACCAGATCGGGCTTTCCACCGGTGCGGTAAAGGAGATCTACCACCCGAACTATGTGGCGAAGCGCATGGAGATCGGGGCGGTCAGGGGAGCGGCTCCAAGGCGGGCGGTCATCCGTGAGACTTCCGACCCGGGCGATATCATCATCCTTCTTGGCGGGCGCACCGGGCGCGACGGCTGCGGAGGCGCGACAGGCTCTTCAAAAGTCCACACGACAGAGTCCATAGAAACCTGCGGGGCGGAGGTGCAGAAAGGAAATGCGCCTACGGAGCGGAAGATTCAGAGGATGTTCCGCAGAGAAGAGGTGAGCCGGCTGATTAAAAAATGCAACGACTTCGGCGCGGGCGGCGTGTCGGTGGCTATCGGTGAGCTGGCTGACGGGCTTAAGGTAGACCTTGATAAAGTTCCGAAAAAATATGCCGGGCTTGACGGCACGGAAATCGCGATATCAGAATCACAGGAGCGCATGGCGGTAGTGGTAGACCCGAAGGACGTGGAAGAGTTTATGGCCTATGCGAAGGAGGAGAACTTAGAGGCGACGGAAGTTGCGGTCGTTACCGAGGAGCCGAGGCTCGTCCTTTCCTGGAGAGGGAAAGACATCGTAGATTTGTCCAGGGCGTTTTTAGATACGAACGGGGCGCATCAGGAGACTTCTGTCGCTGTCAGCATCCCAAGCCGGAAAGACAGCATCCTTGTCAGGGAAGAGGTAAAGGATGTGAAAGAGAAGTGGCTTTCGGCGCTCTCAGACCTTAACGTATGCTCTCAGAAAGGGCTTGTAGAGATGTTTGACGGCTCTATCGGGGCAGGCTCTGTCTTTATGCCTCACGGGGGAAAATATCAGATGACAGAGACTCAGGCCATGGTGGCAAAGCTGCCGGTGCTTAAGGGCGACTGCGATACGGTTACGATGATGAGCTATGGGTTTGACCCCTATCTGTCTACATGGAGTCCGTATCACGGGGCAATCTATGCGGTGACGGAGTCTGTGGCAAAGATTGTGGCAAACGGCGGCGATTTTAGAAAGATCCGCTTTACGTTCCAGGAGTATTTCCGCCGCATGAGCGTGGAGCCGGAGAGATGGAGCCAGCCTTTCGCGGCGCTCCTGGGCGCATACAGCGCGCAGCTCGGGTTCGGGCTGCCGTCCATCGGAGGGAAAGACAGCATGTCCGGAACATTTGAGGACATTGACGTGCCTCCGACCCTTGTCTCCTTTGCCGTGGACGTGGCGAAAGAAGGCGACATTATCACGCCGGAGCTTAAAACGGCGGGGAACAGGCTTGTGTGGCTGCGGATTCCTACGGATGAATATGACGTTCCCGTGTATGGCAAGGTGATGGAGCAGTACGGAAAATTCACGGAAGACATTCGTGCGGGAAGGATTGTGTCTGCGTATGCCCTTGACCGCCACGGCGTCATTCCGGCGGTGAGCCGGATGGCGTTCGGAAACCGGATGGGTGTGAAGATTGAGCATAATATTGATGAGAGAGACCTGTTTGCCCCGGCTTTCGGCGATATCATCGCAGAAGTGCCGGAGGGCAGGGTGGGAGAGCTTTCCATTACCTATACCGTGATTGGCGAGGTGACGGGAGACGGAACATTCTCTTACGGACATATAAGTATTCCGGAGGAAGAGGCTGAAAAGGCATGGAAGGGAACCCTTGAAAAAGTGTTTAAGACCAATTCCGGAGCCAAGGGGCAGGAGGAAAAGGTGGATACCGGGCTTTACCATGCGGAAAATATCCATATCTGTGCTCACAAGATTGCCCAGCCCACTGTGTTCATCCCGGTATTTCCAGGGACCAACTGTGAGTATGACAGCGCCAAAGCCTTTGAGCGCGCCGGGGCGAAGGTAGTCACAAAAGTGTTTAAGAACCTGGATGCGGCAGATATTGTGGATTCCGTAAATATTTTTGAAAAGGCCATCGCTCAGTCGCAGATCATCATGTTCCCGGGCGGGTTCAGCGCAGGCGACGAGCCGGACGGCTCCGCGAAATTCTTTGCTACTGCGTTCCAGAACGCTAAGATAAAAGAGGCGGTAGAGAGGCTCTTAAGCGAGAGAGACGGACTTTGCCTGGGCGTGTGCAACGGATTCCAGACGCTCGTTAAGCTGGGCCTTGTTCCCGGAGGGAAGATTATCGGGCAGGATGAACAGTCGCCGACTCTGACTTACAACACAATCGGGCGCCACATATCGAAGATGGTCTATGCGAAAGTCGTATCGGATAAGTCTCCGTGGCTTTCAGGGGCAGAGCTTGGGGGTGTATACACCAACCCTGCGTCTCATGGGGAAGGCCGGTTTGTGGCGGATAAAGAGTGGCTTTCAAGGCTGTTTGAAAACGGCCAGGTGGCCACCCAGTACTGTGACCCGGAGGGAAATGTCTCCATGGACGAAGAGTGGAACGTCAACGGCTCTTATATGGCAATCGAGGGAATCACAAGCCCAGACGGCCGTATCTTTGGGAAGATGGCCCACTCCGAGAGACGGGGCAGAAGCGTTGCGGTGAATATCTACGGTGAGCAGGATATGAAGATCTTTGAGTCCGGCGTGGGATATTTCAAGTAATCCTATTGGGCATATCTCAATAGAAATGAAACATTTCTATTGAGATATTGCATTGGAACGTAAAAAATATACAAAAATCGATTGCAAATCAATGAAAATGCAGGAAATAGAAATAGAAATTGCAAAAAATTGAAGTTTTTGTAAAAAAACTCTTGTATTCTGCACGGAAATCCTTTACAATGTTAAAGGACAAAAGCGTCATGTAAAAGCGGATAGCATTGTCTATCCGCTTTTGTTTTTCCGGCAGGCTGGAGAGCTATGCATTGCCGGGGCAGCTTTGAGGAAGTTGAGGAAATATATTCTAGGAGGTAAAAGCATATGTCGTACGTTGATGAAGTTTTAGAGAGAGTAGTAGCGAAGAATCCTGCGGAGCCAGAGTTCCATCAGGCGGTAAAAGAAGTTCTTGAGTCTTTGAGGGTAGTCGTGGAGGCCAATGAGGAGCAGTTTAAGAAAGACGCGCTGCTGGAGCGGCTGGTAGAACCGGAGAGGCAGATTAAGTTCCGCGTTCCGTGGGTGGACGACAAGGGACAGGTTCAGGTGAATACCGGCTACCGCGTACAGTTTAACAGCGCTATTGGGCCATATAAGGGAGGGCTTCGCCTTCACCCGTCTGTAAACCTTGGAATCATCAAGTTCCTTGGCTTTGAGCAGATTTTTAAAAACTCGCTGACCGGCCTTCCTATCGGAGGCGGTAAGGGCGGCTCTGACTTTGACCCGAAAGGAAAGTCAGACAGGGAGGTTATGGCTTTCTGCCAGAGCTTTATGACAGAGCTTTGCAAATATATCGGCGCTGATACGGACGTTCCTGCCGGGGACATCGGAACAGGGGCAAGAGAGATTGGTTACCTGTTCGGGCAGTATAAGAGAATTCGGGGCCTTTATGAAGGCGTGCTCACCGGAAAGGGATTGAGCTACGGCGGCTCTCTGGCAAGGACGGAGGCCACCGGGTATGGCCTTTTGTACCTGACGGAAGAGCTTCTTAAGATCAACGGCATGGATATCAAGGGAAAGACAATCGCCGTGTCCGGTTCTGGAAACGTTGCGATCTATGCGATTGAGAAAGCGCATCAGTTAGGCGCGAAGGTGGTGACGGCAAGCGATTCTACCGGATGGGTATATGATCCAGAGGGAATTGACGTGGCAGCGCTGAAGGAGATAAAGGAAATTAACCGTGCAAGGCTTACGGAGTATAAGAATTACCGTCCGGATTCCCAGTATCACGAAGGGCGTGGCGTATGGTCCGTGAAAGTGGACATCGCGCTGCCGTGTGCGACTCAGAACGAACTTTTTATTGAGGATGCAAAGCAGCTTGTTGCCAACGGGTGCATCGCAGTGGCTGAGGGTGCGAATATGCCTACGACTATGGAGGCTACCGAGTATTTGCAGGAGAAAGGGATTCTGTTCGCTCCTGGCAAGGCGGCAAACGCAGGAGGCGTTGCAACATCCGCCCTTGAGATGTCGCAGAACAGCGAGCGCCTAAGCTGGTCTTTTGAGGAAGTGGATGCAAAACTTAAAAATATCATGGTAGATATCTGCCATAACATCGACGATGCCGCAAAGCGCTATGAGCTTGACGGAAACTATGTGGCAGGAGCCAACATCGCAGGATTTGAGAAGGTTGTTGAGGCCATGACTGCACAGGGAATCGTGTAAGGTTATTGTACAAAAAAGGGTGCCGGGGCACCCTTTTTTCTTTAGGCTGTGAGGAATTATTCTATTCTGCCGCAAAAAAATGATTCAGAGAATCCACTACATCAATGGTAGTCTTAACCGGCCTGGTGGCGAGGCTTACTGCAGCAAAGACAATCAGAGCGGCTATAAGGCCCCACAGCCCTGCCATAAGCCCAAGGGGGTTGGGCACGATGAATGTCGTAAACAGCATGACGGCCTCTCCGATGAGAATACTGGAAAGCGCGCCCTGCGGCGTTGCCTTTTTCCAGTAGATGCCGCCTAGCATGGCGGGAGCCAGCGCCGCGACGCCTCCGTTTGCCAGAGCTAAGATATCGCTGATAAGGCCCGGCCTCATCAGTGCGACGATGACGGAGCAGAAACCGAAAGCAAGCGTTGCCAGCTTGGCAATCCTGTACTGTGAATAGTCATCCGCGGATTTGTTGATATAGGTTTTATAAATGTCTGTGGATACCATGGTGCTGACCGCATGCAGCTGGGAGTCTCCGGTGGACATGGAGGCAGCCAGCGCTCCTGAGATGACAAGGGCGGCAAACACGATTGGCGTATATTTTAAAAGTAGTTCTGGGAAGATGGTGTCCGGCGACTCCAATCCTGGCATCAGTATGTTTCCTGCCATGCCTACTGCGGGAAGAAAGACATAGATGGATGTCAGGTAGATGGATGAAAAGACGGAGGACCACTTCAGCACCTTTAAAGATTTCCCTGCAAAGAACCGGAGGGTTACATGCGGGAACATCATCATGCCGATGGTGATTACCGTCCACCTTGAGATCCAGTCGGTTGCCGTGACCACCCCGTTAGGGCCGGGCAGCGTGAGGAGAGACGGTACTTCGCTGTAGACGTTTTGGTATGCCGCCGCAACGCTGCCGAAATTCGTCTTCAGGATGAGATAGGAGCCGATGACCATGCCAACCCACATGAATACGCCTTGAGCGGCATCCGTGAGCGCGACTCCCTTCATTCCGCCCATCCATACGAGCACGATCATAATGGCGAAAAAGATAATCGTGCCGACCTCATACTTCAGCCGTCCGCCGCTTATGGTCTGGAAGATATAGCCGGAGCCGATGGCCTGCATGGCCACATAGGGAACTGTGAATACCATGGCGATTACGGTGACTACAAGGCCGATTGCCCGGTTTTCATACACGTCGCTGATATATTGGGACATGGACATGTACCCTCTCGTCTTTCCGAGATACCAGAACCTCCTGCCAATGACCCAGAACAGTACGCCGGGGAATACAGTCCAGATTCCGTTGCCCCCCCAGCCGATTCCGTTGTTGTAGACAAATCCTCCCGCGCCCAGGAAAGCGTATGAACTGTGGTAAGTGGCGCTGAAAGTGAGGGTCAGGACGAAGACGCCCAGGGAGCTGCTTGCTGTTGCAAAATCCTTGATGTTTTTCTTGTCTTGACGGGATGCGTAAAAAGCAATCCCGAAAAGAGATAACGTATAGAGAGCCAGTATCATTAATCCTGTATTATTCATAGGTATCCTCCTCACTGTAGTCTTTTTTCCACGACCGGATCGTCAGGCACCCGGCCAGGAAAGCGATGATCGCCGCAATGTACCATGCGTTGAGCCAGACGAGGAGCGTAGGCCACCCCAGGATGAACGGATGCGTTCCGGCATAGTCGCTTACCAGGTTGACTACCGGCGGGTTTACCATAATTAAGACAAGTAAAAAGACTGCGTATATTACTTTTTCATTTGCGGATAGTTTCATTGCTTTTCCTCCTTTCGCTTATCTTTCTCTCAGTGTTTCGATGACTTCCACTAAACGTTTCACCAAGTGCTCGTGATAGGATTTTCCTTTCTGAGCGTCGGCTTTTGTGGGCTCTCCGGAAGTTCCTCCGGCAATCTCGGCATTTTTTTCGGCATGCGCGTATGTGCTTGGAACATAACAGAGCGTATCTTTTTCATAGGACGGGTCCACGGAATACAGATGAGCGTCCTTTACCGGGTTGTCCTTTGCCAGCGCAAGATTTACCAGATCCGGGTAGCGGTACATCATGTGGGAAGTCTCAATTTCCTCTGCGTGGCCGACTGCGCCGAATCCCAGATCTTTCACGATCTCTTTGGACATGTAGGCGGGGTCGAAGATCTTTACTGCCATGTCAAGCTCCCTCTGTATTTTTTCCGCCGCAAGCTGCATCCATACAACATTTACGATGCGGTGCCCGTTAATCATGATCAGCTTGCGGATCCCGTGGTGGCTTAAAGATGCCGCGATATCAAATGTGATTTCTGAGAGTATCTCGGGGCGGATGGTAATCGTTCCCGGCCTCACCATGTGGTGGGGGCTCCATCCGAACCACAGCGGGGGAACGATGAGGGCGCCTGCCTCCTTTGCAGCGTCTTCAGCCAATGTAATTGCCACGTAGCTGTCGGTGCCAAGCGGCATGTGGCAGCCGTGCTGCTCTACGCTGCCCACCGGGAGGATGGCGACTTTGCCGGCATTTTGGATTGCTTTTTTGGCCTCTTCCCATGACATGTCCTGTAACCATTGATTCATATTGATTTACACCTCCTGATGCCCTTTCGCTGAGGGCAATGATTTTTGATAATTTTATTTTACTGGAAAAATATTTTGAATAATGTGTCCTGTAACACATTGATGCAAAAAATATTGTTGAATTTACAGAAAATGTCTATTATTATAATAGGCATAAGAGGAGGAGAAAACATGCAGAAGGATATGGTTGACTTTTACCGCCGCTGTAATTTTAAATATTTCAGTGAATATGGACAAAGAGAAGATTATCCGCCTAAATTCATGATCGGATGCGGCGGCGTGCATGCGGAGCATGTATACCTGATATTGGGCGGGCGCATCCGGCAGTATTTTGTCAACAGCCGTGGAGTGGAAAAGACGATGCTGCTGCTGTCAAAAGGCGATATGTTCGGAGAGGTGACCGCGCTGCAGAGGGATATGGACCAGGTGGCAACCCAGACGCTGACAAAAGTTTCTGTCCGTAAGATTCCTGTGGCTTCTTTTGAGAAAGCGCTGAGAGAGAACGCTGAATTGTCGTTTTCCGTGGCGTTTATGCTCTCGTACAAAATAAGGATCCTCATGCCGCAGATTCAGGACGCATCGTTCTGCAATACAGAAGAAAGGCTGAAAAACCTTCTGATCCGTCTGTCCGTCCAGCAGGGCGTTCCGGTTTCCCAGGGAATCCGCCTTCCGCGTAAATATACGCATGAGGAGCTGGCAAACATGATTTCTTCCACCCGAAGCACAGTATCGAGGATTATGAAAGGGCTGGCGGAAGAAGGATTTATAAAAATCATTGACCGGTATATTTATTTATCATGAGCACCACTTTGCCCGACGGAAAGATTTTACAAAAAATAAAAAACATTGAAAAAAGTGTTGACAAATACTGTCAAAGGATAGTATAATAGCAAAGCGGGTTTGAGAAAAGAATCTGCAAAGATATGGGATCATAGCTCAGCTGGGAGAGCATCTGCCTTACAAGCAGAGGGTCATAGGTTCGAGCCC
>OFGR01000209.1_pt1 | contig 61086 bp, 52 predicted proteins | sample 1521811 | NCBI WGS metagenome assembly OFGR01 (sample SAMEA3504098, study PRJEB24116) | mouse gut metagenome | biome: mouse gut; feature: mouse-associated habitat; material: faeces | place: Denmark | collected 2011 | reverse complement strand
CTGCCACCTGTATTGCAGTTTTTATCTGCTAATAAATGGGGAGAAGTGTATTCTGCTTATTTATTAGCAGATAAGGCTGTGCAAAAAGGAGAAATTTATGGTAAAGAAAGTAGATAGAAAAAAATTTGTCAGATATAAAGAGGGCGCAGAAATATACAGCATGGGTTTAACCAAATTTCAGGAACTTGCAAAGCAAGCCAACGCTATCTATAAGGTGGATAAACTGGTATTGGTGAATTGTGATATTTTCGAGCAATATCTGGAATCTTTTAGAGTCAGTGAATGAGGAAAGCAAAGAGAATTTCGTAAAAAATAATTGTTCTACAAAAAGTCCTTGACTTTTCGTAGAACGTAAACTATAATGGTGTTAGTTATGAAGGAGGTGCATAGTAAATGCCTAGAACGGGGCGTCCCAAAACCGACTCGCCTAAGCAAAGGTCATTAAGCCTTCGGGTTGATGATGCGGAGTATGAGAAACTAAAAGACTATGCTGCCAAACATGACATGACCATAACGCAAGTGCTACAAAAGGGTGTTGAACTTCAATACTCAATGGAAGAAAACAGGTAGCAGTACGAAATATCTCTTTCCTTTTAAGAAAGGAGTAGAGATGGCAAAAGCAAGGAAAGACCATAGAGGGAGAGCTTTACGGAAAGGGGAAATCCAACGCAAGGATAAAACGTATATGTATACTTATACTGATCCTTATGGTAAAAGACGGTACATATATGCGAATGACTTGGTAGAGCTTAGAGAAAAAGAAAAGCGTCTGATGAAAGACCAGCTTGACGGTCTGGATGTGTATGCGGCAGGCAACGCAGATTTGAATTTTGTTTTTGACAGGTATATTACAACGAAAACAGAATTAAGGCGGACAACCTACACAAATTACACCTATATGTATGACCGATTTGTAAGGGATGAGTTCGGGAAAAGGAAAATTGGAACGATAAAGTATTCAGATGTGTTATATTTTTACTATCATTTGATAAATGACAAAGGATTACAGATTAACACACTTGAAACTATCCATACGGTTCTCCACCCAACTTTCCAGCTTGCAGTGAGGGATGACATCATCAGGAATAATCCAAGTGATGGCGTGATGGCTCAAATCAAGAAGAAGCCGGGGAGAAATCATGGTGTACGACACGCACTCACTTTGGAGCAGCAGAGAGCCTTTATGGACTACACAGCCAAAAGTCCGGTATTCTGCCATTGGACACCGTTTTTCACAGTGCTGTTAGGGACAGGGTGCAGGATTGGCGAAGCGATTGGACTTAGATGGGAGGACATAGATTTAGAGAAAAGGGTAATCAGCATTAACCATAGCGTTACATATTATCCCCGAAGAAATGATACAACCAAATGTGAATTTGGCGTATCCCTCCCGAAAACAGAAGCGGGTATCCGTACTGTCCCGATGATGGATGCAGTATATGAAGCGTTCCAAGAGGAATACAGCGAGCAGAAAGAAGAAGGTTTCAATACTACGGTGGTTGACGGAATGACAGGATTTATTTTCAGTAACCGTTTTGGAAATCTTCATAATCCGCAAGCTGTAAACAGGGCAATTAAGCGGATATACGAATCGTACAATGCAGAGGAAGTGTTAAATGCCAAAAGGGAAAAAAGGCAGCCAGTCATAATACCTCACTTCTCATGCCACCATTTAAGGCATACCTTTTGTACAAGGTTCTGCGAGAAGGAAACAAATGTGAAAGTGATACAGGCAATCATGGGACACGCTAATATTGAAACAACGATGGACATATATGCCGAAGTCACTGACATGAAGAAACAGGAAGCAATACAAAATTTATCACGCAATCTTGATGTATTTTAGGAAAGAGTCCGAAGCGGATAAGTGAGTACAACAAATTGTGTGGTTTACAACAAATTTACAACAAATTTGGAATTTTACAGGTAGAATAATACATCATAATGAAGTGATGAATTGTTAGAGAAAAGCGGAAATAAGCGGTTATGAAGAATAATGAAGTAACTCATTTGCCTTTTTATTGGTATTGATCATTAAGTTTAAGATTCAGGCGATGGTTTCTATTTTGATCGGGGCTATTGCCATCGGGCTGCTGGCAGGCATGCCCTTTGATAATATTGTTACGGCGGTCAATGACGGCATCGGGAATACCCTGAAAGGAATTGCGTTGTTAGTAGGGCTAGGATCCATGTTCGGTGCCATTTTGGAGGCATCGGGAGGCGCCCAGAGCCTTGCTGTTACCATGGTAAAGCGGTTTGGTGACAGGAAGGCAGCATGGGCTCTTGGCATTACGGGTCTGGTAATTGCCATGCCGGTATTTTTCGATGCCGGGCTGATCATCCTGATCCCCCTGGCATTTTCCCTGGCCAAAAGGACCAACCGCTCATCTTTGTTCTATGCAATTCCCCTCCTGGCCGGGCTGGCAGTGGGACATGCGTATATTCCCCCTACCCCTGGCCCGGTGCTGGTGGCTACCATGCTGGGGGTAGACCTTGGATGGGTGATCATGATCGGTATTGGCTGCGGGATTGTGGCAATGGTGGTGGCCGGCCCTATATGGGGCTCTATCTGCGGGGGCAAGTACAATATCCCGGTCCCGGAGCATGTGGCCAACCAGGCGGATTATGACGAATCCAAGCTCCCAAGCTTCTGGACAATTGTTGGCATCATCCTGATCCCGCTGGTACTGATTATTTTAGACTCTGTTTCGGGGGTAATACCCGCCCTTAGCGGCGTGGCACCGGTATTTGCTTTCCTGGGGGAACCTTTCGTAGCCCTTTTGATCGCCACTGTGATTGCCATGTTCCTCCTTGGCATGAGGCATGGATACACTTTGGAGGAACTGGAAAAGGTAATGACAAAATCCTTAGAGCCTACGGGGCTTATCCTGCTGGTGACCGCATGTGGCGGCGTCCTGCGCTATATGCTCCAGTATTCAGGGCTGGGGGATGTGATTGGGAATGCAGTTTCTTCCGCTAACCTTCCTATTGTGGTGGTGGCCTTTGTGGTGGCTGCGCTGGTCCGTATCTGTGTAGGGTCCGCTACCGTGGCAATGACCATGGCGGCAGGCATTATCTCCGCCATGCCCGGCATTGGGGATCTCTCCCCCTTGTACCTGGCATGTACCACGGCGGCAGTGGCAGGAGGCGCTACTGTATGCTCCCACTTTAATGATTCCGGCTTCTGGCTGGTGAAATCACTGGTGGGAATGGATGAAAAGACTACCCTGAAAACGTGGACGGTCATGGAAACGCTGGTGGGCGTCGGCGGGTTCCTGGTTGCGCTTATCATTTCTTTTTTTGCATAAAATTTAGCAGGTATCAAATAAATAAGAAGACCACATAACAGGACTGGAGGGTTAAAAATGGAATTAAAAAGTCAGCAGATGCGTAAGCTTGCGCCGGAGTTGGATCCCCTGCGCATTGGCACAGGATGGACAGTGGAGGATCTGGAAAAGCCCCAGATTATGATTGAGAGCACTTTCGGGGACAGCCATCCGGGAAGCGGGCATTTGGATATTCTTGTAAAAGAGGTGCAAAAAGGAATCAGCCAGGCAGGGGGACGTGGCGCCAGGTATTTCTGCACCGATATCTGCGACGGGGAAAGCCAGGGAACGGACGGGATTAATTATAGCCTTGCAAGCCGGGAAATGATTGCCAATATGATTGAAATCCATGCCGGGGCGACTCCCTTTGACGGGGCTGTTTATCTGGCAAGCTGTGATAAGGGGATGCCTGCCAACCTTATGGGGCTGGCAAGGGCCAATGTGCCTGCAGTGGTGGTCCCGGGGGGCACCATGAACGCCGGGCCGGAGATGCTTACATTAGAACAGCTTGGGATGTACAGCGCCAAGTACCAAAGGGGCGAGATTGATGGGAAAAAGCTGGAATGGGCCAAATGCAACGCCTGCCCAAGCTGCGGCGCATGTTCCTTTATCGGAACCGCCTCCACCATGCAGATCATGGCGGAAGCTTTGGGGTTAGCCCTTCCCGGAAGCGCCTTGATGCCTGCCACCAGCCCTGACCTCCTTACCTATGCAAGGCAGGCAGGGGAACAGGCGGTAAAACTGGCACAAATGCCGGGGATGTGCCCTTCTGAGATGATCACTATGGACAGCTTTGAAAATGCTATTTTAGTTCATGCAGCGGTTTCAGGCAGCACCAACTGCCTTTTGCATATCCCTGCCATTGCCCACGAATTTGGCATTGAGATCACAGGGGATACCTTTGACCGGCTCCACCGGAACGCCCGCTATCTTCTGGATGTGCGCCCCGCAGGGAGATGGCCTGCGGAATGCTTCTATTATGCAGGCGGCGTCCCGGCCATTATGGAGGAGATTAAAGAGCATCTCCACCTGGGTGTAATGACTGTCACAGGAAAAACACTGGGAGAAAACCTGGAAGAATTAAGGGACAACGGCTTTTATGAAAGATGCAATAAATGGCTGGCGGATTTTAATAAGCGGTATAATGTACAGCTAACCAGGGAGGACATCATCCGCCCGTATGGCAAGGCTATCGGCACGGACGGCAGCATTGCCATACTGCGGGGGAACCTTGCGCCGGAGGGGGCGGTGATCAAGCATACCGCGTGCCCGAAAGAAATGTTCCAGGCTGTGCTGCGTGCAAGGCCCTTTGACAGTGAAGAAGAATGCCTGGACGCTGTCCTTAACCATAAGGTCCAGAAAGGGGATGCGGTTTTCATCCGCTATGAAGGGCCCAGGGGAAGCGGCATGCCGGAGATGTTCTACACATCGGAGGCAATCAGCAGCGACAAAGAACTGGGGAAAAGTATTGCCCTGATCACGGACGGGCGGTTTTCCGGGGCATCCACAGGCCCAGTGATCGGACATTGCAGCCCGGAGGCAGTTGACGGAGGCCCTATCGCATTAGTGGAGGAAGGGGATCTGATTGAGATTGACGTGATGGCCAGGAAGCTGGATATTATAGGCATCCATGGGGAGAAAAAGACGCCGGAGGAGATTGAGCGGATCCTGGAAGAGAGGAAGAAAAACTGGAAACCCAGGGAGCCCAAATACAAAAAAGGCGTACTGCGCCTGTTCAGCGAACATGCCACAAGCCCTATGAAGGGTGCATACCTGGCATATGATAAGGATTAAGCTTTACGGCAAATCCGGTGTGGTAACAGCAAATTCAGGGATCCCTGGAGCCAAAGCACCTGGAGGGGGCGCCTGCTATTATGCAGGCGGAAATTCCCTGCCAGGGGTGCCAAAGCCGGGGACGCAACAGGAGGATAAGAAAGATGGCGCTGGAAATAGAGAAGAAGATTGAGGAACTGGGAATTGTCCCGGTGGTGGTATTACAGGACGCGAAGGATGCGGAGCCCCTTGCCCGGGCATTGTGTAAGGGAGGCCTGCCCTGTGCGGAAGTTACCTTCCGCACGGCGGCGGCAAAGGAGAGCATCCGTATTATGGCGGAGGAATGTCCCGAAATGCTGGTGGGAGCGGGAACGGTACTGACAACAAAGCAGGTGGATGAGGCGGTTTTAGCAGGGGCGAAGTTCATTGTCAGCCCCGGGTTTGACCCTGAAATCGTTGACTATTGCCTGGAAAAGAAGATACCCGTCTTTCCCGGCTGCATCACGCCCTCAGAGATTGCCCAGGCAGTAAAGAGAGGGCTCCGGGTGGTGAAATTTTTCCCGGCGGAGCAGTTCGGGGGCGCGGCTACCATCAAAGCACTGTCTGCGCCTTATGTGGGGCTGAAATTCATGCCCACAGGGGGTGTCAGTGCCGCTAACCTGAAAGATTACTTTGGCTGCAAAGCGGTAGCTGCCTGTGGGGGGAGCTGGATGGTAAAGGGCGACCTGGTTGCAGAGGGAAAGTTTGGCGAAATAGAACGCCTCACAGCGGAAGCGGTGAAACTGGCGGCTGAGATTCGGAAATAGGAAAAGGGGAGGAAAATAACCATGGATTTCAAATTAAAACCTGCAGATGAATGCAAATATGATGCGGTATCCCTTGGGGAAGTGATGCTGCGCTTAGACCCCGGGGAAGGGAGGATCCGCACTGCCAGAAGTTTCCGGGCCTGGGAAGGAGGCGGAGAATACAACGTAATCCGGGGGCTGCGTAAATGTTTCCGTTTAAACACCGCTGTCATTACGGCTTTCGCCGATAATGAAGTGGGAATGCTGATGGAAGATTTTATTATGCAGGGCGGGGTGGACACCTCCCTGATCAAATGGATGAAGACTGACGGCATAGGGCGTACCTGCCGGAACGGCATCAATTTTACAGAACGGGGCTTTGGCATCCGGGGGGCAGTGGGCTGTTCCGACCGGGCCAACACCGCTATTTCCAAGGCAACCCCGGAAGACTTTGACTTTGAATATATTTTCGGCAAGCTGGGAGTGCGCTGGCTCCACACTGGGGGCATTTATGCGGCTCTTTCCGAGCAGTCCTGCAAGACTGTAATTGAAGCCATCAAAACAGCGAAAAAATACGGGACCATTGTTTCCTATGACCTGAATTACCGCCCATCCATGTGGAACGCCATCGGCGGACAGGCAAAGGCCCAGGAGGTAAACAGGGAAATTGCAGGATATGTGGATGTGATGATCGGGAACGAGGAAGACTTCACCGCCTGCCTGGGATTTGAAGTGGAAGGCAACGATGCGGACCTGAAGGAACTGAACCTGGAGGGCTATAAAAAGATGATCAATGAGGCGGCAAGAACCTACCCCAACTTCAAGGCTGTGGCAACCACCCTCCGGGAAGTAAAGACAGCCACCGTCAATGACTGGAGCGCTATCTGCTGGGCAGAGGGGGAAATTTACAAGGCAAAGGATTATAAAGGGCTGGAAATCATGGACCGTGTAGGCGGGGGAGATTCCTTCGCATCCGGGCTGATTTACGGGCTGATGGCTACAGGGGACGCGGGCATTGCAGTAAACTATGGGGCGGCCCACGGCGCACTGGCAATGACCACACCGGGGGACACCACCATGGCCAGCAAAAAAGAAGTGGAAGCCATTATGGGCGGTGCAGGGGCAAGGGTGCAGAGATAGCATAAAAGAAGCTGCCCGGAGACGGCACCCTGATGCGGGCAGGGAAACTTTTTAAGGGCTTTGCAGTAAATGCAAAGCCCTTTGCTAACAGAAAATGTGCTATTTAGCAGCAATTGTATTTTCTTCAGCTTCTTTTGCATCTATTCCTGTTTTATTGCAACAGCATCGGCTTTCATGGCCTCCGCTTCCGCTTCCGCCCTGGAGGTTTCGGCTTCTGCCTTAAAGGCCTCCGCTTCCGCCCTGGAGATTTCGGCTTCAGCCCTAAAGGCCTCCGCTTCCGCCCTGGAGGTTTCGGCTTCAGCCCTAAAGGCCTCGGCTTCCGCCCTGAAGGCCTCGGCGATTGCCCTGTTTGCTGCTATTTCAGTCTCGCCTTTCGCCTTATATTCTTCAAACTCTTTTTTGGCTGCCTGGAAGTCAAATGTTACGCCTTCAAATAACCTTCCCATTTTCCTCTCCTTAATTTTCGCCGCCGCGTTTTCCACTTTATCTTCTTCCAGGTTCATGTTGTATAATAAGGCCCGCATCAGCTTGGACATGATATTCAGGAGATACTCCGGGGTGTCTTTTAGGATCTTGTCCAGCCGATGGCCTGGCAGGCTGACAAAGGCATCCATATCTGCCGGGCTTTTGATCTTGTTTATCATCATGGCAAGGGATATTTCATCCCCCCGGCTTAAAAGTTCCTCGTTGCTGTAGTCCTGCAGCCTGACCACCTGGTATTTAAAATGCGGCAGGTAACCATTTAACAGTTCCTTACAGAGTATCCGGTCCGCCAGGTCGCAGGGGGCTGCCCACCTGCCTGCCCCCTCATAGTACACAATAGGAAAAACAGGAGGGTAGCGGAAATCCTTCCTTGCGCTAATATGGGGATACCTTTTTTCCATTTCCTTTTCGTAGTCTTCCCATATATGGATCATGTACCGGAGAATCTGCATACTCACATTATACTCCACTTTGGTTTTGTGTTCAATAAGTGATACTATATAAAGTGATGATTCCAGTGGATTTCCGTCCCCTTTCAGGGGCAGGTACCTGCCGATATTCACTTTTTTTACAGTATCGCTTTCCCTTTCCGTGCTGTATAGCGGCACATAACGCTCAGACACGTCCTCAATATCTTCTGGCTGGACGTTCCGCAGGATATCCATGTCCGCATAGTCCCGCAGGAATTGGGAGCACAGGATGTTATCCCCAAAGATCAGCTTACTGCTGCTGTCCCGGAGGAAGGGGTTTGGGATGATTGTTTTGTTTTCGTTTGCCATGGCGGCTCCTTTTCTGTTACGTTTTCCATTTGGTGGTGTTGGGGCGCGACTTGTCCCATGCATTCCCGGCCAGGCCAGGAGTTAGATAATATACAAAGACGTATGATATTCTATAGATATAAAGTTACTGTAACATTACTGCACAGAAAAAGCAATAAAAATGTTTTTGGGTTTTTGCAGAGAGTTATTCCCAGGGCTTTAAACTTGTTTTAGCCTGGCCCAGGGGCTATAATAAACAATTATTACTGATAGGGGGATTCATTTAAGCTGTGCATGGGATGCAGGGAAGCCAAGGGATATGGGGATAACATTCTGGAAAGGAGATATATAAGGGTGATAGAAGTCTACTATATAGAGGATGATAAAAATATAGCGGAGATTGTAAAGGAGTATTTGGGCCAAAAAGGTTATGCGGTTTTTGTATTTCCGATGATAAAAGAAGCAAAAAGTGCATTAGAGGGGCACATACCAGATATTGTCCTGGTTGATTGGAATATGCCTGATGGAAAGGGGGATGCCCTTTGCCGATGGGTGAGGGCGAAATGGAACGGGCTTCCGGTTATTTTTATAACTGCCCGAAATGATACAAGTGACATTGTTTCTGGTTTTGGCGATGGGGCAGATGACTATATTGTGAAGCCTTTTGAATTAGATGTATTACATTCCCGGATGAAAGCTTTGCTCCGCAGGGCGGGGAATGTATCAGGGCAGTATCTCACCTGCGGCCCTATTTCCATTGACAAAAACAGGATGACGGTTTCCTGCCAGGGGGAAGAAATAAGCGTCAGCCAGGCAGAGTATCAATTATTATTGCTGTTAATGGAAAATAAAGGGAAAACAGTTACAAGGGAACGGCTGCTAGGGCACATTTGGGACAGCAATGGAAATTATGTAAATGACAACACCCTGACAGTGACGATGAAACGTCTGCGGGAAAAACTTCATCAGCCATTATGCCTAAAAACCATTAGAAGTTTTGGCTACCGTATGGAGGAGGAACCATGAGGAAAGGGACTAATTTCAAGTTGGCATTTATTGCAGTATTATCGGTTAGCTTTACCGTAGCTTCCCTGATAACTTTTTTGGTGGCATATTATTATGGCTGCCTTCAATTTCAACTATTAGGAGATTTCTGTGGGGGGATCCTTGAAAAGCGCCCGGACTGCAAACAGGCCATTTTAGAAGTTTTGAAATCGGACAGCACATCTCCCGCGGCATCTGCAGGTGAAAATATCCTGCTGTCTTTTGGTTACCAACAGTCGGATTTTTTTGGGATAAATGGGAAGGTATTTTGGGGTGCCAGTTTTGGGGTTTTTGCAGGAGGTTCCCTATTCCTTTTTTCCCTCTGGCAGTGGAATAAAAACAGGACAGCACGGATAAAAACGTTGGCCGGTTATTTGGAAAAAGTGAATACGGGAAGCCAGGGATTGCTTTTAGATACATCAGAGGATGAGTTTTCCGGATTGCAGGATGAGATATACAAAACCATTACAGCCCTTTACCAGACAAGGGATGCCGCTTTGGAGGAGAAAAACAATTTTGCCGATAACCTCTCTAATATTGCCCATCAGCTTAAAACCCCAATTACCGCTATTTCCCTTTCTGCCCAGATGATGGAGGAGGACCCTTCTATCAGTTATCTGGGACAGATCAGGAGGCAATTGGACAGGCTTACACATCTTGAAGAAGCATTGCTACTGCTGTCACGCATTGATGCAGGGACACTTTCCATGAAGCAAAGTTCTGTTGATGTTTTCACATTGCTTACATTGGCTTCCGATAACTTACAGGAGCTGTTGATGCACAAGGGCATATCTGTTGATATTCCGGAAGCGGGTGAAATTGAGATTATTGCAGATTTAGATTGGACAATGGAAGCGATTATAAATTTGATGAAAAACTGTATGGAACATTCCGTGGCGGGGGCAACTGTCCATTGTTCTTATGAAAAGAACCCATTATACGTGCAGATACGGATATGGGACGAGGGTAATGGATTTGCAAAAGAAGATTTACCGCATTTGTTTGAACGTTTTTATCGTGGGGAGAATGGCGGCGTGGGTGGAATTGGAATTGGCCTTTCCCTGTCGAAAGCGATTATTGAAATGCAGGACGGGATTATCCGTGCATTTAACCTGCATGAAAGCGGTGCCTGTTTTGAAATTTGTTTCTACAGTCACTAAGATGTCACTTTGCTTTGGTACGATAGAATTACCGCAGGGATAGACAGGCGGAAAATACAACTATGGAGGCCGCTATGGAAATACTGAAATGTGAAGGCGTTGAAAAAGTATATGGAAAAGGCGGGAATGAAGTTGCTGCCTTAAAGGGAATTGACCTTTCTGTTGAAAAGGGGGAATTTGTGGCTATCGTTGGTGCATCGGGTTCTGGGAAATCCACTCTTTTGCATATTTTAGGGAGCGTTGACAAGCCCACAAGGGGAACGGTAATGATAGACGGTGTTGATATTGGCGGGTTGAATGCCACAGATGCTGCAATTTTCCGAAGAAGAAAAGTTGGTTTAATCTATCAGTTTTATAACCTGATTCCCACCCTGACAGTAGAAAAGAATATTTGTATGCCGATGTTGCTTGATAAGAGAAAACCCGATAAGGAGTATTTTGAAAAGATTATCAGTACATTAGGCATAGAGAACAAAATGGAAAGCCTGCCAAGCCAGTTATCCGGGGGGCAGCAGCAAAGAGTGGCGATTGCAAGGTCGTTGATTTACCGGCCTGCCATTTTGCTTGCAGACGAGCCAACAGGAAACCTTGACCAGAAAAATTCGAAAGAAATCATTGGCCTTTTAAAGCTCTCTAACCGTAATTTTAAACAGACGGTTTTGCTTATCACCCATGATGAAAGGATTGCCTTAGAAGCAGGCCGTATTGTGGCCATAGAGGACGGGAAAATGATTGACAGCCAGAAGCGGAGGTGAGCAGAATGTGGAAAGACTATTCTAAAAGCTATATTAAAAACAACCCTGCCTCCAGTATCCCAGTGATGGCAGCGGCCCTGGCTGCCGCTATGTTCCTGTCACTTTTGGGCAGTATTGCTTACAACTTCTGGGCATATGAAATTGAAAAGATTGTTTTAGAAGAAGGTGGCTGGCAGGGGCGTATTGCTGGCGGGGCAGATGAAATGGATTTATCTGTCATACAGAATTTTGCGAACGTTGAAAAGGCTGTAGCCAATAAAGAATTGTCTGGAAAAGAAGATACCGTGGTAGACATTTATTTTCAAAATGCCAGGACGGTTTATCGGGACTTACCATTGATTTGCGCACAGCTTGGATTAGGGGATGATTCTATACAGTACCATGAACTGCTCTTATCCCGGTACTTTATTCATGACCCACAGGATACAGAACCGCCGATGCTGCTGGCGTTGTATCTGGGAATATTGGTAATCGTGGCAGTATCGCTGATACTGATCATCCGCAATTCCTTTGAATTATCCATGAATGCGAGAATCCATCAGTTCGGTATTTTTTCAAGTATTGGGGCTACCCCGAAGCAAATCAGGATTTGCCTTTTGCAGGAGGCTTTGGTGCTTAGTGCAGTGCCGGCCCTGCTTGGCAGTTTATTGGGGATTGCAGTTAGTTACGGTTTGATAGCAGTTACCAACATCTTTGCCGGAAATGTTGCCGGACGCCATGAAGCTGTTTTTTCATACCATCCGATCCTGTTTGCCGTAACTATTTTGTCATCAGTTATAACGGTATTGTTTTCAGCATGGATACCTGCAAGAAAGCTTAGCAGGATGACGCCACTTGAATCCATACGGAATATGGGAGGCTTACAATTAAAGAAAAGAAAACATTCCCCAATATTATCCTTCTTGTTTGGGATGAAGGGGGAGCTTGCGGGAAATGCATTAAAGGCACAGAAAAAATCATTGCGGTTATCTGCCCTGTCACTGCTGTTATCGTTTTCGGGATTTTCTGTCATGCTTTGTTTTACTACCCTTACTGATATCAGTACAAGATATACCTATTTTGAAAGATATCAGGATGCATGGGATGTAATGGTAACTGTAAAGGATACGGGGATAGCTGATTTTGGCATGGCCCAAGAATTACAGAATGTTTCCGGGGCAGAAGCAGTTACAGTTTACCAAAAAGCGGAAGCTGTGGGGCTTTTGCCAGAAGATTGGCAGAGTGATGAATTGGCTATGCTTGGCGGGTTTCATACTGTTACAGGAAAGGGAAATGAAGGCGGCCAGTTTCAAGTAGAAGCGCCAATTATCGTATTGGATGATACAAGCTTTTTAGGGTATTGCTCCCGGATTGGCATTGCCCCAAGCCTTGATGGGGCAGTTATATTAAATCAGATTTGGGATAGCGTAAACAGTAATTTCCGTTATAAAAAGTATATTCCATTTGTGAAAGAGGATAGGGGAAAAACGGCTCTCTATAACAAAAGCATGGAGAATCAGAAGGTAGAGATCCCGGTCTTGTCTTACACACAGACAGCCCCGGTTTTGAGGGAGGAATATAAAAATTACGCCCTTGTACATTTTATTCCGTTGGCTATGTGGAAAGAAATCTCAGGGACGATAGGGGGATTGGAACCTGACAGCTACATCCGGATTTTTTCAGGCAAAGATGCCTCCCCTGAAGGCCTGGACGGCTTGGAAAAAGAAATTGTGCAGCTTCTGGGGCAGGAATATAGAATTGAAAGTGAAAACAGGATCCAGGAAAAACTTTCTAATGACAATATGGTTCAGGGGATGGTAATGGTTTTGGGAGCGTTTTGCGTGTTGCTGGCCATAATTGGAATTGCAAATGTATTTTCAAACACATTAGGTTTTTTACGTCAGAGGAAGCGGGAATTTGCACAATATATGTCTATTGGTTTAACCCCACAGGAGATGGGGCAGATATTCTGTATAGAAGCATTTGCCATTGCAGGAAAACCGCTTCTGTCCACATTGCTGTCCACCATATTATTTGTACAGTTTGCGGTAACTGCAAGTTATTTAGAACCAATGGTATTTTGGGCGCAAGCCCCTATCCTGCCTATTTTAGCGTTTGCAGCAGCAATTGTATTCTTTGTGGCACTTGCTTATTATATAGGCGGGAAACGGCTTTTGAAATGTAACTTGAATGAAACATTAAAGAATGATGCCTTGGTGTAATTGCCATGTACTGCCTTTCCATAGATCTGTTAGATTTCAACAGGAAAGGCAGTAAAGTGAAGGCAGTCGCGATTTTGCTGACGCAATTTTTTACAACTGAATGATTTGGCCGGAGGCGATCATATGGTTATAGTTGTGCTGGATAAAAATGCGGGTTTTTGAACTGTCGGCAAGCATCTCCTTTACCACTTGCTGGCCATCGGCATCAAGATATTCAAAGGGTTCGTCAAAAATGATAATATTCGTATCCCTAAGGAGGGCGCGCCCAAGGGATACTTTTTTTAGCTCGCCGCCGGAAAGCTGGCTGCTGTTTGAGAGTTCCCGCCCGGCATGTTCCTCCAAATGAAGCTTGGCCAAAACTGACTCCACCTGTTTTGCAGATGCGCTAAGATTCCCAAGATGAATATTTTCACGTAGCGTTCCCGTAAAGATGGCTGGGAATTGTTCCACACAGGTGATTTCCTCACGCCATTTTTTCAAGTCCATCTCTGTTATAGGAAGAGAATCTGCAAAAATGGCGCCTGAAGTTGGGGGTAAAAGACCACAAAGGAGACGCAGCAGCGTAGTTTTTCCTGTTCCATTGCTCCCCTTAATTTCAGTAAGGGTATTTCGTGGAATGTCAAAATTATGGTATACAAGGTGGGTGCCGTTTTCGGCATATTGGTATGAAAGGCCGGATACACGGATGTTTTCCCATTTATCTGGCTGAATACCTTTGGAAGGCTCAATATTATTTATAAGATTTGTGACCCGGTTTATAGAATCAGGTAATTGTACCATTTGCCGCCCTTGATTATAAAGCTGCGTAATGAGAGAAATCACAAGGGTCAGATAGGTAAAGAACGCAACCAGGTCGCCTGCACCAAGCGTGCCTTTTAGTGACTGGTGCATCCCAGCCAGCAGAAAGGAAATATTTCCCAGGAGCAAAAAGAATTCCGGAAGAACAGATGCAAGTACCTCCGTCCATACTCCGCGCTTTAAATAGCGTTTATAATAAGTAGTGTAGGTTTTCTCCTGCTCCTGGGATAGGAAATCTTCCAAACCATAGTTTTGGAAAAAGTTCCTATTTTGTATCATTTCCAGTTCAATTCCGGCAGTTTGGTCGCTGAAGTCCTTTTGGGCCTCATCCAGCTGTGCAAGCCTGCGCGTGAAGAAAAGCGGGCAGATTGCGGCAATCCCGCCCAGGCCAATACAGACCAGGCACAGTGCAGGCGAAATACGTACCATTAAAAAGGACATAAAAATAAGGGTACTGATTTGTGCCAGCATTTTTGACGGTATTGTAACCAATAAAGTGAGGAGCTGTCCCGGATCCCGGAAGAGCTTTTGGACGACAGTCCCGCCGGAAAATTTGCCCATGTTTTCAAAGGTCTTGCTGTAAAAGGTATTTGTTATATGAAAATCATACTTAAGACAAAAATGAAAAAACAATATGCTGGTGCCCAATGCCAGAAGCGGTAACACAAAAACGCTTACGAAAAGGGTCAGGAGCATTACGCCGAGCAGGCTCTGGGCAGCACTGTGCCGATTTTCCAAAACGGAATTGAAAAACTGCCCGGTAATATTAGCAGAATAACTGTTAATGCCTGCATCTAAAAAAAATCCCAGATATAAGAGGGGAGCAGACATGAAGGAATATTTGAAAGCATTGCGTATTACCTGTTTTTTTAAATTCTGCATTTTATATTTCCTTCCTTTCATTTTTGGTTCAAATTAAATGTCTGTTGGGTGATGCCTGCTGGTAATGTTTTTATAAGCTGTTGGTTTTTGAAAGTAAGCAGTGAATCGGCAATGCCCCCATAAATATGATGGTGGGTTACAATCAGCATTGTGCGTTCCTGCCTGTGCAAAATGTCCAGCAGGTTTTCTGTTGCTTTCTGGTCCAGCATCACTTCCGGTTCATTCAGTAAAAGCAGAGGTGATTGCTTTGCCAGGGCGATAGACAGTACGGCTTTTTTCTGTGTCCCTCCGGACAGCTGGTTAATTGGCTTTTCCATATCCCCTTTGCAAAGGCCTAGTTTCTCCGCATATTCATAGAGAAGCTGCTCCGATATGGTATTTTGCCTGCATAGCACATTGTCAAATAGTTCTTTGGGGGTACAGTGCAGGGCCGGCGCAGTTTGGGGGCAGTAAGCAATGCTGCTTCTTATAAGGGATGCGTCATAGGAGCCGGACGCGTTGTTCAAAGTGATGCTCCCTTTTGATGGCTGTAACTCCCCCATGATGAGTGCCAGCAAGGTGCTTTTTCCAGAGCCATTAGCACCCTGTAGCAAACATTTTTCGCCGGGTGTAAGCGTGAAGACAACCTGTTCCATCAGGACATTCCCGTTTACTTCGTAACAAAGGCCGGAAACACAAAGGCCCGCCCAAGAGCCTGTGGATGTGGGAGGCTGCGCCTTCCTATTTTCTGGGGGCTGCAAATATTTGTTTATTTGCTGCAGCGCAGCGTGGTAGGCGGCGCTATCTTGTTTGATGTGGAAAATTTTTGTTATATATGGATATATGTTTGAAGAAAGGATAAAAATCTGCAAAGCTACATCAAAACTGGTCCAGCCTTTTAAAATCGTCCAGCCAAGAATGGATACTAAACCCAGCGTCTGCAAAAAACGGTTGATATCCGTCATGGTATTATTGAAGGTACCTGAAGCACTGGCAAGTATCCCGGCATGGCGGTATATCCTCTGTTTTGAATGATATTTATTCATGAACCACTCATGCAAATGGAATAGCTTCATAGCAGCAAAACCTTCTTGGCCAGTGACCAGGTGCTGCGTCAGGGTGGATTCTGCCTGATCTGCGGCAATGAAGTTTTTGAACAGAAATTTTTCCAGGATAATGGGCTGGAGCAGGCTTAATAGGCCCAGCGCCACCATGCATACTGCGAAGAAAAATCCATTTAAAACAATACAGATATAAAGCATATAAGCGGCCAGGCTAATAAGAGATGTGCCAAAGGCGGGCAGGATTTCTGAATAATAAGAAGAAACCTGCTGTGCATCACGCCGGAATACAGTGGTATAGCTGGCTGGTTCTGTTTTATGTAAGGAAGAGCCCTCCTGCATAAACCGCTGATACAGGGATTGCCGGTAACCCTGTTCCGCTTTGTTTGATAACAGGGCGATATATGTTTTTCTAAAAATTAATAATATCAACTTAAGGAAAGCAGATCCGGCAAAAAGAGCTGTATAATGTAAGCATAGGTTCCGTGAACCGGATGATATCGCCGATATTGCGGCTGATAATGAGGAAGCAGCCGCAATATTGGCTGGCACGTCCGCTACGCCGAGAATGATGTTCCAAAGTGCAACCTGCTTCAATCTTTTGTGCTTCTTAAATCCTAAATTCATGGCTTATTCCTCTTGTATATGAAATAAATTCATCAAAAATTATTTTCGTTACAATCATTTGGCGGATACCTAAAAAACTCTATGTTCTGCCAGTTCCACCGCATCAACCAGGTATCCTTCCCGGGACAAAGCCAGCGGATACCTCCCACGGTCTGCCAGCCGTTCTTCCTTGTTTACTTTCTGGTAAAATTTTCCGTATAGCTTTTCTCTTCCATACAAATGCCCTGCCTCCCATATGGTTCCCCCAAATGCAAAAAACACCCTGATATTGCGTCTGCAATATGGGCGGCACTTTTGTACTACCAGTACTATGTACTTCTACTAACTCAATTTACCCAAAAATGGAACGGATGTAAAGAAGGACGTTGTCTTTTTGGTGCCGGGCGAAGGATGGAAATCTTACTGGAAGGATATGAAGTGCCAGGGATCACTGCAAGATATGCGATCCAAAATAAATTGATTTATAATAAGGAAGGTATGTGTTATGATGAAGCCTGCATATCCTGAAAGCTATTTGGAAAGTATACGGATTAAAATAAAATATCTGTTCAGGCTTATTGCCCGCAACTGCCCTGATACTTTTGAAAGGATAAAACAGTATATGGAGTGTGAGTATCGGACTTATATGGACATGGGAAATCCCCTTTATCTGAATAAGTCCCCCAAACAGATCTTGGGGAGCATGGGGATAGCGATCAGCCCAGAAAAGGAGATCAGCGGAGCATATGACGAATTCATACTGGATTGGATGGCGGATATCTATACCTGTATGCAATGGGAATATGGGTTAGCCTCGTCAGAGATCGTAGAAAAGATTCCGCCAGAAAGGCTGTACAGGATATATAACCCATTACGTGAAGCATCATTGAAAAATGGGATGGAAAAGCTGCTGAAGATTTTTTGGGAGAACAAAGAATAAGGAAGCAAGAAGAAAAGGGAACGCCAAAGCCATGGAAAGAGCGGCGGATCCGGCCCTTATTCTTCCGGCAGCATTATTTGCGTAATTTCAGGCTGTTTTGCGAAAAAAGGGGAAAACGAATAAAGGAAGATGGCAGTATAATAAAAAAGGCTTAATCACCCAACTGGAAAAAATAAAAAAGTAACCAGGAGCACAGACTGAAATTCATTGCAGGAATATAATAAAGATACTGTTAAGAAATACCACATCGGATTTGTGAAAAGGATTCCTCTAAAAGTGCAATGCATGTCAGAATGCTTCCCCCATTTCTGTTATATGTTATAATAAAAAAGAAGTCTATTTAGAGAATTAAAAAGCAAGGACATAGGTGGAACTGGAAAACAGCGAAAGCCCATCCAAGTGCCCAGAGAAAATCCAGTCGGCAGAGCAGACAGGATTTCCTCTGCCGCCCAAGGTACTAGGAGGGGCGGGAGCGGAACTGGAAAACAGCGAAAGCCCATCCAAGTGCCCAGAGAAAATCCTGGTGGCAAAGCAGACAGGATTTCCTCTGCCGCCCAAGGTACTAGGAGGGCGGGAGCGGAACTGGAATATGAACGAAGTATTAAGGCAGGAAAAGAAGTATTTATTGAATATGGTTGACGCCCAGAAGCTATGCGCCCGTCTCTCCCAGGTAATGGAGCTGGACCAGCATAATGGTGCAAACGGTTACCGGATACGTTCCCTGTATTTTGACAGGATCAACGATGGTGACTTCATGGATAAAGTTGACGGCATGGAGCAGCGCAGGAAAATCCGGCTGCGGAATTACGGGGCGGAGGAAGCCTTCGCTATGCTGGAAATGAAACAGAAGGAAGGGGCTTACCAGAAAAAGCGCTCCCTGCCGGTCAAAAGGAAAGACGCAGCAGCCCTGTCCCAGGGTAACTACACCCCTTTGCTGGCATATGGGGATTCCTTTGCGGCAGAGTGCTATTGCCTGATGAATACCATGTGTTACCGCCCCCGGGCAGTGGTGGAGTATCGGAGAAGGGCGTTTGTGGCCAAAGAAAACCGCATACGGGTCACCATAGACGACAGTATCACAGCAACAGAAGCCTGCTATGATATCTTTTCCCCAACGCTTTGCCAGTATCCGGTGATGGATGCCTTCCAGGGAGTCCTTGAGGTAAAGTACAACGGTTTTCTGCCGGGCTATATCAAGGAGCTGGTAAGCGGTGCCAACCGTTCGGAGTTTTCCGTGAGCAAGTACTGCCTGGCAAGAAGTGTGGGGCTCCATTACCAAATGTAGCAGGGAAAAGGGCGGGACGCTGGCAGAAACATATGCTGGAGAGGAGGCGTAAAGCCATAGGGAAGGTTCCCTGTTTTAGGTCCGAGGGAAGAGAGGGATATGAAAGAAGAGTTATTCGAGATGTTTGGCAGGGAGAGCAGCCTGCCGGCGGAAATTATTTTTTCCAGGCTTTTAGGAGCTTCGGTGATTGCCTGCTTTATTTTTTTGTCCTACCGTATTTCCCACGAGGGCAGTATTTACAGCAAAAAATTTAATGTGTCCCTGGTGGTCCTTACGGTGGTCACGGCCACGGTAATGATAGTGATTGGGAACAATCTTGCCATGTCCCTGGGCATGGTAGGGGCTTTGTCTATTGTCAGGTTCCGGACGGCAGTGAAGGATGTAAGGGACACGGTTTATATTTTCTGGACGATTGTCACCGGCATCTGCTGCGGGGCAGGGGATTATCTGGTGGCGGCGGCAGGAAGCGCATTTGTGTTTACGCTCCTGTTGCTGTTTGGGAAGATCAAAAACGACAGCCGGGTGCTTATGATTATCCGGGGGGCACGGGCCAACGAAGAGAAAGTGCAGGCGTTGATTTTCCAGTATTATTCTGCCAGGGCAACCTTGCGGGTGAAAAATACTACGGAGACATCGGTGGAATTTATCTATGAACTGAACAGGAAACTGATTGGCCAGCAGGGGAAGACAGGAAAAAGTATTACTGATGAAATTTACGCTATCGGCGGGATTGAATACTTCAACATTGTAACCCAGAACGAAGATATCAGCAGTTAGGGACACCGGGAAAGGGGTGAAGGAGTGAAGTATCGGATAGTGGGAATTTTTATGGCAATGGCCATGTTGGCGGCGGCCCTTTTTCTTCCGGGAAAATATGAAGAACAGGGAAAGCGCATCCACCAGCACCTTACCGCCAGGGCGGAGGAAGGCTGCAGCTGCCAGGGCAGTCTTCTTTGTACCCATCTGCCCCTTGTGGTGATAGATACTGGCGGGCAGGAAATTCCCGGGAAACCCCTGGAAGAGAGGGACTGGTTCGGGCAGGCCCGCTATTCCCTGGCAAAAGACGGCAGCCCTGCTATTACCGCCCGGATTTCGGTGATGGATAAGGAAGGGGAAAATAACCATCCTTCTGATACGCCGGATATAGCCACTGCCTGCCAGATACGCATCCGGGGAAATTCTTCCCGGAGATTTCCCAAGCTTTCTTATTCCCTGCGCCTTTTGGATCAGGAGGGGGATAACCAGAAGCTTTCTGTCATGGGGATGGGTGCCCATCATGAATGGGTACTTTACGGCCCCATGCTGGATAAAACCCTGGTGCGTAACTATATGTGGTACAATATCGCAGGGGAAATCATGGGATATGCCCCTCATGTGCGGTTTTGTGAAGTGATGCTGGACGGCCAATACCAGGGCCTGTATTTGATGACGGAAAATATCACAAACGGCGGGGGACGGCTTCATTTAAACATGAATATCAAAGGCGCAGAGGGCGTGGGCTACCTGCTCCGGTGTGACCGCCCCACACAGGATGAGATGGGGTCATTGAGGAATATCTACACTTATTCCGAGCGGGTTTCCCAGACCAAGCAGAATATTTCCATCCGGTATCCAGGGGAAGGGACGCTTACCCAGGAGATGGCCAAGAACATTGAGCTGGATTATTCTGCCTTTGAAAAAGCCCTTTTTTCCTATGATTACAATACAAAAGATTACGGTTACTGGCATTGGATAGATGTGGGGAATTTTATTGACTATTTTCTCATCAACGAGTTTACCAAAAACCTGGACGCAGGAAGCTATTCTACCTATATTTATAAGGAATTAGGGGAAAAGTACCGGCTGTGCGTATGGGATTTTAATAATTCCTGTGACAATTACCAGGAGCAGGCATCCGGGCTGGAAGGCTTTTCCATGGCAGAGCGGGCGTGGTATTTTATGCTGATGAAGGATGGGGAGTTTGTGGAACGGCTGCTGGGGCGGTACAGGGAGCTGCGGCAGGGTGTCCTTGCAGAGGAATATCTGATGGAATACATTGATGGGACCCTTGCCTATTTAGGGCCGGCAGTGGAACGGAACAGCCGCCGCTGGGATATGGGATGGGAGGGCCTTTCCCCAACAGGCCGCAACCCGGGAAGCCACCAGGAGGCTGTAGGGCAGATGAAGGAATGGCTGAAGGGGAGGGGCAGATGGCTGGATGAGAACATCCATACCCTGCGGCATTACGCCCACCCTTCCAGGAACAAGGTATATAACCATTAGGAGAACAGGAGAGCCTTGTGAAGAAATTTATCATTGCAGTTTGTACCATCCTTCTGGCTTGGTTTTTGTGGAACGTGGCCTATTACAGGCTGGGGATTTATATTGACTGGCGCCCTGGCGCGCCTGTGGATTCTTTTATCAGGGCAGAGGGCAAGGGGTTTTCCATTAGCCGGGAGGATGGCGCTGTCCCCTTTGAGTTAAGGGGCGTGGACATGGGAGTGGGGATCCCCGGCCAGTGGGCTACCGACTATGCCATAGATGAGGAGACTTACCTGCGGTGGTTTGGGCAGATCCAGGAGCTGGGTGCTAATACCATCAGGGTTTACACCATTTTGCAGGAGGATTTTTATAACGCTTTTTATAAATACAATAAGGGGCGGGAGGAGCCTTTATACCTGCTCCATGGGGTCTGGATCAATGATTATATATTCAATTCCCACCGGGACGCTTATGACGATGAATTTTTAAAGCCTTTGCAGAGGGACTGCCGGGATGTAGTGGACATTATCCATGGGAAGAAAAACCTGCCCATGGGGAGGGAAACAGGCTCTGGCAATTACCGCAGGGATATTTCCCCCTGGGTGCTGGGCTATATTATCGGCGTGGAGTGGGAAAGCAGCCTGGTGGCCTATACCAACCAAAAAAGCGAAGGCCGGAATTTTTATGCAGGGGACTATCTGTATACGGGCGGGGAAGCCACTGCCTTTGAAGCCATGCTCTGCCAGGTGGGGGATGGGATGGTCAGCTATGAAAGCCGAAGGTATAAGCAGCAGCGGCTGCTGGCTTTTTCCAACTGGCCTGCCACAGACCCTTTTGCCTATCCGGCGGCAGTGGCAGGCTACAGGGGAAAGGTAGCATGTGTGGATGGGGAACATATAAAGAGTACCGATGCTTTCCAGGCGGGGATGTTTGCCTCTTACCATGTGTACCCTTACTTTCCCGATTACCTGGAGCTGATGAAGGAAGCGGAAAGGTATTCGGAGCAGGAAATACAGGAGCGGATGGGAACGGCGGCCTGGAAAAACCTGTCCTACCGGATTTCCCTGCTGGATGCACCAAAGATCCAGGATTACCTGGAAGAGGAGGATTACCTGGACGCCCAGGGGAGGTATAACACATATATCGCTTATTTGAGGGCGCTGAACCGTTACCATACCCTTCCGGTAGTGATTTCGGAATATGGGGTTACCACAGGAAGGGGCATGGCCCAGAGGGATGTGAACACAAACCGCAACCAGGGGCATATGACAGAGCAGGAACAGGGGCGTGCGCTGGCAGAATGTTACCGGGATATTATGGAGGCAGGGTGCGCCGGAAGCTGTGTGTTTACCTGGCAGGACGAGTGGTTTAAGAGGACCTGGAATACCATGCACGCGGTAGACCTGGAAAAAACACCCTATTGGAGCGACTGCCAGACCAATGAACAGTATTTTGGGCTGCTGGCCTTTGACCCGGGCAAGGAGAAAAGCATCTGCTACGTGGATGGTGACATTTCCGAGTGGGAAAAGGAGGATGTGGTGATTTCCAGTGATGATCTGGCCGTTTCCATGAAGTATGATGAAAAATTTATTTACTTTTTAATAAGGAAAGAAGACTTCCGCCAGGAAGAGGATACCCTTTACATTCCCATTGATATTACGGAAAAAAGCGGCAGTACCTATTGCCAGGAGTATGATGTGTCCTTTGGGAGGCCCTGCGACTTTTTGCTGGTGATTCAGGGCAGGAAGGACAGCCGCCTGGTGGTGCAAAAACGGTATGAGACATTGCTTGCCTCCTATGGGGAGGAATACTACCGGCAGGATCCTTACCTGCATCCGCCTGGCACGGACAGCCCCCATTTTGGGCGGATTTACCTGCCCCTTGTGCTGAAGGGGCTGTTGGGGGAGGCAGGGGACCTGGGGGTTAAGTATGAGACAGGGGGGCTGCGCTACGGTAATGCCAACCCGGAAGCGGAGGAGTTTGATTCCCTGGCAGATTTCATCTTTGCAGGAGACTATGTGGAAGTACGCCTTCCCTGGCAGCTCCTGAATTTTTCCAACCCATCTGAGATGATGGTCCACGATGATTATTACGGAAACTATGGGATTGAAAATCTTCCCATAAAGAAACTCTATGTGGGGGTGGGGTATCAGGGGGAGAGGCAGCAGGACATTCCTATGGAAGAGTTTCCCCTAAAGGGCTGGGGGAAAAAGGTGAGTGCCCATGAAAGGCTGAAAAAATCCTACTATATCTTACAGGAATACTGGAAAATGTGGGATGCAGGCATACGTGAGCCAGAGAGACTGCAGGTTTGGCAGTGAAAGGATAAGGAAAAGGAAAATTGAAAAGCGAACTGTTATTGTATGGTTATGGGATTGTGTGCCTTGGAATGCTGGTGTTCAATGTCATTTATAATATCGGCCTGAAACAGAATGGCAGGAGGATGGAGAAGCGGGTAAGGAAAATGGGGAACCGGATCGATGCCCAGATGGAGAGGATCCATACAGGCGGGCGGATTGCCCCGGGACATATCCGTTATCTAAGGCGGAGCCTTTCCCATGTCAATAACCTGGTTGCCTTTGAACGTGCCATAAGGGAATATCCGGCGGCGGCAGATGAGGCCTATGGCAGCTACCGGAGCCAGATACACCCGGCAATCCTCCAGCTTGCCGTGATTTACGGGAAACGTAATCAGATGCAGTCTGCTTACTTTGCCTATTTCCTGTCCAGGCAGCAGAGAAAAAAACAGATGCCGATGGACGCTATGCAGGGGATACTGGTGGAATATATGAAAAAAGACGGTCTTTACTGCCGGGTGAACGCCCTCCAGGCGCTGTATAATTTTGGTTCTGCAAAAAATGTTGTGGAGGCAGTAGCCCTTCTGGATGGGGAGGGGCATTATCTCCATGAGAAAATACTCACCGACGGCCTGCTTACATTTACCGGCAGCCACCAGGAGCTTGCAGGGCTATTGTGGGGGCGGCTGGGGGATTTTTCAGACAAAACCCAGGTATCGGTGCTGAACTATATCCGGTTCCAGACTGGGGAATACTGCCAGGGAATGTTTGACATTATGATGGACAAGGAAAGAGATAAGGAACTGCGGCTTGCGGCGATCCGGTATTTTGGGCGTTATTATTATGGGCCTGCCAGGGAACCCCTCCTGGCCTTTGCCTGCGACCCGGCTCCTGCAAACTGGGAATATGCGGCAATTAGCGCGGCATCCCTGGCAAAGTACCAGGGGGAGGAGGTTACCAGGGTTTTAATGGCTGTTATGCACAGCGTCAATTGGTATGTACGTTATAATGCGGCGGTAAGCCTGGGAACCCTGGGGCTGGATTACCAGGCCCTGGCCCGGGAGGCCGGGGAGGACCGGTATGCCAGGGAAATGCTTCTGTACCGGATGGAGGAGCAGTACAGAAAGGGAGAGCGGGCAACGGCATGAGAGATATTTTCCAAACCTTTTTCAATTATGTAGGGCTGTTTTTTATTTTGTATATGACAGGCTACGCCAGTTTCCTGTTTTTGTCTGTGACAGTGGGCTCTTCCTCCCTCCATGGGGCAAAGCGCAGGAATTTGCTGAAAAGCGAACTTCAGGGAGACTATTATGTACCGGTTTCCATTATTGTCCCTGCCCATAATGAAGGGGTTACGATTGAGTCCACTATCCGCTCCCTGCTCACATTGGATTACCGGCTGTATGAAATTGTCGTGGTGGACGACGGTTCCGGCGACGGCACTTCCAGGGTGGTAAAGGAAGCCTTCCATATGCAGCAGGTGAACCGCCCGGTGCAGCAGAAACTGCGCTGCCAGCCGGTGGAGGAGGTCTATGAGACAAACGCTTACAAGGTCCCCATTACCCTGATACGGAAAAAGAACGGGGGAAAGGCGGATGCCTTAAATATGGGGATCAATGTTTCCCGTTATCCCTATTTTCTTTGCATGGACGCAGACTCTGTGCTCCAGAGGGATTCCCTGAAAAGGATCGTGTACCCGGTGCTGGAGGAAGACAAGGCAGTGGCGGTAGGCGGCGCTGTGCGTCCCTGCAATGGTGCAACGATCCGGGACGGGCAGGTGGTTAAGTACCGGATGCCGGGAAAGATCCTGCCCTGTATGCAGGTACTGGAATATGACCGTTCCTTTCTGGCGGCAAGGATATTTTTTGACAAATTTAACGGGAACATTATCATCTCCGGGGCATTCGGGCTGTTTAAGAAAAGCCTGGTCATAGACGCCGGCGGGTATGACGCCTCCACCATGGGGGAGGATATGGAGCTGGTGGTAAGGATCCACATGTACTGCCGGGAGCATGGGATCCCCTACAAGATCCGGTATGCCCAGGACGCTGTCTGCTGGACCCAGGCACCGGAAGCGCTGTCCGATTTGTGCAAACAGCGCAGGCGCTGGCATATCGGGCTGTACCAGAGCATGATGGCACACCGGAAGATCCTGGCGAACCCTAAATATGGAATGGTGGGATTTTTGTCCTACGTTTATTTTCTGGTATACGAGCTGTTTTCCCCTTATATAGAAGTGTTTGGCACGCTCACCGTTATCCTGGCCTTTTGCCTGGACTTCCTTAACCTGCCGTATATGCTGGCATACATGGGGATATACATAGGGTTTTCCGCAGTCCTGTCGCTGACAGCGTTTTTCGCCCGTATCTACACTGCGGACCTAAAGCTCACATTTGGGGATGCCCTGAAAGCCATAGGGCTGTGCGCCCTGGAAATTTCCTGCCTGCGCTTTGTGCTGGCATGGGTGAGGGCGACCTCCCTTTTTGGCTACCAGAAAAAGAAAAACCACTGGGGACATATTGAGAGAAAGAAAATTAATTATAGCAGCACCCCGGAAGAAAGCTGCCCCTGAGAGGGGCGGTAGCGGAACTGGAAAACAGCATCCGCCCAGGAAGCGCCCCAGAGAAAATGCGCCCTGGGGAGCAGGGAGTATTTTCTCTGCTGCACAAAGGGTGCTGGAGGGGCGGTAGCGGAACTGGAATAGGAGACAAAAGCGATGAAACTGAGTGAATTGAAAAAAGGATTCTGGGGATATCAGAAGGAGAGCGTTTATCATTATATTGCCCTGTTAGAAGAAGAGGCGTCAGAAAGGCTGATGGAAAAGGATGCCCAGGCAGCCAGGGAAAAGGAACGGGCGGAAAAAAGGATCAGGGAACTGGAGGCTTCCGTCAAAAGGCTGCGCCGTGAAAATGATGCCCTGCGCAGGAAGCAGAAAAAATCGCCGGATACCTGGGATGAGCCAAAGGAACAGAGGCATCAGCGGGAAAGCCATGGAAATCCCACAGAGGGCAGGAATAAAAATACCTGGTACAGGGGAAATACCCGGTACAGGCAGAAGTTCAGGAACAAAGACAATAACAGGAAACAGGAGGATATTGTGGGCAAAGAAAATAGGCAAACCCAGAACCGGATACAAGAAGAGGCCACAGACACAGGCAGGGGAGATTGTGTATGAGAGCCAGGCACCTTTTGGCAGCAGGCGGCCTGATGGTTTCCTGTATGGCGGCAATCATGATTTTGTCGGGGATGCATCCCTGGGAGGAAACAGAAGAAAGCCAGGGGTTCGGGCTCTTTAGCTGGAGGGAAGAAGTGATGGCTGATACAGAAGAAGGGGCGCTGGCGGAATGTATCCACAGCGCTTTTGTGACGGAAATCTACCAGTATTTTTCAGAAGGCAGCTTCCAGTCCGGCGCAGCCGCTTCTTTTACCCAAAGCATGGCCCGGAAAGGGATTGGCGTGTATGCGCTGGTGGGGGAGGCTTCATGGGCTTATGAGGAAGACGGTTCCTCCTTAAAGGAAGCGATCCGGCAAGTGGCGGAATTTAACAGGCAGCAGGGGAAGGAAGGGCAGGTGCAGGGGGTCATGGTGGATGTGGAGCCTTACCTGCTGGAGGAATGGGACGGGGGGAGAGAAGCCAGGGAGGCGCTGATGGGAAGCTTTTTAAAGGGGATGGAAAACGCTTACGGTTATGCCGCCGGGCAGCAGCTGAAGTTCCTGGTATGCATCCCTACCTTTTATGATGCCACAAATGAGCCTGTCCTGGAGGAGCTGATCGCCTATGCCTGCGACGGGGTGGCAGTGATGAACTATAACCGCACCGATGAATATGGGCAGATGGCGAAAGAAGTGGGGTATGCCAGGGAATTCGGGAAAGAGATTATCTGTATTTATGAGCTCCAGAAGGCCGGGCGGCATCAGCTTGAAGAAATCAATACCTATGCGGAAGAGGGGATGGAAGCACTGTGGCATTCGGCGCAGCGGCTTGAAAAACAGTTTGGGTATGGAGGGCTTAGGTTTGCCTATCACTATTATGAGCCTTTGAAGGAACTGCTGGGGAAGGGACTGCAGAAGTAACCATGTAAATAGGTCATGAATGGCGCGTATGGACAAAAGGCTGTGTCCATTGACGCCATGAGAGGGGTATTCAATGGACAAGATAAAAAATTGGTGGGGAGCTTCCTGCTTTGACCGTTATGCATTTGGGATACTGATAGCTATTGAAATTTTAATGTCATTTACTTTTTTGGGGTATATCCATATACCGCCTATTTCTGTCACCATAGCATATCTGCCGATTCTGGTGGCAGGATGCCTTTTTGGCCCTGGGCAATCTGTGGCCATTGGATTGGTTTTTGGGATTGCCAGTATGTATAAAGCGTCTGCCTCTTATGTTATGTCGGCGGATGCAGTATTTTCGCCTTTTTTAAGCAGTTCCCCTGTGGACAGCCTCTGGCTGAGTATTGGCACAAGGGCACTGTTTGGGCTTTTGGTTGGAATTGCTTTCCGGGCCGCAAGGAAAAGCAGGCGCTATCCCTTTTGGATAGGGGTGATTTCGCTGGTTGCCCCCAGAGTACATTCGCTGATCGTGTATACTTCCATGGGGGCTTTATTTCCGGAGCTGGGCTACAGTTACATTTCAGCGTTACACTTGGATCTGGGTGATGTTGTTTTTGCAATCCTCTGTGTGGCTATTGTGGAATTGTTATGGGTAATTTACCAAAGCGATACCATACAAAACACAAAGCTGTGCATCGACCAGTCCATTGATAATCCCTACGCTTCTGAAAGGATGAACCTGTATTTTACCGGGTTTGCATTCTTTATGGTATGCATGGCTGTTTTTGCAGCGCGTTATTTTTCCCAGAGGGAATCCTATATGCTGGAGCGCCATGGGATAGCAGTAACGGATATGATTTCTGCCGATTTGATGCTTTTACAGTTACAGTTTTTAACCGCAATGCTTTCGCTCAATGTGATTTCGGTTATTTTGCTGTTTTCCGTATACAAATATATGTCTTACAAAGAGTATCAGGGTGAGATTGATGATCTTACAGGTATCATGGGAAGGAAAATGTTTCTTTATTATTGTGATAAAACCCAGAAAGCCAGCGGCCCGGAAAGGATAGGGTGGTTCCTGTTTGTGGATGTGGATTATTTTAAGGCTATCAATGACACTTTCGGGCATTCGGTAGGGGATAAGGTCCTTAGGGAAATCGCGGTGAACCTCCAGGACATTCTTGGGGAGTTCGGAAAGGCAGGAAGGATTGGCGGAGATGAATTTGCAGTTATCATTGATAAACCCTTGTCCCGGCAGGAGCTGGAAAGGCGGCTGGGACAATTTCTGGAAGTGATTTCCGGTATGCTGCCAGGGCGGAAAGTAAGCTGTAGTATTGGGGCGCATCAATTTATTTTTCCCCAGAATGTGAAACATATTCTCACGCAGACAGATACCATTTTGTATGAAGCAAAAGAAAAGGGCAGGGCCTGTTATGTGATAAAGGCGTGTGTCCCTGATAAACCGGACAGGAAGCATTGGGATACTGAAAAATAGGCTGATCTATATTCTGTTGGGAACTAACGTGCAGAAACAGGATAAAGCTATAGAACATGGGTTGAAATAAGAACTGAAACTTTACAAAAGCAGTTGGGTAATTATAAAATAGAGGGAGAAATTTCGGACGTGGATGTATTACCTCTCCTTTAGCCAGAAGCTAAGGGGCGGAGGGGTGAAAGATATTCTATTGGCAGGAATAAAGTTCCTGGAGCCTTTGCAGGCAGGGAACCGGCCATCAAGACGGAAGGGAGGAATAGGAAATGAGAGACAGGGAAAAGGCCCGGCAGAGGGCAAAGGAACTGGTTGCGGCTATGACACTGGAGGAAAAGGCATCCCAGCTCCGCTATGATTCCCCAGCCATCCCACGGCTGGGGGTGCCTGCTTATAATTGGTGGAACGAAGCCCTCCACGGGGTAGCCAGGGCAGGGACTGCCACCAGCTTTCCCCAGGCAATTGCCATGGCGGCAGCTTTTGACAGGGAACTGATGGGGCTGGTGGGGGATGCCATTGCAGTGGAAGGGCGCGCCAAGTACAATGCCCATAGCCGCCAGGGAGACCGCGACATCTATAAGGGGCTGACCTTCTGGTCCCCTAATATCAATATTTTCAGGGATCCCCGATGGGGCAGGGGGCATGAGACCTATGGGGAAGACCCTTACCTCACAGGGGAATTGGGCAAAGCCTTTGTGGAAGGATTGCAGGGAGAGGGGGAGTACCTGAAAGCTGCGGCATGTGCCAAGCATTTTGCAGTGCATTCCGGCCCGGAGGGGCTGCGCCACAGCTTTGATGCCAAGGCTGCCCCAAAGGACATGGGGGAAACTTACCTTCCGGCATTTGAGAAGCTGGTTAAGGAGGCCCAGGTGGAAGCGGTGATGGGGGCTTACAACAGGACTAACCAGGAACCCTGCTGTGGCAGCAAAACCCTGATACAGGACCTTCTGCGGGACAAATGGGGATTTAAGGGGCATTTCGTGTCCGACTGCTGGGCAATCCAGGATTTCCACGAAAACCATATGGTCACTGACACGGCGGAAGAGTCCGCCGCCATGGCGCTGAAAGCAGGGTGCGATGTAAACTGCGGCGTTACCTACCTGCATTTGCTGAAAGCGTATGAGGACGGCCTTGTGACAGAAGCGGAGATTACCCAGGCAGCAGAGAGGCTTTTCACTACCCGCTTTTTATTGGGGCTTTTTGGCCAGACGGAATATGACCAAATCCCATACAGCAAAATTGAGTGCAGGGAGCATCTGGAGCTGGCAGGCCGGGCAGCCGCCGAGAGTGTGGTACTGCTGAAAAATAACGGGATACTACCCCTTAGGAAGGAAAAGCTAAAAGCTGTGGGTGTGATTGGCCCTAATGCCAACAGCCGCGCTGCCCTGGTAGGCAATTACCACGGGACCTCATCCAGATATATTACAGTGTTGGAGGGCATTCAGGAGCTGGTTCCGGAGGCGGTAAGGGTTTACTATTCGGAAGGGTGCCACCTGTTCCGGGATAGGGTGGAGGGCCTGGCCTGGCCCCAGGACCGTACAAGGGAAGCCCTTGCCGTGGCGGAGAACAGCGATGTGGTGATTTTATGCCTGGGGCTGGACGAAACCCTGGAGGGAGAGCAGGGGGATACAGGAAACAGCAGCGCTTCAGGGGACAAGCCTGACCTTAAGCTGCCCCTGCCCCAGAGGGAGCTGGCAGAGGAAGTATTAAAGACAGGCAAGCCGGTGGTAGTGGTCAATATGACAGGCAGTGCCATGGACCTGCGCTTTGCCCAGGAAAAGGCGGATGGGGTGGTACAGGCATGGTATCCGGGGGCAAGGGGCGGAAAAGAAATTGCCCGTATTTTATTTGGGGAATTGTCCCCGTCCGGAAAACTCCCGGTCACCTTTTATAATGATGCAGGAGAACTGCCGGATTTTGAAGATTACGCTATGAAGGGAAGAACCTACCGCTATTTTGAAGGGAAGCCTTTGTATCCCTTTGGCTACGGCCTGACCTATGGGGAGGTGGCGGTGGTATCCGTTTCCTGCCAGGGCAGGGTTTTTCAGGCCCAGGGAGGAAACGGGGACGCCCCGGGGCGCCAGGGGCAAGGCTGGCAGGTTACAGAGCCAGGGGAAGTGGCGGCTGATATTGAAAAAGGGCTTGCCCTTACGGTGTCGGTGAGGAATGACAGCCCGGTGGCCACAGGGGAAGTAGTCCAGGTTTACGTTAAGGACATGGATTCTGCCCTGGCTGCACCAGGAGGGAAGCTCTGCGGTTTTGCCAGGGTATACCTGGAAGGGGGCGGGACCAAGGAGGTTGCCATAAGCCTTGGCAGGGATGCTTTTACTGTGGTAAACCAGGAGGGCGTGCGTACCATAGACGGCAGCCGCTTTTTGGTAAGTGCAGGGCTGGGGCAGCCGGATGAAAGGACACGGGAACTCACTGGCAGGGGAGGCATTGTCTTTTCGGTATGCCGGGAAAAGAACAGATAAGAAGTGATGGGAAGAGGCTGCAGCGATGCAGCCTTTTTCTATATCACACAAATTTCACAGGATTTACATGTTTCTGACAAAAATTGTATTTAAACTGTTAAAAGTAAGCCACTGTAAAGCGCTGGACTATGAATTGGCAGCCATGAAGGAGGGAGAGATGAATTTACGGCATGAATGGAAACATGAAATCAATTACGCAGACGCAGCCGCCTTAAGGAGCCGTCTGAAGGCTGTGGCGAAGATAGATGAACATGCCCCGGGCGGCAGTTATGAGGTCCGGAGCCTTTATTTTGACAATCTCCAGGATAAGGCTTTGCGGGAAAAGCTGGACGGGGTGGACCGGCGGGAAAAATTCCGCATCCGCTATTACAATAAAGACACTTCCCTGATCCATCTGGAAAAAAAGAGCAAGATTAATGGCCTTACTGCCAAGGAGAGTGTATTGCTGTCCCGGCAGGAGGCAGGGCGGATCGGTGAGAGGGATTATGGGTGGATGGCAGGCTGTGGGAAGCCGCTGGTGGAGGAACTTTACAGAAAAATCCGGTCCCAGGGGCTGATGCCCAGGACAATTGTGGACTATACCAGGGAACCATTTGTTTACGGGCCGGGAAATGTAAGGGTGACGCTGGATTACCATTTAAGGACAGGGATAGGGGCGTCGGGTTTTTTAGGCCCACATTGCCAGACCATCCCTGCAGGGGGCAGCCTGGTGATCCTGGAAGTGAAATGGGATGCCTTCCTGCCGGATATTATCCGGGACGCGGTACAGCTCCCGGGGCGGCGGGCGTGCGCCTTTTCCAAATACGCCGCCTGCCGGGCCTATGGGTAACAAAGAAGGGCAGCAGAAATCAAATAAAACCAAAAGGAGACGATAATGACTTTTAATGATATTTTTAAATCCGGGTTTCTGGAAAATGTTGGAAGTGTCAGTGCCTTTGACATGGCGGCAGCGTTATTGCTGGCATTTGGGCTTGGAATGTTTATATTTTTTGTGTATAAAAGGACTTTTTCAGGGGTAATGTACTCATCCAGTTTTGGGGTGACGCTGGTGGCCCTTACCATGATAACTACCGTAGTGATCCTGGCGGTAACCTCCAACGTAGTGCTTTCCCTGGGGATGGTGGGCGCTTTGTCCATTGTGCGGTTCCGCACGGCCATCAAAGAACCCCTGGACATTGCCTTTTTGTTCTGGTCCATTGGGGTGGGCATTGTGCTGGCGGCAGGCATCATTCCCCTGGCAGTGGCAGGGAGCCTTGCCGTAGGGATCATGCTTTTGGTGTTTGTGAACAGAAAACCCCATTTAAACCCTTACATCGTTGTCCTTAGCTGCCAGGACCATGACAGCGAACAGCGGGCGGTGGATTTTTTGAAAAACAGGGTACAGCGGTGCACCGTTAAGAGCAAGACTGCCGGAAAGGGAGAGGTGGAGCTGACTACGGAAATCCGGCTGAAAGAGGATAATACAGATTTTATTAACATCCTGGCGGAAATGGAGGGTGTCCGGAGCGCGGTGCTGGTGAGCTACAATGGGGAGTATATGGGATAAGGGATAAATGGAACCCAAAACAGCGTGAAGGGAAACGGGAATAGAATTATGTCAACACATAAATACATTGATAGGATTTGCTGCGCAGCCACAGCCTTTGCTTTGGTCCTTACAGTATTACTTGTAAATGCGGGAAGGCTGGGCGTGGTCCCGGCCATGGCGCAGCCAGGCTATGGGGCAGGCCTTTTTGACAGCTCCCGGGTACATGCCATTGACATCCAGATGGAGGGCTGGGAGGCCTTTCTGGAAACCTGTGAAAACGAGGAATATTCGGCATGTTCTGTAACGATTGACGGGGAAACCGTAAAGAATGTAGGGATCCGCGCCAAAGGCAACACTTCCTTAAGCTCTGTTGCCGCATATGGGAACCAACGTTACAGCTTCAAAATCGAATTTGACTGTTATGAAAAGGGAAACTCTTACCAGGGGCTGGATAAAATCAGCCTTAACAACATCATCCAGGATAACACCTACATGAAAGATTTTCTTGCCTACCAGATGATGGGAGGATTTGGGGTGGCATCCCCCCTTTGCAGCTATGCTTACCTTACGGTGAACGGGGAAGACTGGGGGTTATATCTGGCGGTGGAGGCAGTAGAGGAGAGCTTCCTGGCGCGCAATTACGGAAACAGCTATGGGAACCTTTATAAGCCGGACAGCATGGAGATGGACGGCGGCAGGGGAGAAGGGGGCGGCCTGTGGCGGGAAGGGATAGAAGGGCCTTTGGGCAGCCAGGATGGAAGGGTGCCTGTGGGGGAAGGGTTCCCAGAAGGGCCGCCGGAGGGGGTTGGGATGCCGGAAGGCAGCAGGCAGCCCCCTATGGCAGAAGAGGAAAGGGAATTCCAAAGGCAGGAAGAAGGAGGGATGCCCCAAATGCCGGAAGGGGGAAATCCCAAGGGTCCCGGCGGCGGGCCCGGGGGGATGGGGAGCGACGATGTGGCACTGATATATTCCGGCGATGACTATGACAGCTACCCCAACATTTTTGGCAATGCCAAGACAGAGATTTCCAGGGCGGACAAAGACAGGCTGATTGCTTCCCTGAAAAAGCTGGCGCAGGGGGAGGACATAGAAAGCATAGTCGATGTTGAAGCTGTGGCCCGGTACTTTGTGGTGCACAATTTTGTCTGCAACTTTGACAGCTATACAGGTTCTTTGATGCACAATTATTACCTTTATGAAAAAGATGGGAAGCTGTCTATGGTTCCCTGGGATTATAACCTTGCTTTCGGCGGCTTCGGGGATGGCACGGACGCAAAGGCCATGGTGAACTACCCCATTGATTCTCCCCTGTCAGGGGCTTCCCTGGCAGAAAGGCCTATGCTTGCCTGGATCTTTGCCAGCGAAGAATATACGGAAATGTACCATCAATATTTTCAGGAATTTCTGGACAGCTATTTTGCCAGCGGTTATTTTGAGGAAATGATTTCTTCCGTAAAAGAAATGATTGCCCCCTATGTGGAGAAGGACCCCACAAAATTCTGTACTTTTGAAGCTTTTGAAAAGGGCGTAAGCACCTTGGAGGAATTCTGCCTGCTCCGTGCCCAAAGCATAAGCGGGCAGCTTGCAGGAACCATTCCCGCCACTTTGGAAGCGCAGGCGGCAGACAGTAAGGCGCTGGTGGAGGCTTCCGGGATCTCCCTTTCTGATATGGGCTCAATGGGACAGGGAGGAAAGGGAAGGCAGAATCACAGGGAAATGATAGAAAAAGAAGGGGATGAATGGAAAAAGTGACAGTAAACGCCTGCTAAATAATTAAATAATGCGCAATTTGTACAATTTGCTACCTCATTTTTATTTGTATCTTTTACGCTCCCATGTTAAAATATAATATCGGAGTCTGAAAAACAAAGACTTACATTTTGTTTTTCAGAGCATTTAGAAGAAACATTTTGATAAGAAAGGTGAAATAGGGTGGCGCAATGGGTCAATTAAATGAAGGGTTAGTGTACACAGACGAAAAGTGTACCGGATGCAACCGCTGTATTTCAGTCTGTCCGGTCTTGCAGGCGAACAGGGCAGTCACGGAAAACGGAGAAAACAAAGTGCTGGTGGACGGGGATGCCTGCATCCACTGCGGTGCCTGCATGGATGTATGCCATCACCAGGCGAGGCGCTACAGGGACGATACGGGCCGGTTTTTTGAGGACTTGAAAAGAGGGGAGAAGATCAGCCTTCTGGTGGCCCCGGCATTCATTGCCAACTACCCGGACAAGTACGGGCAGATACTGGGGTATCTAAAGAGCCTGGGGGTAAACCACATTATCAGCGTCAGCTTCGGCGCGGACATTACCACATGGGGCTACCTGAATTATATCACCAGAAACGATTTCCGGGGAGGGATCTCCCAGCCCTGCCCAGCTATTGTGGATTATATTGAGCGGTATGTGCCGGAACTGGTCCCAAAGCTTGTCCCGGTGCACAGCCCCCTGATGTGCGGGGCGATTTACATAAAGAAATATATGGGCATTTCGGATAAGCTTGCCTTTATCAGCCCCTGCATTGCCAAGAAATCCGAGATGGAACGCCCGCAGAACCAAAACTATGTATCTTACAATGTTACCTTTGGCCATCTCATGGAAAGGTTAAACGGCATAAATCTTTCCGGATACAATGCCACCGACGAGATAGAATACGGCCTTGGCAGCCTCTATCCCCAGCCAGGCGGGCTGAAGGAGAATGTGGAGCATTTCCTGGGCAGGGATGTTATGGTGCGGCAGATCGAAGGGGAGAACCACGCCTATGAGTATCTGGAGGCATATGCCCAAAGAGTGGGGAACAGGAGGCCACTTCCTTTTATGGTGGATGCCTTAAACTGTGGGGGCGGCTGTATATACGGCACCGCCACGGAGCCCGGCAACGCCTGCAACGACGATATCCTGTTTGAGATCCACAAGCAAAGAACTGCCCCAAGGGGCAAAAAGAAGAAAAATCCCTGGGACCGGGAGGCAGCACATGACGTCCGGCTGAAACGGTTCAACGAACAATTTAAAGACCTGAAGCTGGAGGATTTCCTTTGCACCTATACTGCCAAGGATGCCCGCCCTGCCCGGGCTGACAGCAAAAAGCTTGAGGAAGTGTTCCGCTCCATGGAAAAAATCACGGAAAAGGAGAGGAATATCAACTGCGGCGCCTGCGGCTACGGCACCTGCAAGGCAATGGCCCAGGCCGTTTGTGGGGGCTTTAATAAAATAGAAAACTGTATTTATTATGTAAAAAAACGGCTGGAAGCAGAAAAAGAATCCATTAACCAGATGACCAGGCACCTGCAGGAAAGGCAGGAGGCCAAGGAAGGGAAGTACCAGGAGATCCTGCTGGAATTTGAAAGGATCCAAAGGGCCATCAGCGAGCTGGCCAAGGGCAACCAGGAGTGCGCCCAGGACGCTACCCAGATGGCCGGGGCAATGGCGGGCATGGCGGATTTCAGCAGCCTTTTGAAAACTTCCGTGGACCATGTGACAGCCTCCGTCCAGGGCTATGACGCCATCAACGAGGATATCGTGAAAATCTCCAACCAGACCCGGATGCTTGCCCTGAACGCAGGGATAGAAGCTGCAAGGTCCGGGGAGGCAGGCAAAGGCTTTACCGTGATCGCCAACCGGGTCAGGGACCTGGCGGAACAGACCAATGGGACCATTGCCAACGGGAAGCGCCAGAGCGACAGCATCATCCCTGCCATGGAAGAGCTTGGGGAGGAGACAGTGCATTTCCTTGAGAATGTGGGAAATATCAACGACGGCATCACTGCCCTGGCCGCAGGAAGCCAGGAAATTGCCGCCAAAGCGGAAGAAATTGAACATCTGGTGGACCGGATCCTGGGGCAGATGGCAGATGTGATCAAAGAATAAAAACGAAAGATTCCTCTAAAGTCTTTGGGAAATAATCCGATACAATTAGTGAAATGAAATACAGATGCAAACAGGATTAAGGGTCCACGGAAGGAGGAATCCCAATGCGTATAGAGGCTTATACACAGGTACAGAAGCTTTACGAAACCAAAAAGACATTAAAGACCCAGGCAAAGAACCAGGTGAGCGCTTCCGACCAGCTGCAGATTTCAGGCATGGGCCGGGATTTTCATATTGCAAAACAGGCAGTGGCAGGGAGTGCGGATATCAGGGAGGATGTAGCCGCTTCCATCAAAGCGAAGATCTCCTCCGGCTCTTATGAGGTAAGCACAGAGAGCTTTGCAGACAAATTAATGCAGAAGTTTGAAGAAATGAGGTAATCCCAGTGGCAAGTTTAATGGAAAACCTGATTGAAGTATTAGACTTGGAAAGCCAGGAATATGAAAACTTGCTGGGATTATCTATGAAGAAAACGCCGGTGATCATATCCGGCGATTTAGATCAATTAGCCAAAATCACGGATGAAGAACAAGTCGTTGTGGGCAGGATCAACCGTCTCGAACAAAAGAGAGAGGAAGTATTTACAGATGTCGCCAACGTAATCAACAAGGATGTTAACACGCTGATGATCCCGGACCTGGTGGATATGCTAAAAGCCAGGCCCCAGGAGCAGCGGAAGCTGGCTAAAGTCCATGACAGGCTCGGCACAGCCGTCCACCAGGTAAGAAGGGTGAACGAACAGAACAGGGCGCTGATACAAAATGCCCTGGAGATGGTCGAGTTTGACATAAATGTGCTGCAATCCATGAAGATGGCCCCTGAAACAGCCAATTACAATAAAGGGGCTTACAATTCGGGAGTGCACATGGGAGGAATAGGTGGAAAAGGCTTTGATGCCAAACAATAATCCTTGAAAGGTTACGGGGTGATATTATGTCTTTATTTGGAAGTTTATATGTAGGCGCCAGCGGGCTGCAGACCAGCCAGAACGCTTTAAATACCACGGCGCACAATATGTCTAATGTTGATACCCAGGGGTTTACCCGGCAGCAGGTGCAGCAGGGTACCCGTCCGTACAACATACTCTCCAAGAGCGCGTCTGCCAATGCGTACCAGCAGACCGGCCTTGGCGTCAGCTACGTTCAGGTCAAGCATATCAGAGATTTTTTCCTTGACAGAAATTACCGCCAGGAGGCGGGCAGAAGCGCCTTTTACGGCGTGTCAGCGTCAGCTTTTGAAGAGGTGGAGAACCTTTTCCAGGAGCTGGAGGGCAAGTCCTTTGCCAAATCCATTGAAAACCTGTGGACTTCTGTCCAGGAACTTTCCAAAGACCCGGGCAATGCGGTAAACCAGGGCGTTTTCGTACAGCGTTGTAACGAATTCTTAAACCGCGCCCAGGCAATCTATGGCGGGCTTTGCGATTACCAGGATAACTTAAACTACCAGGTCAAGCAGCAGGTGGATACCATAAACGCTTACGGCAAGCGGATCGTGGAGCTGAACCAGCAGATTATGAAAATCGAAGGCGGCGGCGTGGAACATGCCAATGACTTAAGGGATGAAAGGGACCTTCTGGTAGACGAACTATCGTCCATGGCACAGATAGAATTAAGGGAAGACGCTAACGGAAATTACCTGATCTATATGGAGGGCGTGGACTTTGTAAAAGCCCAGTCCTACAATAAGATTGAACTGGATGTTGACGTGGAAACAGGGTTCTATACCCCTTACTGGACGCAGCTTGCCAAGCGGGATGCTGACGGCAAGTTAAACAATGGGGCAAAACTCTATAAAATGAACCAGATCATATCCACGGACAGGAATACGGATGTGGGGGCGCTGAAGTCCCTGCTGTATGCAAGGGGGACCAGAAGGGGCACATATAAGGATGTGGATCCCAGCACAGGCGACCCGGCAAGCCCCAATTATGATCCTGACGACGGATATGACGCTACAGAGTACAAAAACCTCACTTCCCAGTCTGTAATGATGCATATACAGGCAGAGTTTGACCAGTTGATACATGGGGTGACTACTGCCATCAATAAAGTGTTTGCAGATGCGGCGGCCAGTGAACCTAATACCGATTATATGAAGGATAAAAATGGGGATGCATATACCATTTTTAATTTAAGGACAGGGAAACCTTATGCAGATAAGGATTTCTCAATAGAAAATATTATCATAAATGGGGAGATCAAACAGGCTCCTACTTTGCTTGGCTTCAAGAAAGAGGACGGCAAGATTGACCAGGAGACAGCAGATAAGCTAAAGGAGATCTTCATGGAGGAAAGCCTTTACTTAAATCCCAGGGTCAAGACAAAGACCAGCTTTGTTTATTATTACAGCGACCTTGTATCCCAGGTGGCCAATACTGGTTCCGTTATGAGGAACATCTGCGATAACCAGGAGATGACTGTGGACAATATCGCGGCGGCAAGGGAACAGATCATCGGCGTTTCTTCCGATGAAGAAATGAGCAATATGGTTATGTTCCAGAACGCATACAACGCTTCCAGCCGTTACATTAACGTTATCAGCGAACTGATGGAGCACGTGATCAATACGCTTGGAAGATAAGGAGGAAGTGAATAGATGCCATCACAATTTTTTGGATTATATATTGCAGGCTCGGGGCTTCGGGCTTCCAATGCGGCTTTAAATACCACGGCCAATAATATTGCCAATGCCCAGACAGACGGCTACAGCCGCCAGCAGGCCACCCAGCAGGCAAGCGAGGCACTGAGGACCTTTACCACTTACGGATGCGCCGGGGCAGGTGTGGATACCATTGCCATAGAGCGGATCAGGGACAGCTTCTATGATGTGAAATACTGGTCCAACAATACCAATTACGGAGAATTTTCAGTAAAGCAGTATTATGCCAAAACCATAGAAAATTATTTTGACGATGATACCTCCAGCGGGTTCAATGCCATTTTCAATAAAATGAGCAATGCCCTCCAGTCTGTGACCACCAATTCCAGCAGCAAGGAATCCAAGGCGCAGTTCCTGGCAACGGTAAAATCACTGACAGATTATTTTAACAATATGTATGGTAATCTTCAGGAGCTGCAAAAGGATGTTAACCTGGAGATCAAGCAGTGTGTGGACCAGGTCAATTCCATTGCCCAGAAGATTGCAACCTTAAATAAGCAGATCAATACAATTGAGCTTTCCGGCTCCAAGGCCAATGAATTAAGGGACCAGAGGGATAAACTGGTTGACGAACTATCACAGATAGTGGATGTGGAAATCAGGGAGACCCCCATCAAAGACAAACTCTATCCGGATATAGAAACCGGGGCGACCAGATATCTTGTCCGCATTGCAGGGGGGCAGGTGCTGGTGGATGGAAACGATTATAAGACACTTGTCTGTGAAGCCAGGGATAAGGATGAGAAGGTGAACCAGTCGGACGCTAACGGGCTGTACCGGATCAAATGGGACAACGGCAACCAGTTCAGCCTTGCAAACGCTGCCATGGGGGGCAAGCTGAAAGGGCTTGTGGAGCTGCGGGACGGCAATGACGGGGCGAATTTCAGGGGAGAGATTACCGGCGTAACCCCCCGGAACCCTGCCGACCCTCTGAGCCAAAGTAAGGTCATGGTTGAGGTTAGCGACGAGTATCTGAAGAACATGCAGGAGTGTACCCTTTCTTCTACTGGCGGCGTGATCCATCTTGGCAATAAAGTTTACTATTATGAAAGCTGGACATTTGACCAGGCAACCAATACCTATACTTTTACTATGGATGATGCGGACGGAAGCGGGCATCAGATGGAGAAGGTTGACACTTCCCTGGTGGGCAAAACTGCCAAAACAGAATCAGAGATCAAGTACCAGGGCATCCCTTACTATATGGAACAGATGAATGAATGGATCCGCGGTTTTGCGGAAGCCATAAATAAGATTTTTACTGAGGGTACAGATGCCTATGGGAATCCCGGGGGTGTTTTATTTACCGGCTATAACGGGGCGGGATATGAGTACCAGTTTAACCAAAAGGGCGAGCTGCTTTTACTGGACGGCAGTGGGAAACCCATCCCCGACCCAAATAAACCAGGTGAGTTCCTTGTGGACCCTAAAGGGTATTATGAATTGACAGCAGGGAATTTTGCAGTGAATTCCAAGCTCCTTGCGGATGCTTCCCTTTTAGGGACCAGGAGCAGCGATAAGGTAGGCGTGGAGGAGTGCGGCCAGATTGAAGAAATGATCAAGCTGATTGCCAATAAGGAAATTTTCAGCTTCCGTAACGGGACCGCAGGGCAGCTTCTTGATATGATCTTGTCAGATATAACCTTAAATGCCAGTGATGCGGATATGTTCTATGATACCTACAGTGCGTTACAGGTTAGCATTGATAACCAAAGGAGCTCCATATCAGGGGTGGACGAGGACGAAGAAGCGGTGAGCCTGGTGAAATTCCAGAGCAACTACACCCTGGCATCTAAGATGATACAGACGCTTACAGAAGTTTACGACCAGTTGATTCTGCGTACTGGCGTGTAAAGGAATGAGGTAAAAGCATGAGAATGACCAATAAAATTATGCAGAATAACTCTCTGTATAATATCAATAATAACAAATTATTGCAGGATAAGCTGAGCACCCAGATGTCCACACAGAAGAAGATCACACGGCCTTCCGATGACCCGGTGATTGCTATCCGTGCCCTGCGCCTGCGGACCAGCGTTTCCGAACTGGTACAGTACCATGAAAAGAATGTACAGGATGCGGAAAGCTGGCTGAATGTGACGGACAAATCTTTAAGCACAATCACGGACGTACTTACGGATTTTAACAGGAAAGCAAATACTGGTGCCAATAAGGAATATAATGCTGATAACCTGAAGATTATTTTGGAACAGCTGAAATCCCTGCGGGATGAATTCTATTCTTCCGGAAACATGGACTATGCGGGAAGGTACATTTTTACAGGCTATAGGACGGATACGCCGCTGTCATTTAATGAAAGCGTGAATAAACAGCCCGAAGGGTATCCTAAATATGTGATTACCGAACAGAATACCATAGAAGGATTCGATACGGTTAATTACACTGATATTGGCGGCCTGTCAGGGTTAAGCAAGGACAATTATACCGAAGGGAAATATGACCCCACTGTTGCCGGCACTGGAATGACAGAGCAGGATATCCTTAATGGGGATATCCATAGAATGCGCCTGTCCTATGATAAATTGGCAGATGTAAATTTAAATATGAAAGTCATGATGCCTAATCCGGCAGACCCCAATGGCCCGCTGGTGGAAGATACTTCCGTGCAATTTGCGCCTGACAAAGTAAGCTATGGCGCAGACCCCAACCCTTACGACCAGATTTATGCCGCAAATACGGCAAATCCGCCGGAAGAAAAAGTGATTTTTGTGCCAGAAACAGGTGAGCTGTTGTTCAGTGATGCCTCCTACTCAAAACTGGAAAATGCCCTGGCTACGAATCCGGATGGAGAACTTCGTTTTGAGTATACAAAAGACCAGTGGGAAAACGGCGACCTTCGCCCGGAGCATTATTTCGCCTGCGAAGCAACCACCAAAAATGAGGACGGCACCGATAAGACGGTTACGTACAATGCAGAATACCTTACAACAGGAAAGAATAAGCAGACAATTGAATATGACGTTGGTTACAACCAGAAAATCCAGGTAAACACCACCGCAGACGAAGTATTTACCCATAACCTGAACCGGGACATTGAGGACTTAGAGCGTGCCATCAGCGACCTGGAAAAAATTGAAGCCACCAAAAAGGATATGGAAGCCGTTTATAAAGGAATGAAGGAAGGCGACGCGGATTATACCAAGGTAAAGAAACAGTATGAAGCCGCTGAAAAAGCTTACAGCCATATCCGCGAAAACGTACATAATATGTACGAAAAACTCATTGGCAGGTCACAGCAATACCTGGACGACACCAATATAGCGGTTACGGACAATGGAACAAGGGGGCAGCGTCTCCAGCTTATTGATAACCGCCTGACGGAACAGAAGACCACCTTCAAGACCCTGCAGTCGGAAAACGAGGATGCGGATATTGCGGAAGTTGCCATCCAGCTTACCGCTTCGGAGCTTACCTACAACGCGGCTCTTATGGCGACAGGAAAGATTATGCAGACATCCCTGATGAATTATATTTAAGGAATGCGTGGCATCACGCGGATTAGGAGCATTTATGAGAATAAATACCAAGGTTTTTGGGGAAATTGAGATTATAGAGGAAAAAATCATCCATTTCCCTTCCGGGATCATCGGATTCCCTGGGCTGACAGATTTTGCCCTTGTGCATGACGAAGAAAAGGGGATTGGCGCTATCCATTGGCTCCAATCTATACAGGAACCGGGGTTTGCCATGCCTGTAATGGACCCGCTACTGGTAAAGCCGGACTATAACCCGGAAGTGGATGACGAACTGTTAAAACCTATTGGAGATCTGGAGCCGGAGGAACTGCTGGTGATGGTTACCGTTACTGTTCCTGGCGATATTAAACAGATGAGCGTGAACCTGAAAGGCCCTATCATTGTGAATGCATCAAAAAGGAAGGCATGCCAGGTGATCGTAGATGGCGGGGGCTATGCAGTAAAGTTCCCTGTCTATGAGATATTGAATGCAAAGAAAGCGGGTGAGTAAATGTTAGCTTTATCCAGAAAGAAAAATGAAGCCCTTATTGTCAATAACAATATTGAGATTACAGTATTGGAGATCAAAGGGGAACAGGTAAAGCTGGGCATCAGTGCACCAAGGGAAGTTCCTGTATACCGGAAAGAAGTTTACGAACAGATACAGGAAGTAAATAAAGAAGCTGTTAATATGGAAGGGCTGGAGGCATTAAAACATTTGCTTGGCTGAGATAGTAATAGAGGGAAAAACGTTTAGGGCTGTGCAGCTTTTGCACAGCCTTTTTTGGCAGAAAGATTCCGGGAAAAGGAGATTTTTGTTGTTGCCCTATAAATTTTCACGGCCTTATTCCGATATATAAATAGAAGACAGGAAAACTCTAAAGTTTTTATTATTTAACAAAACCAAATTATATCACACGGAGGTGATTAAAATGGCAATAGAACCATTAAACAGTGCAATGACTTTTCAGGTACAGAATACCCCACAAGCAAAACCTGTACCGAAACAGACGGTAGAGAACATGGATGTTGCTACGCAGGAACAGAATAACGTATACGACACCACCACTGTGAAAGTCGCAGAAACAGAGCCTAAGGATGAGAAGGAAGACAGCCAGGACAGCGCTGAGAGGAACATGTCCAAAGAACAGCCCTCCACCACGGATAAGATTAAGAAAGCGGTGGAAAACCTGAACAAGAACCTGACCCATTCCGAAGCGATATTCGGGATCCATGATGCTACTAACCGTGTTACGATTAAAATTGTAGACAAGGAAACCAAGGAAGTCATTAAAGAGATTCCCCCTGAAAAGACCCTGGATATGATTGCGAAAGCATGGGAACTTGCAGGCATATTGGTGGATGAGAAAGGATAGGAGGTAATATTATGCCAATGCGTGTTACCGGAATGTATTCCGGACTTGATACGGAGAGCATCATTCAGGAGCTGGTATCTGCCAAGCAGACGAAAGTTGATGATGCCAAAAAGAAACAGACAAAATTAGGCTGGAAACAAGAAGCGTGGAAGGAACTGAATACAAAGCTGAAAAATCTTCAGAGCAAGTATTTGGCGAATATGCGCTTCGCCGATGCATATACCAAGAAGAAAACGACCGTATCCAACAGCAGTGTAGTCAGTGTACTTGCAGGCTCTGGCGCAATGGACGGCGTACAGTCTTTAAAGGTGAAACAGCTGGCTAAGAGCGGCTCCATGATTGGAGGCGTTGTGGAAAAACAAGGAGGCGGCAGTGTAAATGCGCTTTCTAAGCTCAGCGAACTTACAGGTGGAAGCATCACAGCCGGGAAGATACAGCTGAAAACCAAAAACGGCGACAATACAGTGGATATTGATGTGACGGCTGATACCACCATATCCGATGTCCTTGACCAGATGAAAAAAGCGGGATTAAGCGCAAGTTTTGATGAAAAGAACCAAAGATTCTTTGTAAACTCCACAAGTTTAGGGGAAGCTGACAATTTTGAGCTGACGGGATTGGATGAAGGCGGGAAAAACGCTTTGAAAGCTTTGGGACTTTCCACAGATCCAAGCCTGGATGCAAAACATAAGGCCACAGTAACCCAGGGGCAGGATGCAGTCATTGAGCTCAATGGAGTAGAATTTAAAAGCAATAATAACGTTTTCGAAATCAATGGCTTGACCATTACGGCCCTCTCCACAACGGCGGCTGATGAAGAGGTGACCTTGACCACATCTAACGATACCGATGGCATTTATGACATGGTCAAGGGCTTCCTGAAGGAATACAATTCTATTATCAACGAGATAGATAAGCTCTATAATGCAGCTTCTTCCAAGGGATATGAGCCTCTTACCAAAGAGGAAAAGGAGGCCATGTCCGAAAGCGAAATAGAAGAGTGGGAGAAGAAGATTAAAGATTCCATCCTCCGCAGGGATGAAAACCTCTCCACTGTCAGGACGGCATTGATAAATACCATGGGTGCAGGCGTGGAAATGAACGGTAAGACTATGCACCTGTTCGACTTCGGTATTGACCATTTAGGGTATTTCAATTCGGAAGATAATGAAAAAAATGCTTTCCACATTGACGGCGATCCTGATGACACCAATACCATGAATAACGAAGATAAGCTCCGTGCCATGATTACCAGCGACCCTGACACGGTAGTAAATTTCTTTACAGGCCTTACCAGGAATCTATACAGCGAGATGTCGGAAATGTCAAAATCAGTAGAAGGATACCGTAGTTTCGGGAGCTTCTATGATGACAAGAAGTTAGAGTCTGATTACAAAGATTATGAAAGTAAGATTAAAACTTTGGAGAAAAAGTTGACAGAGTACGAGGATAAATGGTATGCTAAGTTTAGTAGAATGGAAACTGCAATGGCGAAAATGCAGTCCAATACAAATGCAATTACCAGTTTATTAGGAGGAGCATAAGATGGCTTTACCCAATGCCTTTGCCCAGTATAACAACAGCAAAATTATGACAGCATCCCCTGCGGAGTTGGTTTTGATGCTGTATGAAGGAGCAATCAAGTTCTGCAATATAGCAATCGTATCATTGGAACATAAAGAGATTGCCAAGGCGCATACTTATATCATTAAGACGGAGAGGATTGTTGACCACCTGCGTGCAACACTGGATATGAAGTATCCGGTTGCGGAGGAATTTGACAAGGTATATGAATACTTACAGCGCAGGCTTATCCAGGCCAATATGAAAAAGGATCCGGAAATCTTAAAGGAAGTATGCGGCCATATCCGTTCTGTGCGCGATACATGGAAGGAAGTAATGCGTATCAACAGGGTCGGAGGTGTGTAGCCGGATGGTTTATCCGGAAGAGAAAGGCATGGTAGGTATATGATAAACAGTTACCTTGTTGTATTGGAGGACAGCCTGAACAAAAAGAAGGCAGTGCTTGACCGCATACAGAATATCAGCCAGTCCCAGACCAGCCTGCTGAAAGAGGATGGGATGGACGCTGAACAGTATGACGGCTATGTGGATGAAAAAGACGCCTGTATTCAGGAACTGGAGGCTCTGGATGAAGGATTTGATGCTTTGTATGAAAAAGTCAGGCAGGAGCTATTGCAGAACAAAGAGCAATATGCAGGCCAAATCAGGAAAATTCAGGGACTAATCAGTGAAATTACTGAGAAAAGTGTCTCTATTCAGGCACAGGAGAACCGGAACAGGGATTTGCTGACTGCCTATTTTGCACAGGAGCGGCAGGCATTGGGGCAGATGCGTAAATCTTCTAAAGTTGCCTATGGGTATTACCAGAACCTCAATAAGGCGAGAAGAGAAGATGCAAGCATAATGGATTTCAAAAAATAAAATGATACCTACAGGATAAATATCCTGTAGGTATTTTATTTTGTAAGATAATAACTAACGACAACGAAAAAATGTTATCTTTTTGCCGTTTACTATGCCCAGGGGTGCGTAAGGAAATTAGCAGATCTCCTGCACAGTTACCCAAAGGCAGCTTGGTTTTAAACCGTAGGTTTTTGTTGGAACAAGATATTCATTATCTGGCACACCCGGTGGATATAGGTATGGTTAGCCTGCACCTTTTCCAGCCCATTGCGGGCAATTTCTTCCCGGATATCTTCATGGGACAGATAAAAAGCAATTTTTTCCTTCAAATCATCCATGTTTTCATAACAATCTAAATCTTTGCCAATAGTAAAGTACTCCGGAATCTCACTTTGATAGTTGGACAAAAGAAACCCGCCACACCCTAACACATCCCAGATCCGTTGGGAAAGGCCGCTTTGGATAGAGTGCATGGTGATATTTAAATTAATTTTGCTATAATGAAAAACTTTTGGCATTTCATGGTGGGTAGAGACACCGCCCCGGCAACGGATACCTGGTATATGGCCCAAATCAGAGATATCACTGCGGGTATACAAATCAACAGGGAACTGCCTGCCAATTACCTGCAAAGTGCGGATGCGTTCCTTATAGGAAAGCTCCATTCCCAGGTAATAATGGGCAGCGACATAGGTGTCTGTTTTTGTAAAGCTTCCATCCAAGTGATAAAAAGAAGGATCGTTATGGCGGATAGCAGCAACGAGAGATTCCGGAAGCGCCTCTTCAAGAAAGGAATATCCAGGAACCTTTGACTGGGCATTGATGATGCTGTCTGCAATCCCTCTGTGGTATCCATCCAAAGGCAGATGGGAGAGAGGGGATTTCTCCTTATATAAAGAGCCAACGAAAGCAATGTCGTGGCGATAGCGCGTCTTATCTTCAGTGAAGATATCCTTCAGTGCCTTACCCCATCTGTCAGTGTTTGCTGCAAGGGGGAGATAAAAAATACAGTCCGGATTTTCCGGATGGAACCGCTGATACTGTATGTAATCAAACAAAAAAATCCGGTTACACCGATTGCGGATGGAAACAGAGAACAATTCCAGCACAGGACAGTCCACGCTTAAAGAAACATAGGGGACATGGAGCTTTTCACAGATTTCAGATATATAAGGAAAAAAATTGACACTGAATGCAAAAGCCGCCTGGCTGGTTAACAAAAGCCCGCCAAAAGAACGGATACGCTCCTCGGGGGAAATATTTTTGGAACTGACTTCGGAACAGTCTTCAATTACAGTGATTCCGCAGGCACGGAAAGCATCTATCAGATCCGGCTCACAGATGCTGCCGTAGCGGTGTATAATCATATTCATCGGAGAAAACCTCGCATAATGTTTGGGTGCTTATTCTATGTAGGAAACTGTATATAAATAACCTGTTTATTGTTGATGGGAAGCATATCAATAAACGGTAAACAATTATGCAAGTGCATCCCGGTATTTTTCTTCGGCTTGTGTTTCCGATAAAGAAAATTCCTGTTGAAGAGATTTTTGGATTTCAGCCTGTGAATGTTTGCCAAGAAGCATCTTTACAATATGCCTTGTGATTTTCAAGTCAGTTCCGGCAGCATTTATTTCTGCCCAGGCTGCGTCCATTTCGGCTTTTTTTGCATCTATTTCAGCTTTTTCTGCATCCACTTCGGCTTTTTTTGCATCTATTTCCGCCTTTTTTGCGTCCATTTCCGCATCAATTTCAGCTTTATGTGCAGCTATATCGGCATTTACTTTAGCCTTAAATTCTTCAAATTCTTTTTTCGCGGCTTGAAAGTCATATGTTACTCCTTCAAAAAACCTTGCCATTTTTCGCTCCTTAATTTTTGATGCCGCATTTTCCACTTTATCTTCTTCCAGGTTCATGCTGTATAATAAAGCTCGCATGAGGTCTGCCATGATGCCCAGGAGGTATTCCGGGGTGTTTTTTAGAATTCTGTCCAGTTGGTGGTCCGGCAGGCGGGTAAAGGCTTCCATATCTGCCGGGCTTTTGATTTTATTAATCATCATGGCAAGGGAAATCTCGTCCCCCTTATTTAAAAGCTCCTCATTGCTGTAGTCATGAAGCCGGATTACCTGGTATTTAAAATGCGGCAGGTAATCGTTTAACAGTTCCTTGCAGAGTATCCGGTCTGCCAGGTCGCAGGGGGCAGTCCACCGTTCAGCCCCTTCGTAATATACAATCGGAAAAACGGGAGGGTAGCGGAAGCCTTTCCTTGCGCTTATATGGGGATACGATTTTTCCATGGCTTTCTCATAGTCTTCCCATATATGGATCATGTACCGGAGTATCTGCATACTGACATTATACTCCACTTTTGTTTTGTGTTCAATAAGCGAGACAATATAAAGTGATAATTCCAGTGGATTTTCGTCTTCTTTCAAAGAAAAGTATTTTCCGATATTTACTTTTTTAACAATGTCACTGGCTCTTTCTGTGCTGAATAGCGAGACATAGCGCTCAGACACATCTTCAATATCTTCTGGCTGGATGTTCCGCAGGATATCCATATCCGCATAATCCCGGAGGAACTGTGAGCACAAAATATTGTCCCCAAAGATTAGTTTGCTGCTGCTGTCCCTGAGGAAAGGGTTTAGGATTATTTTCTGGTTTTCATTTGCCATGCTGGCTCCTTTTCTGTGTGGCATACCCACACATGGTACAGAAAAGGAAAAATATCTGGGATTGGTAGATTCCCTCTCCCTGTTTCCCTTTTCCAATCAATTTGATGTTGGTGACGTTGGAGCGATTTGCCCCATGCATTCCCGGCAGCACCGGGGATTAGATAATGTACAAAGATGTACAGAATATAGACGATGTATTTACTATAACATTGTAGGAGGGAAAAAGCAAGTTATTATGAAAAGTAGTTATTGAGAGAGTAACTATTCAGCCAGGTCTGCGCATTTATTGCGCAGACCGTGAGAAAGCGTATATTGTGCCAAGAGTGAATCCGGCCCTTCGCCGTAGGCGGACTTTTAATGGCTGGATTCAGTAACTATGAGGCCAAAGGCTGAATAGTTACTTGAGAGATTATTGGGAAAGTAATCTCAGCCCAGGACTCTGCAATCTGCTGCAAAGCCGCATATGTACCTACGAATCGCTTCCTTATATGCTTGCAGTAAAGGCAGAATTCTGCTAGGCCAGTAATATGCCGCCTAAAAGCCCATCAAATAATTTAAATTAAAAATATAAAAAATTTTGAAAAAAAGGTATAAAGTATTAAAGAAACACTCCGATATATTATACAAGTAAAATGAAGCTAATTTAAATCTTCATTCAATTACTTAAAAAGTGAATTAGCGGTTTCCTTTTTGGATGCGTACGAATTCGAAAAGAAAACTGCAGAAAACCAAAACGTTGCAGGGAAGCGGCGTTAAATTCAAGGAGGAATATATTATGGTAGTACAACACAATCTTACAGCAATGAACTCTAACAGAATGCTTGGCGTTAATACAAAATCCCAGGCTAAGACAACAGAGAAACTGTCATCTGGTTACAAAATCAACCGTGCAGCAGACGATGCAGCTGGTCTTTCCATTTCCGAAAAAATGAGAAGGCAGATTAGAGGCCTTACACAGGCTTCCGCTAATGCTCAGGATGGTATTTCCTGCGTACAGACAGCAGAAGGTGCTTTGAACGAAGTTCATGATATGTTACAGCGTATGAATGAGCTGGCAGTTAAGGGTGAAACAGGAACTCTTTCAACTGTTGACCGTTCTTACATCCAGTCTGAAGTTCAGCAGTTAATGAAGGAAGTTGACCGTGTAGCTCAGACTACTACATTTAATGAGCAGAATCTGTTAGATGGTACCTTTACAGGTAAGGGACTTCAGGTTGGTGCAGAAGCAGGACAGCATATTGATATTTCTATCGGTTCTATGAAGATGAGTGTGCTGGCACAGAAAGCTGGTCAGGCAGGAATTAAGTATGCAACCAAGACTGATGCAGCAGCAACAATTACTATGGATGCAACAAAGGCAGCAGCGGTTGTTGCTAAATTTAATGACAATTTCAAAGGGTCTACATCAGATGCTACAGTAGCAAAGTCAACAGATTTTGCAAGCTTAAATGCGTTTGTTAAGACAGCATTACAGACTGTTTCCAAGCAGAGATCTGACCTTGGTGCTATTCAGAACCGTTTGGATCATACCATTGCTAACTTGGATAATGTTGTTGAGAATACCACAAGTGCTGAATCTGCTATCCGTGATACAGATATGGCTACTACAATGGTTAAGTATGCAAACAACAATATCCTTACACAGGCTGGTCAGGCTATGTTGGCACAGTCCAACCAGGCTAATCAGGGTGTATTGTCTTTACTTGGATAATAGAGAGTTTAATTGTGAAATAAGACAACTACCAAAGGGATTGGCGAAAGCCAATCCCTTTTATTTACATGCAGGGGCATATAAGGAAATTTGTTGCTAAAATAACATGTGTCTTGCACGCGGGTAGGGAGAAAAACTTTCCTCTGCTTGATTGTAAATTTGATGAGGGAAAGATATAAGTTCCAAGCAAATCGGAGTGAAAGGACAGAAGATTTTCTGTAAATTGGAATGCACCATTTTCTGGGAATAAGCAGGATGAAACGGCAAACAGAATAAATAGCTGTCTGCCGTTTAGATGGTATACAAATCTATAATATGCCTAGAGCCTCCAATTCTTTTAAAGCAGGGGAATAATCTTGGCAGAGTTTGAAATATTTAATAGCCATTTCCGATTCATCGGCCAGCAACAGAATTTTTCCGATTTGATAATAGGATAAAAAACTTGTCACACCATATGTTCGGCAGGAATCAAAGGTAAGTGCTTTTTGGAATTCGTCCAGAGCTTCTTCGTACAAATTGTTTTCAAGATATATCATTCCCATTGTATAGACAAAATCTGCGGAGGAGCTAAACGAATCATAAACATTCCTCAATGATAAAGCCTTCTCCTTTTGGCCAAGCTCAAGAAGAGTACATCCATAGTCAATAATCATTACATTTACATAAACAAGTTGTGGGTCAAGGTCAAAACTCAGGGCCTTTTCATAAAAGAGACAGGTTTTCAGGGAATCTCCCAGGGAGATGTATGTTTTTCCAATCTGGAAATAAATATAGGGGTTATTAGGTTCATCAAGCATTTGTTTAAATAGTAGTTGTAAATTCCGTTTTGCTTTTTCAATTTTTTCGTTCTGCCCAAGAAAATATCCGGTGTGGCCAATTGTGGTGTTAAGAAGTAAAGTTTCAAAAGCATTTTTATGTTTTGGTCTTAATTGTTCATGAATAATTCCTTCATAATGAAAATATTTTTTTGAAAATAAACGCTCAGTAGTGTCCGTGTATAGCTGGGGAGCATCGGGGGTATTTGTTATGTTTTGTCTTCTTACTGAACCTACATCATGTGGATAATGCTTTTGAAAATATTTTATTTCTTCTATATCAATGGATTCAATCCATTCATCGCAGTCTATCATTAGAATCCAATTATTGGATGCCATTTGCAGGGAATAATTTCTCGCTGCACTAAAGTCATCTATCCAGGTAAAGTTGAAAATGCAATCAGTGTATTTAGCTGCAATTTCTTTGGTTTGGTCAGTAGAGCCAGTATCCACTATGATGATTTCAAAGCCATAGGGGGCAAGGGAGGATAAACAGCGATCAATGTTTTTTTGTTCATTTTTTGCAATAATGCATACAGAAATAGGTAGTTTAGACATAATGCTCTCCTTAAGTTATTTGGATAATTCGGTAAGCCTGTCAAGAGCAGGTTTAAAGTCTCCGCATTTTTTGTAAAGAGATATGGCAGCGTCAATATCTCCTAGAACTTCATTAATGCAGCCCATATTAAATGTGGGGATAAAGGTGTTAGCGCCTATTACATGGACTGTGTCAATGGTTGTAGCATTTAAAAATTCTTTCATTGCTTGTATAACAAGACCGTTCCGTAAATAAATCAGTCCCATAAGGCAAACGAAGTCAGCTGAAGAACAGAAATCATTATAAATATTCTGAAACTGCAGTGCTTCTTCGTAACGTTCCAGGTGCAGAAGCGCATAACCGTAACCAATCACCATCATTTGGACGTACTCAGCATGTGGGTCAACATCATATTCCAACCCTTTGCCATAGTAGTAGCAGGCCTTTTCGTCATCATGTAGCATATTAAATGATTGCCCTAATTGAAAATAAAGGTAAGGGTCGTCAGGGGTTTCTTCCAGCTGTTTTAAAAGAAGTGTATTATTTCTGTCAACCTTTTCAGCCATTTCTTGGGCAGAACCATTATATCCATAATGGTCAACTTTAAGAGGTAATTCTACTCTTGTATATTGATGTCCATCTATAGCTCTGACTTGTTCGTGGATAGTTGATTCATAGTGATAAAATTTTCGGTTAAAAAAGCGTTCGAGCTGAAAAGTATAAATACTGTCGGTTCCATTCATTTGATAATGGTTTAAACAAGTTAGAGTACCTACGTAATAAGGGAAGTGTGAAATGATTTGTGTAAACCCATTTATGTCCAGTTCTATAATATATTCATCACAATCAAGCATTAAAATCCAGTCATGGGAAGCGCAGTTTATGGAAAAGTTCCTGGCGGCGCTGAAATCATTTATCCATTCAAAATGAAATATTTTGTCGGTATATTTTTGGGCGATAGAAATCGTTTTGTCAGTAGATCCAGTGTCCGTAACTACGATTTCATGGGGATAATCACCCATATATTTTTTTATGGAGGAGAGGAAACGCTCCATGTGTTTTTCTTCATTTTTAGCTATAACACAGATGGAGATTGGAGTCATGGATTTATCCTTTCAGTTTTGAGGTATTTTAATCAGTTTTGAAGTTTCTTGTATGGCTCTTGGTTTCCCAAAAGAAGCAATATATATGGCAGGCCATATGAAGGAAGTAAAGCCTTGCTTTCAAGGGGAGCCCTAGTACTACGTACTTAAATTTCCTGTGCAAATATTCTGGTCTATTTTCTTGATAGCACATGCCAAAAATCTTCAGCGTAGCCCACTACGCCTACGTTTTTTGACATGCACTCTCAAAAAAATATCCTCAGAAATTTACACAGAAATTTTGAGTACGTAGTACTAGTCGATGCCATCAAATAAATCATCCAGCGTAATATTGATATTCTGGAAGTGGATTATCTTTAGTTCCTTTTTATTTTTTTCTGTGACAATATTATAAAGATAATATTTAGGCTGCAGTTGGTCATAATCCAGGACGTAAATTTCCACTTGTTTTTTTCGCCAGTCAACAATCCAGTATTCGTCAATTTCCTGTGAAAGATACAGCTCTTTTTTTTCACCGCGGTCATATTTTTCTGTAGAGGGAGATAAGACTTCCATTACAAAGCGCGGATTATTAAAAAAGGAATTTCCCCTTCTGTGCCTGAAACGGCAGTTGATGGAGGCATCCGGGATGACTGTTTTTTCTTCTTCATTTACCAGCCATTTATACTGCACATTATCCCCGAATATTTTGCACAGGCTGTCCTGCATCTGGCTTCCTACTTTAATTACAAAGTTCGTAATAACAATGGAATGCTCTACATAAGCGCCTGCCATATCAGTTATTTGTATATTCAGCGCTCCCAAAAAATCACCTGCCTTCCTAATCTAAATCTATTATACCTGAAACCGGCTTAAGCGTCAAATTTTGAAGCGGGCTAAGTTTATTGATTGCCTTCCAGCATATGCAAAAGCTTTTGGCATACTGCCGTGCTTTTGTTCAGCTCAGCGGCGAGATTTTTTTTATCACAGGTAAGGGAATAAAGGGTATCGCCTACCAGTGGATTGTTTATACAGTTATATATAAATTCCTCCATCAATTCGGTATAAAAAGGAGTGAGCCGTGCATAGTCCCACCAGAGCTGCTCAATATCATAGTGGAAATATTCACCCTCCCATGGTTTCATTCCGGCAAAGTGGACAATTGTAGTTTCTTTTTTCACATCTTCATAATGAATGCCGCTGTCATAGGCCATTTTGGAGAAGAGGTCGAATTGATATTCGTCAAGAAATTTAATCTGTTTCCAATGCATATAGTTTAATAAGTCCTGGTCGGGTGCAAGCATTTGGTAATTTAGGCGATGGGATAACTCCATATAGTCTTTAAAGGAGTATTTTCCACGTAGCTTTTCAATGTTCCAAAGCATCATGCCGGCATTAAAGTAAGTAAAGCCTTGGACAATATAATCCCTTTTTGGTGTTGTTAATAATGTCAGGCATAAGTCAGTCTTCTTTTCATTTGGCGCCAGCCCGGACAGGCTGCTAAATATGTATTTGATTTTGTTGTTTGCTATATGGTTAATACTATAATTTGTTACAGATATGATATCGGATTATAAATAAGGTGTAAAGTAAGATTAGAGATTGGAACCATTTCAATCACATTGTGTTACTTTTCGCTGCCAGATAACAGTGGAAGGATATGTCTGGCTATGATATATTATAAAAAAGCACATGGAAAATATTTATGATGATAACCATAAGCAAGAACAAAAAGATTGCATTTAAAGTTGGGAGGCGGCAAAATGCCAAGTACGAAAAAGCTATTGATTTACAGATGGGGTTCCCTGAATGAGCCTATGTTGTGTGAAGCGGTAAGGCAGCTTCAAAAGGAATACGTTGCATTTTCAGGGGAAATGAACAACTATCATGGGGATGCTGCTTTTGCAGGCAGGTTTATGGAGACGCTTCATGGAAATGAAGTGGGGGCGGTGATCAGTTATGATTATTTCCCCCCTGATTTCCATGATTTGTGAGATCAACAAGATTCCCTACCTGTCATGGATCTATGACTGTCCCCAGAGCGTGCGCAGATCGCCTTGCATGGATACCAAAAGGCAGTGAAGGGATTTGGGCTGAAAAAAGAGTGGAAGGTATGCTTGCATGTGTAGGGATATAGAAGCGGAGATCATGGGGCAGGCGGTCTGGGGTATGAGAGAAGCGTTGGGAAGAGAAAGGGAGGGAATGTGAAAGGAACTATGATACTTAACAAATAGAACAATATGTCGTTTGAGGTGTCCTGTGAAAAGGATACAATACAGATAATCTATGAGAAATGTACAATCTGCAGGCGAATTGTAGATAAATATATTTTTATACTGTTCATCTTTATTAAAAAAGTATTAGATTTGATAAATATTTTGGTAATAATTGACAGGATAATTTGGATTTGCTAGAATGATTGCGAATTGTAAAATATTGTATTCTTTGATATGCTACAGTAAGGAGGGAGACTAAGAATATGAGCGAAAGGGAAATATTAGAATTAGAAAAGAGATATGCGCCTAAGAGGAAAGAAAATTCCTTTTATCGGGATATGTCGGAAATGAAAAGGACATCAGGCAGCCCAAATATTGCAGGAAGTTTTTCAAGGTATACATATTATTTTGATAAGGCTTCTCAAAAAATGATGTGCAAAGAACTGAAGTAAAAAGCGAGGGCTGAAATGTTAGGTTATAAGATCGAATTATATAAGAATATTATTTCTGACGATGGATCTGATGAAAGCGAAAATAGAGATTTAAATGAGAATGCCTACATCACTTTTGGAGATTACGATAGAATGGCAGTTTCCAAAACCACGGCATTTTCCAGAATGAGAGATATGTCCAGGCTGTCCAGGACATGGATTGGGGACAGGCAGACGATTTTATTATATGAATTGTCGGAAGACAATGAAGTTGTATATGAGGATTCTGAGGGAGCGCAGGGGTTTTATATTATTTCGGAGGGAGAGAGGAAAAGGAGTGCGTGTTTATTCATTGGTGTTACGATCCTGCAATTTAGGAATAGCCCGGCCGAAGGGGAATCCAATGCATCGGAGTATATTAATGCCAGCAGGAGTAATATATTAAAGATCGTGGAGGAAGAACGGGCGAAAGATACAGAAAGCGTCTATTGTTCCGTTTTTGGCGTCTTGGGTTCCTATGGCGTGGCAGTGATATGGGCGGCAGACCAGTATACAAAAGTGTTGTCGTTGATCAATAAAATCAAGGGAGTAGATGTAACACCAGGAGTGGACAAGCAGGTAGCGGGTTACCCATATTTGTCGATCTATACAATATTTACTAAAAATAATAAAGCACAAAAAGGCAAGAAGGAACAGATCAAAGGGAAAGCTATGCTGCGTATAACGCTCCAGACAGGTTTAGATCAGGAAATGTATCAAAAGTTGCGGGACAGCCTTGGCGATGTAGCGCAGTTTCATAGTGTGGGAGAATATGATTTACTGATAATCGTTGATGCTAAAATTTTATATGGGCTTTATGAGGATAATGCAATATTGGACAGAGATAGTGTGTTCCATAAACAGTATCTTCTGCAGACAAATACAAAGCTTTGCGCTGAAATAGCACAAACTGATATGGAAGATATGCCGAAAGAGCAAGTGAAACCTTTGGGGAGCACATTGCCGGAAAGGGTGAAAAAGAATAACGAAAGCCGTGCCTTTTCCCTGGAGATGAAGAGGGAGGTCTATGATTGTTATCAAAAGCTGAGAATATTATTCTTTGAGACATTTCCTAAGACTGCAGGAATGGTGGATTCACTTGATTTATTATATGGGGATTATCTGTCCAAAATTGCAACAGCTTCCAATAAAATGTGGACATCAGATTTTATATATCAGTTTCACACCATTTTGGAAATCATTCATAAAAATTTAGAGAAGGTTAAACGGAAGGTTGAAATTCATGGAGGCAGGGTATTGGATGATTTCAGGGAGATCCTGAATTGTTTTGAACATCAGATCATTCATATTGCAGAATCAAATAATCTGATGTTGGAAACGCCCAAATGCCATTTGCGATATACAGGACAAAATAATTTGACATTATATGCCTATTTCGGAATAGTGAAGGACATTCTTAAGCTGATCTACAGCATGCAGGATATGAGCTGTCAGTGTGAAATCGTTCCATTGATTTCTGTAGATACAGTGCCGATTATTGAAAGCGCTTTGTTTCAGGAGTACGGAGGCGCGATGTCAAAAGGGATATTAAAATTAAATTTGCCTATGATGGCGTTGTATAATATCCCTGTCTATGTACCCTACTTGTTTCACGAGATTTTCCATTATGTGGCTCCGGCAGACAGGGCAGTCAGGAATTGGTATAAAGGAAATCTTTTGCTTATTCTGGCAATGAAAAATCTGGTAACGAAGATCGTATCTTCCCGTTCTGGAATAGAAGATATGCAAATCGTGTCGCAGCTGATTGACAGAGTATTCATGCCATGTATTTATGAGGGAGTTCGGGAAAGAAGATATAAGGAAATACCGGAAAGCCTAAAAACAGGAAATGAATTAAGCCGGGGAGAAGTTAAACGGAGAAGTGAAAAAGAAGAAGACGTTCAAAACGACGGAATTGGAGCAATCAGCAGCACATGGGATTGTTATAAAAAGAATTTGTATCTGAAACTATGCAGAGATATTGACGGGGATGATGAAATAACGCAGAAGAGAAATATAGTTTATGGCGTATTACATGATTTCTATGTTAACAAAAAGAATATTGTCAGACAGGCAGAAGGATGGGTCAAACAGGAAGAGGATCTGCTTAGAGATTATGGACAGAAGATTCTTGCGTTTATGGAACAGTTCATGGATACATTAAGCGCAATGATAGATGATAATATTGAGGAGAAGAAAAGGGAGTCTTATCAAAAGCTGATACATTCCGTGGGGATGTCCAAGTCAGCCTTGATTGAACTTGATGAGTTAGACGAGATATCCAGTTCTTTGACGGAAGTGATTTGTGATGTTGCAATGGTAGAATTGGCAGAGATGGGTGTTGCAGAGTATCTGCTAAGTTACGTGAAAATACAGGACGATCTTCTGAAAGATAGGAATAGAGGTTTTCAAAAACAGGATGTGTTCCGCATAGGGGCAATCATTGACCGGCTATATAATTTTGACAAGGCAGATAATAATTTAGTTCTTTTGAAATCCCAAAAGGATGACTTTATTGATTTGTATATAGGGCTGTATTTTAGCGTTAATAAATTTGGACACGAAGAGAATGATAATCATTTAGGAAAACTTATGAATGACGCTGATACTTGGTTTAATAAAATTGTTCAATGGTACGAGCAATATATGACGGAGTTTAATATATACAATATTATAATAAAGTCTATAACAGATCAATATAGTATTTCGGTAAGGCTGGAAGAAAATGTGAGAACCGTGTTCTCGCACTTGGAATGTAAACGATGTTATGAGGAAATGAGAGTTTATGGAAAAGGTATCAGGTCTGCGGATCAGGATAGAAGAGTGGTATCTTTTGAAGACAGACTGGGAAAAATCAAGGAAGCAAGAAGAGTATTCCGCAGTAAGACCTTTGCAATGAACATCAGTATTATTCAAAGATATCAGGGACAACAAGATTTCTGCAAGATAAGAAAAATCTGTGAAGAGTGTTTTAAACAGGATGAACCATATCACTTGCATCTGAGAGAGGAAAACGCAGAAAAGAGTATTGGATATCCAATCTGGATGAATCCTGATGACAGATTGGATCATGAGAAGTTCAGCTATACATATGAAGTAAAAACAATTGAGGAATTATGTAATGCGATCAGGAAAGTTTCTGTATATTTTGAAAAAAGAGACAAGGAAGAGTATGTTAATAAATCGTGTAATCTATGGTATAGAGGACATCAATCTGATCAATATAAGCTGCTTCCGTCTGCGATGCGCAGGTGGGGAGCAACAAGTAATCATTGTGAGACGTTGCGTGAATATCAGAGAGCCAAGTATGAGGAATTCAAATTTCGCATGGATGACGCTTCAGAGGTGATCGATACATCAGCTTATACTGACTGTGATTATCTGGCTTTGATGCAGCACTATGGTGCGCCTACGATTTATTTAGACTGGTCTGAGAATGCCATTGCAGCGTTGTACTTTGCCCTTGAGGCATATATTGATACCAAAAAGTCATCTGAGAAAAACTCTGAAGATGCAGTATTATATATCGTGCATCCAAATTTATATAATAAAGCCCGCAACGAGCTTATGGATACGGTCACGAGAAACTCAGGAAAACCCTTAGAGAGAGATATGCAGCTTACGAAACAGAGAAAAACGGATAATCTGCCTAATCTATCAGTGGAATATAATAGAAGCAAGCATTATATGTTTTTGCTTGGAGAAACAGATTGTGATAACATTCCTGACATCAACGATAAGGAGAGTGTGGCTTTAAAAAAAGGGGAAGGAGCTTTGCTATATTTACCATTAGCTATTTATTCCTCACGGGCGAATATGAGAATACGAAACCAATATGGGATGTTTATGGCGTTTAATATTTTTACACCGCCGGATAAATTAGTGAAATTCGAGTATATGGCTTTAGAAGAAATCCAACAGACATACTTGGAGGTGTTTAAAGATAAGGAACCTTTTATGTATAAGGTGATTATCAAAAATGAAAGTAAGAAAAAGATCGCAGATTGGCTGAAAGCAATTGGAATATCGAAAGATATGATCTATCCGGAACTGTCGAATATAGGTGAAAGAATTTAAGCGTATACTGTATCGTTTGACAAGCGTTTTTCCCTCCTTATGGTATAATGACTTTGCCGTTATAATACCATAAGGAGGGAAACGTGTATATGGATAGGATCCAAAACGATTATTGCTGGAGTTCGGTGAAAGACTGGCAGAAAGCACAGGAAATGGGCTTGGTAGGGATGCATGATTTTCTGCAGGGCAACGAGGATGAAAAATTACTGGAGATGATAGAATTGGCGGTAAACGATTGCCTGCCGCTACAGATTATGTGTATTAAAACAGACAAGAATAAATATATTATGGCAGATGCTTTAACAAGGCTCTTTTGGCAATTTATTAATAATGAGATACCGGTGATGGATAATAACAATAAGAAGACTTTTTTTCGTAATTTTTCTCCGGAAAAGCAGAATAAGATTTTGGAGGCAAAAATAAATTCCGTTTGGTTCAGGATATAATTCTTTACCAAAAGTTTCATTTACGCAGTGCCAATAAAGTGGCGAAAGCCGTTAGGCACAGAGTGAAATGTAACCATGATTTTTGCATCATAAAACACTGCGCTATCGGGTGTAGATAAAAAACTTTGGTTTTTATTCGGTAGTGTAAAATAGTTTGTGTCTTTGGAAAAAAATACCTCTTTTTTGGTAAGA
>OFGR01000207.1_pt1 | contig 61432 bp, 61 predicted proteins | sample 1521811 | NCBI WGS metagenome assembly OFGR01 (sample SAMEA3504098, study PRJEB24116) | mouse gut metagenome | biome: mouse gut; feature: mouse-associated habitat; material: faeces | place: Denmark | collected 2011 | reverse complement strand
AAGGATTCCATAGGTAAGTCAGGTGACCTATGTATAACAAATTCGGGAGATTAGGTTGTATCTGTTGGCTGTGGGTCTATGGCGAGTCATGTAATATATTCGGAATCCACTCCGTGCTGGAGATTATATGTCGGCTTTAACTGTCCATTTCCCATGGCATCCTCTTTCATCCTCATAAAAGTGGCATCGTGGTCTGTCTTGGAATAACTGTTGTGTCCGCCACAGATATGTATTTGATGGTTATATTCTTTGAATCGGGACAGATAATCTCCGAGGGTTTCAATGACTGTTCGCACTGCGCCACAAAATCAGCAAGTTTTACCAGAAGCTTTGTCTGGTTTTTGGTTACGGCCTTCTTCCAGACAAAAGTGTATTTGTTTGCGGCTGCTTCGATTTTTGTGCCGTCAATGAAAACGGTTTCGCCTGAAATTTCTCCCAAGCCCAAAAGTGCATTGGACATTTCAGCAAGAATGCGCTTGTCGCATGGTCCGGCACGGATGCGCCTTCCAGAAGAAACATAAAATTAATATCCCTTTTACAGTTTAACTCCATGGAACGGGAAGAATAATCCCCATTCATGTAAGGGTAAAACACAATCTTAAGAAGTGTTCTTGGGGATACTGAATTTATTCTTTTATAAGTAGAATATAAGTCAGCCAAATCCATTGCCTCCACAAACTGACTGAGTAACTGCACAGAATCATCTTCCGGAATAATTGTTTCAATATTTAGCGGAAGTTTTAATTGATATCCGCTTTGGTTTAGGCTATAATTTTTCTGTAAGTTAATGTGTTTGGCTATACATTAATTTTACACCAACTGCCGGATACTTTCGAGGTCTGGCAGTTATCTTTTGCATGGAAAAGGAGCTGCGCACTAATTACTTAGTGCGTCAACCCCATATTTTATCTTTTATATTATTGGCGGAAATGGGACATATATCAGTTAATAAAGGGGATTATAGAAATTCTTTTGACTTTGAATAAAGTACCGTTTTTAGGTGCCACATGGTTTTTAGCTTCCTTGTTTTGGGTTAGTGTTCTAACAAAAGCAGTTTCTGTATTTCTCAGAAAAAGCAGGTACTGCGATTTGGCTTTAGTGCTGATTTCTTTTAATTTATGTATTTTCGGGTAACATTGCCTTACAGGCAAAGCAGGACATTGATTTGTAGCCTTTTTTATGTGGCAGGTTACATTTGCGAAAAATATATACATAAAAGAATGGTTTCTGGAAAGCGACCGATATTAGCTGGAGTATCTATATCCTTTTATCTTTTTATTGCGAATGTTAATGATTGTAATATGGGCGATAATATATATAGATATAAGGGATTGTTTATTTTTGGTGCGTTGCTTGCAACATATTTTTCATTATATGTTTCAAAAATGTTAGACGGAAAAAAGGATACTTATTTTGTAAAAATACTTATTTATTTAGGTAAAAATTCTTTTGATATTGTGATTTGGCATTTTCTCGCATTCAAAGTAGCTATCATAATTCAAATAATCTTTCTTGATGCTGGCATAAAAGAAATTGTAGATTTTCCCACCTATTATACTAGCAATGGATGGTGGCTTGTCTATTTGGTAACAGGGTTATTGGGTTCTTTAATGTGGAAGTATGTTTTGGAGCATAACTTTGTTACAAAAATTTTGCGAAAATTTTATCTTATCAGATAATGTTTAGTTATTATTCAAGGGTGAGGAATGTGCATATACTGCGCATTCCGTGAAAACATGGTTCAGGTATGAGGGGAAATCTTTGTGTAGCAAAACTTGGAATCTCCAAATGGTTGCTATGAATAGTAACTATATTTATGTGTACTTTGGGATTTCCTTAAGTTTTTCATTAATTATTTGGCAAAGATGTGCATTGGTATATACGATAAAAAAAATATAAATTTACGAAAAATCTAATGCTGTTTTATTTTAAGATTGCGTATGATTTGAAGGCGTGCTATAGTATAATAAAGTACAGAAATTAGGAGCTATACTATGTCGGACGATAAGGATAAAATATGGGACAGGACGTTTAAAACCCTTTTCTAGGAAACGCCCAATTTGTTTTTGCCGTTAGATAGAGGGAGTGTTCCATGTAGCATATAAGAAAGAGGATATTGTGCCGTTAGACCATTCCCTATATAATGTGGATGGCGGCCTGGTGCGTTTTTGGCCAAAGGTGTTACCTACCATTTTGAATGTCAGTATACGAATGATGGGACGATGGCATTTAGGATGTGGGAATATGATGTTAAATTAGCGGTTAGGGATCATAAACTCAATGAAGGGAGGATGGAATTTGATTTCCCGAGGTCGTGTGTCATTTATGTAGCAAGAAATGGTAATTACCCGAAGGATGGCTTGGTATTAAAAATCAATTTCCAGGACGGGCAGAGTATTATATACAAAGTCCCGTCCATACGCCTGCAGGATTATGGGCTTGATGAGATTAACCATAAAAAATTGTGGCTGTTCTACCCGTTTATGGCATTACAGTTTGTGGCAGACATGAAAGGCAAAAAGCATTTGCCAGAACAGGAAGTTTTAGGGAATTACGAAAAAATGATAAGCTGTATTGAGGATGCATACAATAATAATCAGATAATCATTGACGAAAACGCAACGTTATTTTAGAAGCAATCCAGAAAACAAACCGGTATGCAATGAAAGATTACCAGGTGGTTATGGAGGGAGTGGAAAGCATGGTTAAGACAAATAGCAAGAGAGGCCGCCCAAACGGCAGGACTCTCAATGTTGATGGAAATGAAAACAGAGGGAATGCCCAAACAGGCAATCATCAGAATAGCAAAAAGACAAAATATTTCAGAGGATGAAGTAAATAAGATTTTTGACAGTCAGTAAACAAGGCAGCCTTGTTGGCATTACTTTATTTAATCAAAAATATAATGATAGCCAACGGTAAAAATTTTTTATCGTTGGCTGCGTTGATTTTTGCTACATGTAAACGCAGGATTACCTTGCAAATCTTGGCGGCATATGCAAAAAAAACTAGCCCGCTCCGCTTGAATCCCTGCACCAGGGAGCGGATTATGAAAAAGCATTCAAAGGGCCTGGTGCCGGGGATTAAAACGGATCTGCTAACGCTTTTCATAGAGTGGATTAACGGGACCATTGGCCACATCATGCCCATTAGCCATTGTGGCCATTCAAAAAAGACTGGAGGAATCGTCTATGGGGATATACCTAAATCCAGGAAATGACAGCTTCTGGGAAGCAGTCGGTTCCCAAATTTACGTGGATAAAACCGGTTTGATAGCATGTACCAATGAGCTGATCAATACAGAGCAAAAATATGCCTGTGTCAGCAGGCCAAGGCGTTTTGGAAAATCAATGGCGCTGAAAATGCTTGCGGCTTATTATAGCTGCGGCTGTGATTCCAGGGAACTTTTTGCAGGACGCAAGATAGAAAAGGAAAAATCATTTGCAAAATACCTGAACAAGTATGATGTGATTTTATTGAACATGCAGCAGTTTTTGATAGAATCAAAAAATCAGGAGATAACAGAATACTTAGAGCAGGAAGTACTTGAGGAACTTCGGGAGGAATATGGGGAATACCTGGCAAAGCAGGGCATAGGGCTTGCCGCCGCTTTACGTAAAATTTATATTAAAACAAAGAAGAAGTTTATTTTTCTAATTGATGAGTGGGACTGTGTGATGCGGGAGCGCCAGGAAATGGAAACAATGCAAAGACAGTATCTTGATTTCCTGCGTAATCTGTTAAAAGACCAGGTTTATGTGGCGTTAGCCTACATGACAGGTATCCTGCCTGTAAAAAAGTACGGGCAGCATTCTGCACTAAATATGTTCTGGGAATATTCCATGACAAACCAATACATTTTTGAGGAGTATACTGGTTTTACCGAAGATGAGGTGAAAGAATTATGCCAGCGTTTTGGAATGGATTTTGGCAAAACCAGTGCCTGGTATGATGGGTATATGTTCAGAAAATTCCGGCATGTCTATAACCCCAGGTCTGTTGTTGCAGCTATGAGTTTTCGGGACTTTTCAAGTTATTGGACGTCTACAGAAACCTATGATGCATTGAAGATTTATATGGATATGAATTTTGACGGGCTCCGTTCTGGGATTGTACAAATGCTTGGCGGCGTTGGTGTGAGGGTGAATACCTTAAGCTTTCAGAATGATATGCATAGCTTCCGGACAAAAGATGATGTGTTTACACTGTTGATCCATCTGGGATATCTTGCCTACGATTTAAAGAAAGAAGAAGCCTTTATTCCTAATAAGGAAATTGTAAGGGAATTTGAAAATGCTATGAGTACAGGGGGATGGGAAGAGGTTATGAGTGTCCTGGAAGCATCGGAAAAGCTTCTTTTGGATACGCTGGCATGTAATGGCGAACAGGTTGCCAGAGGGCTGGACGTGGCTCATAGGGAAGCAGCGTCTATACTGGCATATAATGATGAGAACGCCTTAAGCTGTGCCATTGGCCTTGCGTATTATAGTGCCAGGAAAGATTATCGGATTGTCAGGGAGCTTCCCACGGGACATGGGTTTGCGGACGTGGTATTTCTGCCGCTCCCGCATACAGGAAAACCTGCCCTTGTAGTGGAACTGAAGTATGGCCAATCTGCCAAGGCAGCGATACAACAGATAAAGGACAGGCGATATCCCCAGGTGCTTGAAGGCTATGTGGGTGAAATTCTGCTTGTGGGGATAAACTACGATAAGAACAAGGCAGGCAAGCCCCATAGCTGTGTGATAGAAAAGCTGGAAATGCATCCCACGGAGGGCTGATGATAAAGGGCAGATTTATTTGCCGGTAGCTATTATATAACATAGACATCACACCCCATGATACAGAGAGGATACAATGGACAAAGTAAAAGGAAGCCTGGAGGCTTTAAATGCTATGCAGCTGACAGCGGGCATGGAAGGGCTGGATGCTGAGAGCAAGACGTTGTTGCACAGCAAAGAGGTGCTGGCGGTAATCCTCCAGGGAACAGTGGAAGAATATGAGGGTTATAGCCGAAAGGAAATTATGGAATTCATAGAAGCAGATTCCATCACTGGGGCGAAGGAAGTGTCCGCGGGGAGGACAAACGCGCAGATCCAGGGCGATAGTGCGGAGTTTGTGCAGCTTGGGGAGAAGACATCCAATTTTGATGTGGCATTCAGGGCCAGGAACCCGCGCCTTTCAGGAGTTGGCGTGGTAGTGAACCTGCATATAGACGTGGAGCCACAGAAGACATACAGGCCTGGCTACCCAATAGAGAAGCGGGGGATATATTACTTGGCAAGGAGCCTGTCCTCACAACTGTCGCTGGCAACGGACACAGTAGATTACGGAAGGCTGGAGAAATGTTACAGCATCTGGATATGCAGGGATGATATTCCTAAGAAGGAACGCTACAGCATATCATTTTATGGGATGTGCAATACAAAGAATATTGGGGGCTGCGCCAGCGAGAGGGGGAATTATGACCTGCTGAACCTGGTGGTAGTCAAGCTTGGCGGAAAGACATATGAAGGTGGGGAAGGGGACGAGGGGTACAGCCTGTTGCGTTTTTTGAATGCTGTCATGTATCCCCACAGGGAAGATTTCATGGAAACCATCTCAGAATACATCGACTTTTCAGTCAATGAGGAATTATGGAGGGAGGCGGAGAATATGAGTGGCTTAGGGCAAAGCGTACTGGAGGAAGGAATTGAGCAGGGAATTGAAAAGGGAATCGAACAAAGGAATGAGGAGCTGATCATGAAAAAGCATTCCAAAGGCTTGTCGCCGGAAAGCATAGCGGATTTGCTGGAGCTTTCCATAGAAAAGGTCAGGGAGACCATTCTGAAAAAGACTGGAGAATAAAAGCCTTTTTTTGATTTGGCCTGTTAATGTAGCAATGGATTGGTATTCTTTCAAACACATAAAAGGAGAAAACAATGAAATACCCCCAATTTTTACCCCCAACCGGTACAATAGGCTTTGTAGCCCCATCCTTTGGCTGCAACATTGAGCCATACCGTACCGCCTTTGAAAACGCCCTGTCCAGATGGCAGGCCCAGGGCTATGGCATTGATTTAGGCCCTAACTGCTATGCTGGCTGTGGCATTGGCATCAGCAATACCCCCGAAGCCTGCGGCCGGGAGCTTACGGAATATTATACCAGCGGCCGGAACCACTGCCTGATTTCCTGTGGCGGCGGGGAGCTGATGTGCGAAATTTTGGAGCATGTAGATTTTGAAGCGATAAGGAATGCGCCCCCTAAGTGGTATATGGGCTATTCGGACAACACCAATATGACCTTTCTCCTTGCCACCCTTTGTGACACGGCATCAGTTTACGGGCCATGTGCCGCTGCCTTTGGCATGGAGCCGCCCCACCCGTCCCTTGGGGATGCCATGGCGTTGCTGGAGGGGAAGAAAAGTACCATAAACAGCTATGGGAAATGGGAAAAGGAAAGCCTGAAAAATGAAGAGAACCCTTTAACGCCCTATCACTGTACAGAAGATTTGAATCTGAAAATTTTCCTACCAGGGAAGGATGCCATGGAAGAGGGGAGCGGCGCCTGGATGGAAGGCAGGCTTCTTGGCGGCTGTATGGATTGCCTGGTGAACCTGTTAGGGACCCGGTTTGACAGGGTAGGGGAATTTGTAGAAAAGTACAAAGAGGATGGTTTTATCTGGTTCCTGGAAGCCTGTGACCTGAACGTATTTGCGATCCGGAGGGCTATGTGGCAGATGGAACAGGCAGGCTGGTTCCGTTATGTGAAAGGGTTTTTCTTTGGGCGCCCCCTGTGCCATGGGCAGGAGATGATGGGCCTTGACCAGTACAGTGCGGTCCTTCCCGTCATCTCCCGGCACAAGGTCCCGGTGGTCATGGACGGGGACCTGGGGCATCTGCCACCTATGATGCCCCTTGTTACAGGCAGCATGGCGAGGATAAAGGCGGAAGGCGGAAAATTGGAGATAGCCATGGATTTCAGGTAAGCGGGGGCAGGGCAAAACAGCATCCTATGCGGGAAGGCAGCCTTAGGGGCGGAAATTTGACCCCGCACCTGTATATCAGCCAAATTATATAAAGTTTTTACCAAAACTACGATGGCCGGACGAAATTTGCGCGATAAATGACAGTTGAAGTGGCGTATCATGTTCTTTATAATAGATTCATAGCAATATTTGTGAAAAATGGAGGGAATATGATGGAGCAGTTAGAATTAACGGCAATAAAAGACCCGGAAAAAGTATATAAGATTTTGGGAGAACTGATACATATGGACAGAGAATTTCAGATTATGATCACGGTGCCATCCGGGACCGGCTCTTCCCTGGAGGAGGAGAAGGCTGTGGCTGGCAAAAAACCGTCCTATAATCTGGAAAGAGATGTGACGGATATGATTCATGAAATCGGCGTCCCTGCCCATATCAAAGGATACCAGTATCTGAGGGAAGCGATCATGATGTCCGTGGAAGATCCGGAAATGCTTGGCTCCATCACAAAAGTGCTGTATCCTACCATAGCCCGCAAAAACCAGACCACTGCAAGCCGTGTGGAACGCGCCATAAGACATGCCATAGAGGTGGCATGGAACAGGGGAAGGATGGAAACCTTAGACGCCATGTTTGGCTATACCATCAACACAGGTAAGGGAAAGCCCACCAATTCAGAATTCATTGCCCTGATTGCGGACAAAATCAGGCTGCAGCACCGTTGAATGTATATGGTCCCGCCGGAAAATTCCGGCGGGTTATTATTTTTGCAAATTTCCCTTTAATTGGACGTAGGAATGTTGTATAATATTCTTTAACAATAATCGTTGGAGGGTAAGTAATGAAAAATATTCTTTTTGTCGCATCCGAAGGTGTTCCGTTTATTAAGACGGGAGGGCTGGCTGATGTGGTAGGTTCTCTTCCCAAATGTATTGACAGAAAATACTTTGATGTGAGGGTGATCCTCCCCAAATACACCTGCATGGCCCAGCAGATGAAGGACATGATGAGCTATGTGACACATTTCTATATGGATTTTCACTGGAAAAATGAGTATGTGGGTATTATGTATGCAGAAGTGGATGGGGTGAAATATTATTTTATTGACAATGAAATGTATTTTGGCGGTTTTAAGCCCTATGGGGACAATGCGCTTTTCGAAATTGAGAAATATGCATTTTTCTCCAAGGCGGCGCTGTCCATCCTTCCTGTAATTGATTTCCGGCCCAGCCTGATCCACTGCCATGACTGGCAGACAGGCCTGATCCCGGTATATTTGAAAGAGCGTTTCCAGGGCAATGATTTTTACCGGGGCATCAAGTCTGTGATGACCATCCATAACCTGAAATTCCAGGGCAAATGGAGCATCAAGGAGGTGCAGGATATCACAGGCCTTCCGGCATATTATTTTACCCCGGACAAACTGGAGCTGTTTAAGGATGCCAATCTGTTAAAGGGCGGCCTGGTGTATGCAGATGCCATCACCACCGTAAGCAGTACTTATGCGGACGAAATTAAGACCAAGTTCTATGGGGAACAGTTAGACGGGCTGATGTGTGCCAGGAGCAATTCCCTGCGGGGCATTGTCAACGGGATTGATTATGAGGAATTCAACCCTGAGACGGATAAGTATATTGAATTTAAGTACAATGCGGTGAATTTCCGCAAGGAAAAGGTGAAGAACAAACGCGCCCTCCAGGCGGAGCTTGGGCTGGAGCAGGATGAGAAGAAATTCATGATAGGCATTGTTTCAAGGCTCACAGACCAGAAGGGCTTTGACTTGATTGCCCATGTTATGGATGAGCTGTGCCAGGATAACGTGCAGATTGTGGTCCTTGGCACAGGGGAAGAGCGTTACGAAAATATGTTCCGGCATTTTGACTGGAAGTATAATAATAAGGTTTCCGCACATATTTATTATTCAGAAGCGTTGTCACACAAGATTTATGCCTCCTGTGACGCTTTCCTTATGCCGTCCCTGTTTGAGCCCTGCGGCTTAAGCCAGCTTATGAGCCTGCGCTACGGCACGGTTCCTATTGTCAGGGAGACAGGAGGGCTGAAGGATACAGTAGAGCCTTACAACGAATACGAGAACACAGGCACAGGCTTTTCTTTTGTGAACTACAACGCCCATGAAATGCTTGGGGCTATCCGTTATGCAGAGCGCATTTATTATGATAAGAAGCGGGAGTGGAACAAGATTGTGGACCGGGCTATGGCGGCGGACTTCTCCTGGAATGTTTCGGCAGCGAAATATCAGGAGATGTATGACTGGCTGATCGGATAGGGACAGGGGAACTGTTTTCTACTACAGAACCCAGGTTTCGAAGTATTGTCCATAGGCAGAAGCAGAGGTTTGGGAGCGTAGCAGCAATGCCAAAAAAGAAAAAAAAAGACAGTTTTATACTGCAGGCGGGGATTCTGGCTTCGGCCGGAATCATCGTCCGCATTATAGGGCTTTTGTACAATACGCCGCTGGTTGCCATTATTGGGGACGAAGGGAACGGATACTATAACAGTGCCTATTATGCCTATAGCATTATCCTCCTGATTTCCTCCTACAGCATTCCCTCGGCGGTTTCCAAGGTGATTGCCCAGAGGCTTGCCACAAAAGAATACAGAAATGCCCACAGGATTTTTATCTGTGCATTTATTTATGTGCTGGTAGTCGGTAGTATTGCCAGCTTATTTGTGTTTTTTGGGGCAGGTTTGCTGGTAAGGATGGAAAGTGCGGTTTTTCCCCTTAAGGTGCTTGCCCCTACGATTTTTTTCAGCGGCATCCTCGGGGTGCTGCGGGGGTATTTTCAGGCGCATAAGACCATGGTCCAGACCTCTGTGTCCCAGATCCTGGAACAGCTTGTAAATGCCGGCATCAGCATTCTCATGGCCTGGGTAATGGTGAAGGCGGCGGAAGGAAAGGAGCCTTCTGTAATTGCTTCTTATGGGGCGGCAGGAGGGACCATTGGCACCGGGGCAGGGGTGCTGGCAGGGCTGTTGTTCATGCTTGGGGTATATGCCCTGAATGGGAAGACCATCCGCAAAAGGATCAAACGGGACACCGGCCACAGGGATGAATCTTACGGTGAAATCTTTAAAATGATCCTGATGGTGGTGACTCCTTTTATTTTAAGTACTGGTATTTACAATATTAACAACTTTCTGGACAATACCATTTACCAGCAGGTCATGATGGGGGTAAAAAAGGCGGGGGAGGCGGCGGTATCTGTGGATTTAAGTGCAGTTGCCAAGGGAACCAAGATTTCCAATATTCCGATTGCCATTGCCTCGGCTATGGCCACGGCATTGATACCGGGAATTTCCAGCGATTTTGTCCAGGGCCACCTGGACGGGGTGAAAAGCAAGGTGGCGAAATCGGTAAAGGTCACCATGCTGATTTCCATCCCTTCAGCGGTGGGGATTGGGGTTTTGGCCAGGCCTGTGATGACAGTGATATTCCACCAGCCGGACACTTTGGCGATTTCCTCCGCCCTGTTATCCTGCATGGCAGTAAGTATTATCTTTTATGCCCTTTCCACCCTTACCCAGGCAATCCTTCAATCTATCGGGAAAATGAATGCGCCTATTATCAATGCCTCAGCGGCGGTGGTCATCCATGCAGGAGTAATGATAGGGATGATGCTTTTGCTGGATGAAAAATACAGCCTGTATTATTATGTGTTTTCCACAGTACTGTACTCGTTTCTTCTGTGCCTTCTCAACCAGATTGCCGTCCACCGGCACCTGGGTTATAGCCAGGAAGCTGTGGATACATTCTTAAAGCCCATGGGGGCGGCGGCAATTATGGGGGCAGTGGCTTTTGGCGTTTACCACGGGCTGTATTATCTGTGTAAGATTAATATTCTGGCCCTGGCTGTGGCCATTATGGCGGGGGGCGCGGTTTACTTTGTGCTGGCCATCTACTGGCAGGCGGTAACTGAGGAAGAGCTGGCTGGTATGCCCAAAGGATACCTGTTGGTAAAAATTGCCAGAAAAATAGGCATTATGAAACCGGGTTCACAGAAAAAGAAGAAAAAAACAAGAAAGAAAAAATCCGGCGCTTTGCCTCAAAAAAAGAAAAGCGGAAAACCCACAGGGAAAAGTAGCAAAAAGAGTAATAAAGGCGCAAAAGGGAAAACTGTGCAGCAGAAAAAAAATCCCTCCAAGCCCAAAAAAGAGGATGATGGCTTATGGCTGGATTAATTCCCATCTTCTTTCCGGATAAAATATTCCTTGCCAATATTTGTAAGGCAGAGAAAACCTTTACAGAAATGAAGCTTATTTTATAGAATAGAAAAACACCTTCTGGAAATAATAAAACCGTCAGATACGACAATATTTTCAGGAGGTATTTTTTATGGCAAATTTATCAGAACTTGATTTACAGAATCTTCGTCATTTAATTGGCGGTTACGATGTAACCCACTGCAAAATGAAGGATTATGCGTCCAGCGCCACAGACTCAGAGGTAAAGCAGTTCTTTGAAAAAGGTGCGAAATCAGCTATGGAAAACAAAAACCAGTTAATGAAATTTCTCCAGTAGGCAGATGTGGAATTAGATATCAGGAGGTAGCGGAAGATGCAGATGAATGAAAAGACTATGGTTGCGGATACTTTAACGGGGATAAACGGGGAATTGGTACGTTTCGGCGAAATGATCGCCCAGACAGAAAACCAGGAGCTGAAACAGACCCTGAAACAGTTCAGGAATTCCTGTGAGAAGTCCCAGGAAGAACTTTATAAGATTGCAAGAGAAAAATCCTACTATGTGCCGGCGGCTAAAGCAACCCAGGAAGAGGTTGACCATGTGAAGAGCCTGTTTACCAGCAGCGTACTTTAATTAAAGGATGGGGAACCATCCGGCGAAGCCGGGATAAGAGGGATTGGCATTACAAGGCAGGGAGATTTTCCCTGCCTTGTTTTAACCCGTTTTTGGCCATGGCTCCTGCCTTATCCCTCCAACAGCGTAAGCCCTGAAATGTCCGAATCTATCATCATTGAATAGTTGGTATAATATACTACAAATCCAGGTTTGCCTGCCCCGGGTTTTTTAACATTCTTTTTTTCGGTATAGTCTATTTCCACCTTGTCTTGACCCCTTGCTTTGGAATAATAGGCGGCCAGCCTTGCAGCGTCCTCAAAGACGCTGTCAGGAGGCGTGTTATTGCCGGATTTTACCACTACATGGGAGCCGGGAATCCCTTTGGTGTGGAACCACCAGTCATTGCCGGAGGCAAACTTAAAGGTAAGCTCATCATTCTGGAAATTATTTTTGCCTACATAAATATGGAACCCGTCTTTGTTCTGGTAGTGGAAAGGCCGGCTGGTGAATTTCACTTTCTTGCCCCCTCCCTTCCGGCGGATATAGCCGCTTTCGATTAACTCTTCCTTGATCTGGGCCAAGTCTTCCTCCGCCAGGGCAATATCCAGGGCTGTCTGGATGGATTCCAGATGGTCAATTTCCTCCTTTACCTGGGCAGTGAGATCCTGGAGGGCTTCCCATGTGCGCTTTAGCTTCCCGTATTTGTCAAAATATTTTTTGGCGTTTTCTGAGGGGGACATCAGGGGATCCAGGGGGATGGTGACCATTTCATCCGTGTAATAATTAAGGGCGTCCAGGGATTTTGCGCCGGGAGCCGCTTCATACCCATAGGTATTAAGAAGTTCCCCGTAAATCCGGTATTTATCCCTTTTTTCCGTATCCTGCATTTGCCGCAGCTGCAGGTCATATTTTTTTATGTTCCGTTCCAGGGCTGTCTGTACAATCCGGCGCAGGTCAGAGGACTTCTGGCGGATGCGGGTAATGGCGCTTTTTTCCGCATAATATTGTTCTAACAGATTGCTGATGGAAGTAAACGCCCGGCTCTCCCCATTTTCATAAATAGTAAGGGGCAGGGCAGCATATTCCACAGGCAGCCCCTTTTGGTAAGCGATAACAGGCTGGAAGCTTCCCGCCTTTACCTGGCCCATAATATGTGCAAAGGTTTCATAAAGCCGGCAGAGGGCATCCTTCCCTTCTGCCTCCAGGGTAAAAAAGGAAGTGGAGATATCCCCGTCAATTTTGCTCCTGTAACAGATTTCCTGGGCAAGCACCGGGGAAATCCCGGTATATGTGCCATAGAGCGCTTTATAAAGGGGCATGTTTTTCCAGGTCATTTCCCTCTGGAACGAGACGAAATCCAGGCACAGGGGATCCCTCTTATCCTGGGTCATAGGGATAAAATAGTCCCGGCCAGGGAGCACCTCCCTGACAGAGCTTACCATGCCGGAAATGTGTTTGATGCTGTCAATGACCATATCCTCATCATTGACAAAGATAATATTGCTGTGTTTGCCCATGATTTCCACAACCAGCTTTTTACGGCAAAGGTCGCCCATTTCATTTAAGTGCTCTATATGGAGCTGCACGGCCCGCTCAAGGCCTGGCTGGGTGATATCCGTAATCCTGCCGTTTTGCAGGTGCTTTCTTAAAAGCATACAAAAACCGGGGGCGGTCATAGGGCTTTTTTTGTTTTCCTCTGTCAGGTAAATCAGGGGAAGGGCAGCCCCTGCGGAAATCAAGAGCCTTTTTTGCCCGCCGCCGTTTGTCTTTATGGTAAGCAGCAATTCATCGTTTTCAGGCTGGGCAATTTTGTAGATCCTCCCGCCGCATAGGGTGTCCTTTAATTCCTTTACAACCGCTGCAATCGTAATTCCGTCAAATGCCATTTCGTGCTCCTTTCTGCGCCGTAGCCATGATGTCTTTTTGGTGGTTTGTGTTAAACTACGGCTTCCACCAGAATCTTATCCCCTACAATTATTTCTTTTATGCCGGTTTCTTTCTTTTTGTTAAAGCAAAAGCTCAGCAGATATCCTGTTGAAGCATGGTAGGCATCTAAATATCCGGCAAGCTGCCGCTCGCCCCGTTTGTGGTATTCCTCCCCATGCCATATTTTCATTTCAATAATGTATTGCTTGCCGCGGTAATCCACAATTACGTCAGTGCGGGTTAAATCCCTGGTTTGCGCCTCGATATAATAGTTGCCTGTCCCGTTGATGATAGGGCGCAGATACAGTAAAAACAGTTTCCGGCCGTCTTTTTCTATAAAGGATTCACAGTTTTCCCTGTAAATATCATGAAAATGTTCTACAAACTTTTCAAGGATCCTCCGCATATCCAGGTTGCCGTCTGCGATAAACTGGCTTTTGTGCTTCTGGGATTCCTGATAAAGGGGGGTGGTAAGCAAGGAAGCCTCAGACAGGAATAAATTATACAGCCTGGTTTCAAAAATACGGTTTGCCATTGCCACAAGGCCATTTTTATTTATAATAAACCCTAACATAGAAGCCATATCAATATCCGGCTGGTCGGCGTTATAAATGATTTGTGAGCCTGTAAATAAAATGTTTTTCAACATGTGGTTCAATTCCGGATAATCCAGGAGTTTTCCTGTGAATGATTCAAAAAGTGTATTTTTCTCAGCCAGAAGCATTCGTTCCGCTTCAAAAAAGCCGTTCTTTGTCCAGACGGATTTCAGGCCAGGAAAGTTTCCCATCCGGCTGACATGTTCATCCATAAGCTTGCACAGCCTGGATACCAGGAAGGGATAGCCAGAGGTGTAATCATAAAGTAAACCCGCCATATCCTCCACAGGCATTCCGGTATGGTGGTCTGACTCATATTCTCTTAACATTCCGGCAATATCATATTTGGTAAAGCTCATACTGACCTTAAAATCCGCAGCAATATTCCAAGGGCTGTTAAACTTCCGGCCTTCTTCTGGGCGTATTTTCCGTTTCAGGTTTTTTACATCATAGACGCCAGCCAGAATGACTGACTGGAATGTCTTTATTTTCTTTTTTTCCCGGTCCAGGTAATAATTCCGCAATTGGGCCAGAAAATCTAAAAAGACCTGGTTATTGGCAGCGCTGTCTACTTCATCTATCATCAGCAGGATTGGCAGGGAAGAATGTTTGCAGAATATCATCAGGCTGCTGAACAGGTCAATGAGCAAAACTTCTTTCCCCTGCCCGGAAGCAATATCCTGTATCTGTGCAAGGGCGCTTTTTTCCTGTTCTGAAAGGGTGTCCTCAAAGAAAGCCATTTCCTTCAAAAAAAGGACAGCAAAAGCCCTGGAAAAGGCTGCTTCATTTTGGAAGGAGTCATTCCCGATTGCCTGGAAGTCCATGCTGACCACCAGATATTCCTTTGACAGGTAATTTGCCAGCGCATTTAATATGGTAGTTTTTCCGTATTGCCTTGCCCGGTTGATGGTGAAGTATGCCCCGTCCGCCACCAGGGCTTTGATTTCTTCCAGCCGGCTGCCTAAATCCACCATATAATGTTTGTCCGGCACGCATAACCCTGTGGTATTAAATTTTCTTCTCATGGCCTGTCTGCTTTCAAATGGATTTTTCTTTTATCCTAACACAGGCATAGGGCTTTCGCAAGCATATCCCGTTTTCTGTCACGGAAATCCTTGACGTTTTTCCATGCTTCGCCTATAATAAAAACCAGTATGCAATAGAAATAAAAAACAGACAGGGGCTGCAAAAGCAGGAGGAATGCCATGATCAGGAGCATGACAGGTTTTGGCAGATGTGAGGTACAGGAGGCCGAAGGCAGGATTACTGTGGAAATGAAGTCAGTGAACCACCGGTACCTGGATGTGAACATCAAGATGCCTAAGAAACTGAACTATTTTGAAGCGGCTATCAGGAGCGGGCTTAAAAATGATATCCAAAGAGGAAAGGTAGATATATTTATCACCTATGAGGATTATTCGGAAACCAATGTCTGCGTAAAATATAACAAAGAGCTGGCGGCGGCGTATATGGAATACCTGGGCCGGATGGGGGAGGATTTTTCCATTGAAAACGATGTAAAGGTGTCCACCCTGGCCAGGTTCCCGGAGGTTTTTACCATGGAGGAAGGGGGCGTTGACGAGAAGGCGCTGTGGGATCTTCTGGAAAAAGCCATAAAGGGTGCTGTGGAAGGGGTTGTGGAAACCAGGGCCAGGGAAGGGGAGCATCTGCGCAAGGATCTTTTGGAAAAGCTGGAGGGGATGCTTGCCCATGTGGATTCCATTACCCAGCGTTCTCCGCTTATTGTTGCAGAATACAGGCAAAAGCTCCGGGAAAAGGTCAGGGAGCTTTTGGAAGATACCAGGATAGACGAGAACAGGCTATTGATGGAGGTTACGGTTTTTGCGGACAGGGTATGTGTGGATGAGGAACTGGTGCGTTTAAAAAGCCATATCCAGACCACCAAAGAGGCTCTTCTTAAGGGGGGCAGTATCGGGCGCAAGCTGGACTTTATCGCCCAGGAGATGAACAGGGAGGCCAATACCATCCTGTCCAAGTCCACAGACCTTGAAATATCAAGCCATGCCATAGAACTGAAGACAGAAATTGAGAAAGTAAGGGAACAGATTCAGAATATAGAGTAAACAGGGTTAACGTTTATGGGAAAACTGATTCATATCGGGTTTGGCAATATCGTAAATTCTGCCAAAATCATCGCCATTGTAAGTCCTGATTCCGCACCGGTAAAGCGCCTGGTGCAAAAGGCAAAGGAAGAGGGGACCGCAATTGACGCTACCCAGGGGAGAAAAACAAAAGCCGTGCTTGTAATGGAAAGCAGCCAGTTGGTGCTCTCAGCGCTTCTACCTGAAACCATTGCCCAGAGAGCACAGGCAGAAAGCAGGGAAGAAGATGGGACGTAAAGGGATTTTAATTGTAGTTTCAGGTTTTTCAGGGGCGGGAAAAGGCACCTTGATGAAAGAGCTTGTCCGCGCCTATGATCATTATGCGTTGTCGGTTTCCATGACCACAAGGGCGCCCAGGCTGGGAGAGACGGAAGGAAAGGAATATTTCTTTGTCACCCATGAGGCTTTTGAAGAGGAAATCCGGCGGGAGGGGCTGGTAGAATATGCCCGCTACTGCGATAATTATTATGGGACACCCAGGGAATATGTGGAGAGACAACTGGAAAAGGGGAAAGACGTTATTCTTGAGATTGAGATCCAGGGTGCCCTTAAGGTAAAGGAAAAATTTCCCACAGCCCTGTTGATGTTTGTAATGCCCCCCAGCGCCGCCGAATTAAAGAAACGCCTGGTAGGGCGGGGGACGGAAAGCCCGGAAGTGATTGCCAGGCGGCTTGCCCGCGCTGGGGAAGAGGCGGAAGGCATTGAACAATATGACTTTATTGTGATCAACGACAAACTGGAGGAATGTGTGGGGAAAATGCATTCGTTGATACAGGCAGCCCATGATGCCCCCGGGAGAAACAAAGAATTTATCGAAAATATGAGAAAAGAGCTGGAAGCTCTGCAATAAGGCAGTTGAAAGGAGAAAAAATGCTTCATCCATCTTATTCTGATTTAATGAAGGTAGTTAACAGCGAGGTTGAACCGGGGGAAGCGCCTGTGGTCAACAGCAGGTACTCCATTGTAATGGCAACCTCTAAGAGGGCGAGACAGATTATCGGGGGTGACGACCCCCTTGTGAATATCAGGGACAGGGATACAAAGCCTTTATCCATTGCTGTGGAGGAACTGAACCAGGGCAAGATTAAAATCTTATCCGATGAGGAAACCGAAATGCCGGAGAAAGAAACGGAAGAATGAAAATTTTGTTCATATCGCTGGGATGCGATAAAAATCTGGTTGATTCTGAAGTGATGCTGGGGATTTTAAGGGAGCAGGGGCATTGCTTTACCGATGATGAAAGGGAAGCGGAGGCAGTGGTGGTCAACACCTGTTGCTTTATTAATGATGCAAAGGAAGAGAGCATCAATACCATACTGGAAATGGCGGAGCTTCGCAAGGATGGCAGGATCAAGGCACTGATCGTCACAGGCTGCCTGGCTCAGCGCTACCAGGAGGAGATACAGGAGGAAATTCCCCAGGTGGATGCCATTTTGGGGACCACCGCCATCTCCCAGATAGCGCAAGCGCTAACCAAGGCCCAGGAGGGAAAACCCCTAAACCACATGGAGGCGCTGGATCTTCCACCGCTTTTTGGAAAGAAGCGTATTGTCACCACCGGCGGCTATTATGCTTATTTAAAAATAGCAGAGGGCTGTGATAAGCACTGTACCTATTGTGTGATTCCCCAAGTGCGGGGAAATTACCGCAGCGTCCCCATGGAAGCCTTGGAGCAGGAAGCCCGGGAACTGGCGGCAGGGGGCGTAAAGGAGCTGATCCTGGTAGCCCAGGAGACTACCCTGTATGGCGTGGACTTGTATGGAAAAAAGGCCCTGCCGGAGCTTCTTAGAAGGCTTTGCCAGATAGAGGGGATTTGCTGGCTGCGGGTTCTTTACAGCTATCCGGAAGAAATCACGGAGGAACTGATACAGGTAATCAAAGAGGAAGAGAAAATCTGCCATTATCTTGATATCCCTGTGCAAAGCGGCAGCGATGCCGTTTTAAAGCGCATGGGGAGGAAAACAGACAGCGCGCAGTTAAAATACATAACAGGAAGGCTGCGCCAGGAGATCCCGGATATTTGCCTGCGCACTACGCTGATAGCAGGTTTCCCCGGGGAATCGGAGGAAGACCATCAGGATACCCTTGCCTTTGTGGATGAGATGGAATTTGACAGGCTGGGGGTGTTTACCTATTCCCAGGAGGAGGATACCCCTGCCGCCGGGATGCCAGGCCAGGTCCCGGAGGAGACAAAGGAAAGGCGCAGGGACGAAATTATGGGGCTGCAGCAGGAAATCGCTTTCGAGGCTGCCGGAGGAATGGTAGGAAAGACCCTCAAAGCCATCATTGAGGGAAAGATGCCGGAGGAAGGTGTTTACGTGGCCCGTACCTACAAGGATGCCCCGGGGGTGGACGGTTATCTGTTCGTCAATACTTCCAGGGAGCTTTTAAGCGGCGATTTTGTGGAGGTAACAATCACAGGTTCCAACGCCTACGATCTTATAGGGGAATTGGAAGAGGAGGCATGATTTTATGAATTTACCTAATAAACTTACAATGTTCCGGGTGGTTTTGATCCCTTTTTTTATTGTGTTTTTGCTTATCCCCATTACGCCTTATGATAAGTGGATTGCACTTGCCGTATTTATTATTGCCAGCCTGACGGACCTGCTGGACGGAAAGATTGCCAGGAAATATCATCTGGTGACAAATTTCGGGAAGTTTATGGATCCCCTGGCGGATAAGCTGCTGGTATGTTCCGCGCTGATCTGCCTGATTGAATTGAATAAGATCCCTTCCTGGATGGTTATAATCATAATAGCCAGGGAATTTATTATCAGCGGTTTCCGGCTGGTGGCTTCAGACAATGGCAGGGTGATCGCAGCCAGCTACTGGGGAAAATTCAAGACCACTTTCCAGATGGTGGCGGTGTGCCTTTTAATTGCGGATATTCCTGCCCTGAATGTGGTTACGCAGATTGCCCTTTGGGGAGCAGTGGTCCTCACAGTAGTATCCCTGATCGATTATCTGGCCAAAAATAAGGATGTAATGAAAGAAGGGAAATAAATGGCGGCAGAAGAGCCTAGGACCCGGCAAACGGATATTGGCAGCAATCCGGGCAGGATTGTGGAGAAACTGAAGAAGGAAAACTGGCAGGTTGCCTGTGCGGAGTCCTGCACCGGCGGCATGGTGGTTTCAGCCCTGGTAGATGTGCCTGGGGTTTCCGATGTATTGATGGAAAGCTACGTCACTTATTCCAACGAAGCCAAGGGAAAGCTTCTTGGGGTTTCAAAGGAGGCATTAGAGACCTGGGGGGCGGTAAGCGCCCAGGTGGCGGAGCAGATGGCCCGGGGGGCGGCCCGGGAAGCGGGGGCACAGGCGGCGGTTGCGGTTACGGGCATTGCAGGCCCGGAAGGAGGGACGCCCCAAAAGCCGGTGGGGCTGGTATATATTGGCTGTTATGTAAATGGAAAAGTCTGCGTAACAGAAAATCAATTTCATGGAAGCCGTATGGAAATCAGGAGGCAGGCTGCAAAGGCAGCGCTTTCGCTGTTGCTGGACTGCCTTTTCCAGTAGAAGGGCTTTGGTGAAACTGCCGCCGGGCACTCCGGCGGCGAAGGGTTAAGGGAGAGTTGCCTATGAAAGGAAAATGGAGCCCCGGGAAAATAACGGGGGTGGTACTTGGAAGTGTGGGGGCAGGTTTTTTACTGCTGGGGTCTTTTTACATAGGAGCCATCCAGCTTACAAGGGAGCTTCAGGTTTTTTCCAGGGAGAGGGCGGAGGGAAAGGCCCGCAGGGAAGAGGATGCCGGTAAAGGAACACAGGGCTGGCTGGATGGCTATAACGGGCCTTCTTACGGGGATCCCCAGGAGGGTTATGGTGATGAAAAGGAAACGCCGGGAGGTGGCGTTTCTGAAAACCCGGAATACTACGAATTCCACGACGCTATCCGGAGAGATTTGTCTTATCAGGTTGCCTTTGAAAATTACAGCAGCCAGTTAGGGGAAAATGAAAATGTGTGGGTAGAGGTAAATTATCCTGTGGTTTCCGGCAGGGAGGATTCCGAGCTGTCTGTTATCAACCATGCGATCCAAAAGGAACTGGAAGAGATTACAGAGTATGCGGATTCTGTGGCAGAGAGCATTTCGGAGGAGGAGCGCTATACATTTGAAGCAGAAAGCTATATCACTTATATGGACGAGAAGCTTCTAAGCGTGGCTTATGTGGAATATGGGTATTTGAATGATGAGATTTATGAGACTTATATTATCACGGCCAATGTTGATATGGAAAACAATATGGCGCTGACTAATTCCCAGATACTTGACATTGACGATGCTTTTTCTATTGATTTCAGGAACAGGTGCCAGAAGCAGAATGGGGAGATTGAGGTTCTTTCCCTGTTTACCGACCAGGACATTACCGACCTGCTTACCAATGATACCAGCCTGATTATTGCCTATACCCCTGTGGGGATGGAGATTGGATTTAATTATTATTATGGGTGGGTCACTGTAACTTATCAGGATTACCAGAAATTTCAGAATCACTTTTAGAGCCTATTGACAAACCCCCCTTTCGCCGTTATAATTGTTTAAGTGTGTGGCAAAGGGATAGCCTGTCTTTGCCCCGTTCAAATGATAGGGAGCTAATTATGTTAATGAATCTGACGGATGTATTTACATCTGAGGGAAAAGACAGAAGGGAAACCCTTTGTTACCAGCCGGAAGAGTTTTCCTATATGGGAAACTGTTACCGTATCTGCGAAAAATCTCCCATTACCATGAACTTTACCAATATTGGGATTGGGAAAGTCCTGGTACAGGGAAACATAAAGGTAGTCCTGGAAATTCCCTGCGACCGATGCCTGCAGGATGTACGGACGCCTTTGGAAATTGCTTTTGGGCAGGAGGTACTTTCCCCTGAGGCGGGAGGGCAGGCGGATAACCAGGATGGCCAGGCATTCATGCAGGGCTACGGGCTTGACACAGAAGCTTTTATAAATGGTGAAATCTTAATTAACATGCCTGTTAAAATTTTGTGCAAACCGGACTGTAAGGGAATCTGTAAAAAGTGCGGGCACAATTTAAACCAGGGGGACTGTGGATGCGATACTTTTGTACCCGACCCCAGGATGGCAGCGATTAAAGATATCTTTAATGCAAGTAAGGAGGTGTAACGATGTCTATTTGTCCTAAGAATAAATCTTCTAAATCCAGAAGAGATAAAAGAAGAGCAAACTGGAAAATGAGCGCTCCTACATTAGTTAAGTGCAGCAAATGCGGCGCTCTGATGATGCCGCACAGAGTATGCAAAAGATGTGGTTCTTACAATAAGAAAGAAATCATCAGTGTTGACTAATCAGCGAGTGACAAAGCAATCCATTTAAGGGTTGCTTTTTCTATTTGGAAAAAATTTTCCCTGTACGATTTTTCCCTTGCTTTTTGTTATATGGTTTAGTATAGTATAGTAGTACTTGGACGGAGGTATAAGTAATGGCAGAATTTATAAATGTAGCGGTGGACGCCATGGGGGGCGACCATGCGCCTGCTGAAATTGTAAAGGGTTCCATTGAAGCGGTTAATGAAAACAGCCATGTGAAGGTTTTCCTGGTAGGGAAAGAGGATGCCGTCCGCCGTGAGCTTTCCAAATATACATATGGCAAGGAGCAGGTGGAGGTGGTTAACGCATCAGAAATAATTGAGATGTCGGAACCCCCGGTCATGGCAATCCGCAGGAAAAAGGATTCCTCTATTGTAAAGGCGCTCCTGCTTGTGAAGGATGGCATCTGCGACGCTTATGTATCTGCCGGGAGTACCGGTGCCACGCTGGTAGGAGGACAGGTGATTGTGGGAAGGGTCAAGGGAGTTGAAAGGCCTCCGCTGGCTCCCCTTATCCCCACGGAAAAGGGATGCGCACTTTTAATCGACTGCGGTGCAAATGTGGACGCAAGGCCTTCCCAGCTTGTCCAGTTTGCCAAAATGGGTTCCGTCTATATGGAAAGCGTTATGGGGGTGAAAAATCCAAAAGTCGGCATAGTGAATATCGGTGCGGAAGAGGAAAAGGGTAATGCCCTTGTGAAAGAAACCTTCCCCCTCCTGAAAAATTGCCCTGATATCCATTTTATTGGTAGTATCGAAGCCAGGGACATTCCGGCGGGGTATGCGGACGTGGTGGTCTGCGAAGCTTTTGTGGGGAATGTGATATTGAAATTGTATGAAGGTGTAGGGGGCGTGCTGATCAAAAAAGTCAAAGAGGGCATGATGGCTTCCTTACGCAGTAAGATAGGTGCTTTTTTGGTAAAACCTGCACTGAAAAATACATTAAAAGCCTTTGATTTGGAACAATATGGGGGAGCGCCCATGCTGGGGCTTAAAGGGCTTGTGGTGAAAACCCACGGAAGCTCCAAAGCAGTCGAAATTAAAAATTCTATTCTGCAGTGCATCACATTTACAGAACAGAATATCAATCAAAAAATAAAAGAAAAAATAACAATGGAAGAAGAGTAGAAAGGAAATTTGCTATGGAATTTGAAAAATTAAAACAGGTAATTGCGGATGTGCTCAACGTTGACCCCGATGAGATCACCATGGATACCACCTTTGTGGACGATCTGGGGGCGGATTCCCTGGATGTGTTCCAGATCATTATGGGGATTGAGGAAGAATTTGATATTGAAATTCCGGCTGAAGAAGCAGAAAAAATTACAAATGTTGAAGAAGCAGTTAATCTTATCAAAAATGCTGTCAATTAAAAAGCCCATCATGGGCTTTTTTATGACGCCTGGTTTTGGTAGGCGCTATCACGGAATCGCTTCACGTGACGGTTTCTTATGTATCCATTTTCAGAAGGTGAAGTATGTATAAACAGGAAGAGTTAAAATCGTTGGAAGAGAGGATCGGTTATGCGTTCAAAAGCAGGAAGCTTCTCAGGCAGGCATTGACCCACAGTTCTTTTTCCAATGAACAGAAGATCAATAAGTTTAAAAATTATGAAAGGCTGGAATTTTTAGGGGACGCAGTTTTAGAGCTTGTATCCAGCCAGTTCTTTTTTGAGACCTATCCCGAAATGTCGGAAGGACAGATGACGCGCCTGCGCTCTTCCATGGTCTGTGAGCCTGCCCTTGCCTTCTGTGCAAAGGACCTGGCTCTTGGAAATTATATTCTTCTTGGGAAAGGGGAAGAAGCCACGGGGGGAAGGACCAGGGATTCTATCATAGCAGATGTGATGGAAGCCGTCATAGGGGCAATTTATCTTGACGGCGGCATTTCCTGTGCGGACAGGTTTATTAAGCAGTTTATTCTCTCCGACCTGGAAAGCAAGCAGCTCTTCTATGACAGTAAGACCATTTTGCAGGAGATGGTACAGAGGGATGGGAACAGCCTGGCCTATGAATTGGTCAGCGAGATGGGGCCTGACCATGACAAGATTTTTACTGTGGAAGTGACGATAGACGGAGTGGCTGCGGGAAAAGGGCAGGGACGGAACAAAAAATCCGCCGAACAGCAGGCGGCTTACCAGGCGCTGCTTTTGAGGATGCCTGCGCAGTAGAGGTAATATGTATTTAAAAAGCATTGAAATCCAGGGCTTTAAGTCCTTTGCCAATAAAATATTGTTTAAATTTCATAACGGCATCACGGGAATCGTGGGGCCTAATGGGAGCGGCAAGAGCAATGTGGCGGACGCAGTCCGCTGGGTGCTGGGGGAACAGAGGATCAAACAGCTCCGGGGGGCGTCTATGCAGGACGTTATTTTTTCAGGGACAGAGCTGAGAAAGCCCCTGGGGTATGCGTATGTGTCGATTACCTTCGACAATACCGACCATAAGCTTGCCACCAGTTTTGAAGAGGTGACCGTTGCCAGAAGGATTTACAGATCCGGCGAGAGCGAATATTTATTAAATGGCGCTCCCTGCCGGCTAAAAGACGTGAATGAGCTTTTTTATGATACAGGTATCGGGAAGGAAGGCTACTCCATCATCGGGCAGGGGCAGATTGACAAAATCCTAAGCGGCAAGCCGGAAGAGAGAAGAGAGCTTTTTGACGAAGCCGCTGGCATTGTGAAATTTAAAAAGCGCAAGGCGGCGGCCCAGAAGAAGCTGGAGGACGAGAAGCAGAATCTGGTCCGGGTGAACGATATCTTATCAGAGCTGGAAAAGCAGATCGGCCCCCTGGAGAGGCAGTCGGAGACAGCCAGGGCTTATCTGAAAAAGAAGGAAGAGCTAAAGGCCCTGGATGTAAATATGTTCCTTCTTGAAAACGGGCGCTTAAAAGAGCAGCTAAAGGATGCGGAAGAAAAATTTGAGATCGCCCAGGGGGACCTTGGCCGGACTACCCAGCAGTATGAAAAGATTAAAGAAGAGTATGGGCAGATTCAGGAACAGATAGAACAGCTTGACGCAGCCATTGACAGCCAGCGCACCTCCCTTACAGATGCCAGTGTCCTTCGGGGAAAGCTGGAGGGGGAAATCAATGTTTTAAAGGAGCAGGTAAACTCTGCCAAAAGTAACCAGGAGCATTTTAATTCCCGCAAGGAAACCCTTACAAGGGAAATGGATGCAAAGCTTCTGGATAAGGAAAGCATTCTGGCGGATAAACAGGTGATCGATGGGCAGGTAGCTGAAATCGAAAACACAAGGAACCAGGCAAAGGAAAAGCTCCTTTTGGTCCAGGGCAGGATTGAACAGCTTAATAATGAGATTGAGTCCGGCAAAAATACCATAATTGATGCCCTCAATGCCAGGGCTACCATCAAATCCCGGCTGGGGCGGTATGATACTATGATGGAGCAGATTAATATCCGCAAGGCGGAACTGACCTCACGGCTTCTCAGGATTAAATCGGATGAGGCCCAGCAGGAGGCAGCCATCAATAAGCTCCAGGAAGAATTTGAGCGTATCAACGGAGAAATCCACGCCCTGAATGATTCCCAGGAGGAAAAAGAAGAAAAGCTTGCGCTGATCAGGGAAGAGCTCTCCGGCAAAGATAAACAGCTCCGGGACACCCAGGTAAGCTACCATCAGGAAAAATCCCGGTTAGACGCCCTTACCAACCTTACCGAGCGGTATGAAGGCTACGGCGGCAGCGTAAAGAGGGTGATGGAATGCAAGGAGCGGGAAAAAGGAATCATTGGGGTTGTGGCGGATATCATTAAAGTAGAAAAAAAATATGAGACTGCCATTGAAACTGCCTTAGGGGGCAGCATCCAGAATATCGTCACAGAGGATGAAGGGACGGCAAAGCGGATGATTTCTTATTTAAAGCAGGCCAGGGCCGGGCGGGCAACCTTCCTTCCCCTTACCAGCATTACCAGCCCGGGACAGTTTAAAAACCAGGAGGCATTGCGGGAGAAGGGCGTGATTGGCACAGCGGACGGCCTGGTGTCTGTGGAAGACAGATACAGAAACGTGGCAAAATCCATGCTGGGAAGGATCCTGGTGGTGGACCATGTAGACCACGCCACAGAGATTGCAAGGAAGTATGGCTACAGTATCCGGATGGTGACCCTGGAGGGAGAGCTTCTGGTGCCGGGAGGCGCCATCAGCGGGGGAGCCTTTAAAAACAACAGCAACCTTCTTGGACGGAGAAGGGAAATGGAAGAGCTGGAGGGAAAAGTAAAAAGTTTTTTAAAGGACATAGACCTGCTGCTGAATGAAATAGAAAAGACCAAGGGGGAGAGGAACCGGCTCCGCCTAAGCCTGGAAGAGGACAAGGCAGCATTACAGAAGAAGTTTATTGAACAGAACACTGCCCGGCTGAATGTGATCAAGGCCCAGGAGCGTAAGGGAGAGGCACTGGAAGGCTCCCGTGAGCTGAAAGGGGAAGAGCGGGAAATTGAAAGCCAGGTTCAGGAAATTAAAAGCAGTAAGCAGGAAATCTTAAGGGAACTGGAGGCCTCCGAGGATTTAGAGCGGCAGGTGGAACAAAAAATCCGTAAATTCCAGATGGAGCTGGAAGAAGCCCGCAGAGAAGAATCCGGCCAGTCGGCAGGGGTTGCGGAGCGGGACCTGGAAGTGGAGAAGATGCGCCAGCAGCAAAACTTCCACCAGCAGAATGTAGACCGTATTGACGGGGAGATCAACCGCTGCCAAAGAGAGCTTTTGGAAATACAGGAAGGGCTAAGGCAAAGCGGCGAGGACATTGTGGAGAGGCAAAACCGTATGAAAGCCCTGGAAGAAACCCTTCTGGCATCCCATACATCCCAGGGGGATACAGAGAAGAAACTCAGGGAGGATGTGGAAAAGAAAGAACAGCTTGCCGGGAAACAGAAAAATTTCTTCAAAGACAGGGAATCCCTCTCGGAGCGGATGAACGGGCTGGACAAGGAAGTATACCGTCTGAATGCCCAGAAGGAAAAGCTGCAGGATACCCTGGAGGGGCAGATCAACTATATGTGGGATGAGTACGAGATCACGCTCTCCGATGCCGCCGCCCTGCGCAGCGATGCAATGACAGATTTAAACACCATGAAAAAGGAAATCGCTGCTTTAAAAGACCAGATCAAAAAATTGGGTGACGTCAACGTCAACGCCATTGAGGATTTCAAAAATCTCATGGAGCGCTATCAGTTTTTAAAGACCCAGCATGACGACCTGGTGGAGGCGGAAAAAACCTTAGAGGGCATAATTGTGGAGCTGGACAGCGCCATGAGGAAGCAGTTCCAGGAAAAGTTCGCTGAAATCGGCAGGGAATTTGACAAGGTATTTAAGGAATTGTTTGGGGGAGGAAAGGGAACCCTTGAACTGATGGACCAGGAGGATATCCTGGAGGCAGGGATACGTATCATTGCCCAGCCTCCCGGGAAAAAACTGCAAAATATGATGCAGCTCTCCGGTGGGGAAAAGGCCCTTTCCGCAATTGCCCTTTTGTTTGCAATCCAGAATTTGAAGCCGTCCCCTTTCTGCCTGCTGGATGAAATCGAAGCGGCGCTGGATGAAAACAATGTAGCCCGTTTTGCGAAATATTTACATAAGCTTACCAAAAGCACCCAGTTTATTGTGATCACCCACAGAAGGGGCACCATGGAAAAGGCGGACCGGCTCTACGGAATCACCATGCAGGAAAAGGGGGTGTCCACACTGGTGAGCGTAAATTTGATAGATAAGGAGTTGGACGACTGATGGCAGGATTTTTCAGCAAATTAAAAGAGGGACTGGCCAAAACAAGAAACAATATTGTACATGGCATTGACGCAGTATTCAGCGGCTTTTCTTCTATTGACGAAGAATTTTATGAGGAACTGGAAGAAACGCTGATTATGGGGGATATTGGGATAAACGCCGCCAACGATATTTTAGAGCTGCTGCGCAGGCAGGTGAAGGAGAACCATATCAAGGAGCCCGGGGAATGCAAGTCTTTTCTGGTAGAAAGCATAAAGGAACAGATGCAGGTGGGGGAAGCAGCCTACGACTTTGAAGAGAAACAGTCAGTGATCCTGGTAATCGGTGTCAACGGCGTGGGGAAGACGACTTCCGTGGGCAAGCTGGCAGGCCTTTTAAAGGAAAAGGGAAGAAAGGTGCTGATTGCCGCTGCCGATACCTACCGCGCTGCCGCCTGCGAGCAGCTTACGGAGTGGGCGAACCGGGCAGGGGTGGATATCATCCCAGGCTCCCAGGGGGCGGATCCCTCCAGCGTGGTTTATGACGCAGTGAACGCGGCAAAAGCAAGGCATGTGGACGTCCTGATCTGCGATACCGCAGGCAGGCTCCACAACAAAAAGAACCTGATGGAAGAGCTGAAAAAGATGAACCGTATCATTGACAGGGAATTTCCCGGGGCACATCGGGAAAACCTGATCGTCTTAGACGGTACTACCGGCCAGAATGCACTGAACCAGGCAAGGGAATTTGGGGAGACAGCGGACCTTACGGGAATTATTCTTACGAAAATGGATGGGACATCCAAGGGGGGCATAGCAGTAGCAATCCAGTCTGAGCTGAATATCCCGGTGAAGTTTATCGGGGTGGGGGAAAAGCTGGACGATTTGCAGAAATTTGATCCGGAGCAGTTTGTCAACGCTTTATTTGCAGTAGACGAAGAGGAACAATAGGGGAAGGGTATGGTTTTCCCACCTGGCTTTGCCAGCCTGGGAAAGACCTAGTTCTTTATTAAATGAAAGGGATATAGCAATGGAAGAAAACGGGAAAAGAGAAGAAGCAGGGGAAACGCAAGAGAAGATGCTGACACTGGAAAAGTTTGAGGAGGCCTCTGAAATTGTCAGGAAGGTGACCCAGGAAACCAAGCTGATCTACAGTGATTTTTACAGCGCCCATACGGGTAACCGGGTGTATTTAAAGCCTGAAAATATGCAGTTTACCGGGGCGTATAAATTAAGGGGGGCTTATTATAAGTTAAGCACCCTGGCCAAGGAAGAGCGGGAGAAGGGGCTTATTACCGCTTCTGCGGGCAATCATGCCCAGGGCGTGGCCTATGCTGCAAAATGCTATGGGGCCAAGGCGGTGATCGTGATGCCTACCACCACCCCTTTGATAAAGGTAAACAGGACCAAGAATTATGGGGCGGAAGTGGTGCTCTATGGGGATGTATATGATGAAGCCTGCGCCAAAGCCTATGAACTTGCCAGTGAGCATGGCTACACCTTTATCCATCCCTTTGATGACCCCACAGTGGCTACCGGGCAGGGGACTATCGCCATGGAAATTTTCAAGGAGCTTCCCCTGGTGGATTATATCCTTGTCCCGGTAGGCGGCGGCGGCCTGGCCACAGGGGTGTCCACCCTTGCCAAACTGCTGAACCCCAAAATCAAGGTAGTAGGTGTGGAGCCGGAAGGCGCCAGCTGCCTGAAAGCTTCCATTGACGCCGGGAAGGTAGTCACCCTGGACAAAGTAAGCACCATTGCCGATGGCACCGCTGTAAAGACCCCGGGGGCGCAGATCTTCCCCTATCTGTGTGAGAACCTGGACGGTATCATTACCGTACCCGACGAAGAGCTGGTGGTGGCATTTTTGGATATGCTGGAAAACCATAAAATGGTGGTAGAAAATTCCGGGCTTTTAACGGTGGCTGCTTTAAAGCATCTGGAGGTAAAGAACAAAAAGGTGGTGGCTATTTTAAGCGGCGGCAATATGGATGTAATCACTGTGTCCAGTGTAGTGCAGCAGGGGCTGATCCTGCGGGACCGGATTTTCACGGTCTCTGTGCTCCTTCCGGACAAGCCCGGGGAGCTTAGCAGGGTGGCCAAGGTGATCGCCAAGGAAAACGGCAATGTGATCAAGCTGGAGCACAACCAGTTTGTGTCTATTAACAGAAGCGCTGCCGTGGAGCTGCGCATCACACTGGAAGCCTTTGGGACAGAGCATAAGCACCAGATTATTAATGCCCTTGAGCGCAATGGGTATAAGCCAAGGCCGGTGCGGGCAAACATATAATGCAGAAGGGGAGGGCAGAATGCTATGGGAGTTGGCGGGGTGATAAAGAAATATTTGGTGATCACACTGGGGGCTATGGTATATGGGGCGGGCATCAGCCTTTTTATAGACCCCAACAATCTGGCACCGGGCGGGGTGTCGGGGCTTGCGATCATTATAAGCCGTCTTCTGCCTGTGGAGACAGGGACACTGATTTTGCTGCTGAATATCCCCATTATGATTCTGGGAATCTGGAAATTTGGCATGAAATTTATTGTATCTACCCTTTATGCCACCTTTATGGTCTCCCTGTCCACCAATCTCTTTTCCTGGCTGCCCCCTCTGACAGGGGAGTTCCTTTTGGCCTCCCTGTTCGGCGGGGTAATGTCTGCGGTGGGCATCGGCCTGGTAATGCGGGCTGGGGCAACCACAGGCGGGACGGATATCCTGGTAAAATGCCTGAAGCTTAAGAAGCCTTATCTTAAGACAGGATCCATCTTCCTGGCAATAGACAGTGTCATTATCGGGATTGGCGGCATTGTCTTCGGGAACATTGACGTTGTCTTATACAGTGCCATATCCGTTTCCATGACCTCCCGGGTGCTGGACCTGATCCTCTACGGGCGGGATGAAGCGAAGATCATTTATATTATCAGCAACGCCTCCGGTATCATTACAGAGAGGATCTTAAAAGAGCTGGATGTAGGTGTGACCCATCTTTCAGGGGAAGGCGCTTACAGGAAAGAGGAAAAGCAGATCATATTCTGTGTGGTCAAAAAGCAGAATACCTATAAAGTGGAGGAAATTGTAAAACAGGAGGACAGCAACGCATTTATGGTCATATCCAGCGCAACGGAAATTTATGGGGAAGGCTACAAAAGTTATTTTGGGGATAAATTATAGGTTTCGGGGCGCATAATCCAGGAATGGAAAAGATAAGCAATTGCAAAATCTGTAATTTCATACTATACTTATAGTGAACGATAAAAAGAACCCTTTTTGCCGTTCACTATATTGAAACACAAGGGAAAAATTGTCCTGGAAGGATTTGGAGAGGAATGAGAAAAACCACAAGAAGAAACCGAAGGATGCAGCAGGTGAGCCTGATCACCAATATATTTTTCTGCCTGATCACTTTGGCGGCGCTTACGGGCTGTATTTTCCTTATGCTGCAGAATTACAGCATGAGGAATGCAAGCGTGGAGGCCATGGGAAGGATCCAGGAACTGGAGGGCATTGCCAGCGAATATATTTACTCCCAGAAAGACTTGGACAACCAGGTAGAGGCGGCGGTCCAGGCAGCAATGGAAGAAGAGAGGAAAGCGCTGCTGGGAGGGATAAAACAGAAGGTCCTGGAAGGGGATAGCATCATTTCTGTGTTCAGGGACTTTTTTACGGAAGATGTGGTGGTTTATGCCGATGGGGGATATCATTTTTTCCCCATATCGGATAAGCTAAAGAAACATAATTATGCCCGGGAGAATTTTATCATCAAGGATGAGGAAATTATCTACAGGGATGAGGCCGGGGGCGTGGATTCCCAAAAAGGCATTGATGTATCCAAGCATCAGGGGGAGATCGACTGGAAAGGGGTTTCTGAGGATGGGATTTCCTATGCCTTTATCCGTGCCGGCTATAGGGGAAATTCTGAAGGTAAGCTGGTGGAGGACGAATACTTTCAGGACAATATAGAAGGGGCGCTGGAACATGATATTGATGTGGGGATTTATTTTTATACCCAGGCCCTTACAGAGGAAGAGGCAGTGGAGGAGGCCGAGTTTGTGCTGGGCCTGATAGAGGATTATGATGTTGCCTATCCGGTGGTGATTGACCTGGAAGAGACAGGGAGCGATACCGCAAGGACTGCGGAAATGACCAAAGAGGAGTATACCAGGGCGGCCATCGCCTTTTGCGAGAGGATCAGGGAAGCGGGCTATACCCCCATGATTTATGGCAATATAAAAACCTTTATGATCATGCTGGATATGGAACAGATAGAAGCCTATGATAAATGGTTTGCTTATTATGATACTTCTGTTTATTTTCCTTATGATTTTACCGTATGGCAGTATTCCTCTACCGGTGCGGTAAGGGGGATCGGCGGGGACGTGGATATGAATGTATGTATGAAGGAATATAAGCAGTAAAGAGTGAAAAGGTAAGGTGCCTGTACAGGCATTGGGAACAGGGGAAAGACAAAGGGAGAGCAATGGAAGAAATCCGGGAAACAGTAAAAAGCGGGTACCTTATGGAAAAATTCAGGCTGTTCCATTTGCGGGACAGCCTGCCAGGGGAGTACGCCTACCATTATCATGATTTTCACAAACTGATATGGTTTATTTCCGGAAGAGTGGAATACCATGTGGAGGGAAAAACCTATAAGCTGGAGCCCCATGATATCCTTCTTGTAAAAAGAGGGGAAATCCATAAGCCTTTTATAAACGGGGAAGATGTTTATGAAAGGTATGTATTTTATATTTCCTGTGAATATCTGGAAGAGCATTCGGAGCCAGAGGGCAACCTGGATCTGTGTTTCAAAATGTCGGAGAGGGAGGGGAGCGGCGTGATCCGCCTTTCCCCCACTGTGGGAAGGACTATGTTTGAAACCATTAAGCTTCTGGAAACCGTGGAAAATGATGGCCAGTATGCCAGCCAGATGTATAGCAGGATTCTGTTTTTGAAGCTGTTGATTGAGCTGAACAGATACTGTATCGGCAATCCGGAAGTATTCCACAAAACTGCCAGATATGATAAGAAGATTGTGGAAATGATTCACTACATTAATGAAAATCTTTCCAGGGACCTGACCATTGAAGCCCTGTCCGCCAGGTTTTATCTAAGTAAGTACCATATGATGCGGAAGTTTAAGGAAGAAACCGGGTACTCCATGCATCAGTACATACTGGAGAAAAGGATTCTTGCAGCAAGGAACCTGATCCTTGTGGGGACACCTGCTACAGCAGCCAGCGTGGAATGCGGGTTTAAAGACTATTCTACTTTCAGCAGGGCCTACAAGAAACTGCTGGGGCAGCTTCCGTCGGATTCTTACTGATTACGGGGAGAGCCTTAGGCAGCGCCGGTAAAGTGGAAAAGATAGGGAAAGAGGATGGGAGAAATGGAGAAGATCGTCCGGCAGGGACTGCTGTATGATTTCTATGGGGAGCTTTTGACAGAGCATCAGCGATATGTTTATGAGGATGTTGTCCTTCACGACTTAAGTTTAAGCGAGATTGCAAAGGAACAGAAGATCTCCCGGCAGGGAGTGCATGACCTGGTTAAGCGGTGTGACCGGATTCTGGAAGGGTACGAGGAGAAGCTTCATTTAGTAGAGAAATTCCAGGAGACGAAAAAACTGGCGGGACAGATACAGGTATTGCTGGAGAAGTACCGGAGCGGAAAAGAAGAATCTTTGTTGCAGCAGGCAGAGGAAATAGCCAGGAAGATTGGGGAAATTTGACCTGTAAGAATTCTTATGCTATACTTTAACCATGAAAATAATAATTTGTGACGACAGCATTGAAGACCTGATCAAAATAGAAAAGCTTTTGCAGAAATTCCTGGAATCTCTGGAAGATACGGATGTAATGGTTGAGAAGTTTACCAATCCTTCCAGGCTTTATGATAAGATCAGCCAAAAGGAGCTGGCGGATATCTATATATTGGATATGCTGATGAAGGAGAAAACGGGAATTGACATTGGCAGCCAGTTACGGAAAATCAGCAATAAAAATGTGATCCTGTATATTACTTCCTCCGATGATTTTGCACTGGATGCATACCGTGTACATGCAGCAAGGTATTTGCTAAAGCCAGTCAGGGAGGAAGATTTTTTTGAGGCCATGGATTATGCCTTTTCCTGCCGGGAGGAAAAAAGGGATTTTTTTTATGAAATTAGAACCAAAGACGGCTCTGTTGCCATACCCTATTCCAGAATTGAATATATTGAAAATGTATCCAGAATGCTGGAAATTCATCTGGCAAACGGGGAATGTATCAAAAGCATTTTTATCAGAAAATCTTTTGATGCAGAGATCAGGGAACTTTTAAACAGCCACGGCTTTCTGCAGGTACATAAATCTTTTGTGATTAATTTAAAATATGTGAGAAAGCTGACACAGAACGAGGCCATTATGGAAAGCAATATAAGTGTCCCCATCAGCAAAGCCAGGAGCGCAGGCGTGAAAAAGGAATATCTTTTATTTGTTTCCGGCCAGTATAGGTAGGAAATGGCATGGTGGATTATTTCAGATATATTTCTTATATGATAAGCCATATATTTTTGTTGTTGTTTATTTATTCATTTGTCACACACCGTTATTCTGAAAGAAAAACAATGGGAATTTGTTTTTCTTCTTTTTTGGTTTTAACGCTCACAGACTGCATGAAGCTTACCCTGCTTGGGGACAGCAAGTTTTTTTTTGTTGTCCTGACTGTGGTCCAAATATTCGTGACCCAGTCTACGGCAATCTATATATCAGAAACCAGGGATAACAGGGTTTTGTTTATGGGGCTTACTGCATCGAACTATGTGATTGCTGGCAGTATTATCTCAGCCATTTTTTTTATTTATTCAAAAAATATGGTAATGGCGTTAATGGGAGGATTTTTGGTCCATTTTTCTATTTGGGTTTTTCTGTATACCAAAATCAGGGAAATCTGGCTGAAATGCTATGTGGGGGAAAACAGGAAGGAATGGTGGGAATTATGCCTGATTCCCGTATTTTTTTATTGTGGTTTTTCTTTTCTGGCAGTTTTCCCCTATACGATTTATGATTATCCCAAAAACAGCATTGGGCTTGGCATGTTTATCATTACCATGTTCGTATCTTATGTAGTAGTTTTCCGGTATGTGGAAAGTGAGTCAAACAGAGCGGGAATTTATTGGAAAAATGTACTTTTTGAGACTTATATCAAAGGGCTGGAAAATCAATATCATCTGGTGGAGCAGTCTGAGAAAAACTTGAAGATACTGCGCCATGATATGCGGCATTATTCTAACATGATAGATGCCCTTCTTTCCCAGGAGGAATATGGGGAGATCAGAAAAATAACAGAATACATTCATGGGGTAACGGATGAAAATAAAGTGATAAGATACTGTGACAATCTCATTATCCATTCGATCCTTTCGCAGATGATGGAAAAAGCCTGGAAACTGGATATTACTGTAAGGCCTGACCTTATTATCCCCAAAGAACTTCCGGTCTGTGACTATGAATTAGCGGCAGTCATTGCAAACCTGCTGGAAAATGCAATAAACAGCGTGAAGGATTTTAAGGAAAAAGAAAAGCGGTATGTGGATGCGAAGATTCATTGTACACCGGAACATTTATTGATCCACATGAAAAATATATGTGAAAAGGAAGTGAAATTCGACCCATTAACAGGGCTTCCCAGAAGCGCCAAGGGGGCGGAGCATGGGCTGGGGATGCAGAGCGTGGCGGCCTTTTCAGATAAGATTGGCGGGAATATTGGCTGTTATTGCGAAAAGGGGATTTTTCAGATTATCGTTTATGTGGGATTTTAGGCTGGCTTGGGAAACACGGCTAGTGACAAGTTAGTGACAGAATATTAGCCCCTCTGGAAGCTATCCGGAAGGGGTTATATCATTTCAATGGCCTGCCTTAATTCTTCAATTGTTTTGTGGGTGTATATACTGGTCAGGGAGCTGGAGGCGTGCCCGGTCAGGCGGCTCGGTGCATACCTAGTTGACCCCGGCACTGTCCAGCAGGGAAGTGAAGGTGTGGATAATAAGGAAAAAGTCTTTATTTTCAAGGAGTTTGAGCGTTTGCCGTCATTTATTCAATTCCTTTTCCAAGTTTAAACATGACGAGAAAATTATCGAAAAAAGGAGGTTGTTTCATTAACGACAATGCCGCTATTGTGACGTATTGTATTCAAGGAGATAAAATAAACTGGGTGAGTAATATGAATATTGTAAAAGTGTTTGGACGTAATTTGAAATATTATCGAAATAAAATGGGAGTATCCCAAGAACAGTTTGCTGATAAGGCAGGTTTGCACAGAACGTATATTAGTGCAATTGAATGTGGTAAGAGAAGTATATCATTAGATAACATACAAAAAATTGCAGAAGCATTAGAAATTGAAACATATCTTCTCTTCGTTGATGATTGCGATAAAAAAGATAGAAAAAAGGCAGGTGGAAAGTAATGAACTGTGTTGCAGTCGATTTGTTTTGCGGTATAGGTGGACTGACATATGGAATAAGAAAGGCTGGAATAACAGTTGCAGCAGGTATAGATATTGATTCCACATGTCAGTATGCATATGAGGAGAATAATGATTCGGTTTTTATAAATAAGGGAGTAGAAGATTTAAAAAAAGAAGAAATTGAATCATATTATCCTGAAGGTTGTATTAAAGTTCTGATGGGGTGTGCACCATGTCAGCCATTTTCAACGTATTCTTTGCGTTATACCAAAGAAGGCCCAAAAGATGAAAAGTGGAAGTTATTGTATTATTTTAGAGATTTGGTTAAAGAGATTAAGCCGGATATAATATCAATGGAAAATGTACCACAACTAGTAAAAAAGGAAGTTTTTGAAGATTTTGTAAATGGACTTGAAGCTCAAGGATACCATGTTAGTTGGCAGATTGTTAATTGTGCAGATTATGGCGTGCCACAAAGTAGAAGCAGATTGGTACTGTTGGCATCTAAATTTGGAGATATTTCATTAATATCTCCTTTGTATACTGAAGAAAACTATATCACGGTAAAAGATGCAATTGGAAGTTTGCCACAAATAAAAGATGGAGAAGCTTGTAAGACAGATACTTTGCATAGGGCAAGTAAATTGTCTAAGATTAATAAAAAGCGAATTAAGAAATCTGTTCCGGGAGGGACTTGGAAAGATTGGGATGAGAAACTCCGGTTGTCTTGCCATAAAAAGAGTACAGGTCAAGGCTATCGTGCAGTGTATGGTAGGATGGAATGGGGAAAACCTTCACCAACGATTACTACTCAGTTTTATGGATATGGAAATGGAAGATTTGGGCACCCAGAGCAAAATAGGGCATTATCTATGCGAGAAGGTGCTATTTTGCAGTCTTTTCCACCCGATTACAAGTTTATTGATGTTAATCATCCACAGACTAATAGACAAATCGGTGTTCACATTGGAAATGCGGTTCCGGTAAAATTGGGTGAGGCCATAGGCAGGAGCATATTAGACCATTTGGAGAATTGTAAAGAGGTGAAGAATGTTGAAGAATGATAAAATGACATCTGAAATGAAGGATTTGGCTGAAGGGCAGATTAGAGAATTGCAGAAAGAAATTAGTTTTGATACAAAGGATTATCCGATAGAGGTATTGGTTGATAAGTTTCGTGCAGATGATTTTTATATTCCTGAATATCAGAGAAAATTTGTATGGGATAATGCTAAAAAAGTAAGATTTATTGAATCTGTATTGCTAGGGTTACCTATACCGTTTATGTTTTTTTCTGATAATGAAGATGGTAGATGTGAAATAATTGACGGTGCCCAAAGGACTCAGACGTTGGAAGAGTTTCTGTATAATGATTTGATGTTGAATGGATTAGAAAAACTGACTTCATTGAACGGATTTAAGTTTACTGATTTACCGGAAATATTCCAAAGAAAATTTAAAGGACGCACTTTAAGAATAATTGTTTTAGCTGATACTACCACTATTGAAATCAGACAAGATATTTTTAATAGAATTAATACGGGTGGTACTCATGCTATTCCCAGTGAAATTAGACGAGGTTCTTATGCAGGAGCATTTATGAAATTTGTTGAAAAATGTGCTAAGGACGAACAGTTTAATAAATTATGTCCGATTAGTGATACAATGAGAAATAGATATGAAGATTCAGAATTGATAGTTAGATTTTTTGCATATTTGAATAACTATCAGAATTTTCAGCATGTTGTAGATGATTTCTTAAATGATTTCGTACAGGGAAAAGAAAAAGAATTTGATAAAGATGTATATGAAAAAGAATTTAGAAACATGCTTAATTTTGTTGAAAAATATTTCCCATATGGTTTTGCTAAAACAAAGAATGCAAAATCAACACCTAGAGTACGTTTCGAGGCTATTTCAGTAGGTGTAGCATTAGCACTGAGAGAAAATCTAGATTTAGTACCCGATTCAATGGAATGGTTGGGTTCGGAAGAATTTAAGAAACACACAACAACACATGCAAGCAATTCTCCTAGAAGAGTTAGTGGAAGAATTGAATATGTGAGAGATGTACTTTTAAAGGGTGATTGTAATGAGAATGACGCTTGAAATATATCAAGAAAGAATTGACGAAATAGAACTATACTTTAATGCTTTAAAGGAGTTGTATCAGACACAATCTAGAGAATCAGAGCATTCATTTTATAATGATGACTTTTTGAAGATATTAAAGGCGAATGCTTTGATAATGATATACAACTTGGTTGAGTCTTCAATAATGGGCGGCATATTAGAAATATATGATGAATTAAAGAACAGTGGGTATAACTACAAAGATGTAGGAAAAGAAATACAAGATATTTGGTTTTCCTTCAAATTTAATCAAGTATATGATAAAACGGCTCATTATAATTCATATAGAGATAAAGCAGTTGAAATTATAAATGCAATTATGAGGAATGAACCAATAGAGATGGATCGTAAAGCAACAGATATTAGTGGAAATTTGGATGCAGATAAAATAAGACAAATATGTAGTGACCACGGCATTACATATACTATTGATTCTGCTTGTAGAGGTGGAGTGGCTTTGGAAGATGTCAAAAATAAAAGAAATCAATTAGCGCACGGCACAACTTCATTTGCGGAATGCGGGCGTTATTATGCAATAGACGATTTAGAAAAAATAAAGAACGAAACTGTGATTTTTCTAAATGGTATTTTGCAAGGAATGAAAAAGTATTATGATGAAAAGACTTATTTAAAAGTGGTGAATAATTAGAAAAGAGTAACTTTTATCAATTTTGGTTAGAAAGAGATGCCATATTATGCAAAATGAGTACATGATTTTAGTAGAAAGCTATCCGCTTACGTGAAGTTGGCGACAAAACTATATTTAGCAACTATTTCATAAGAAATATGAATCGTAAACACAAGAAAAATGGTAAGGGAACGCCTGGTGTATCATCCTCCGATACTGTGATAGCAGCAAAGGAAGCATAGCCTTTTTCTATAACATCATTTTGCAGGGCATGGGAAAGGGGGGATCCTGGCTGTTTTCCTGGGCGGGGATACCCCAGAAATCGTTTACCCTTAATCTGCGGTAGGCAGTGCCATAAAGGGGGCTACAATGTTTGTAAGTGGTTTTTGTACAATTTATGGAACTCTTGGAATAAGCCTTTCCGCTAAGCTCATAGAACTTCTCATAGAGCGGTGAGAAGGTTATCTCCCGGTCAAAAACGTTGTAGGGGTTCTTGTTGTACTCTGCAAGCAATAGGGCATCCTCACGTCAAGGAAAGCGCCCCAGCTCGTCATACACAGGGTAATAGCGTTCGTCCATCCTTGTATTGACCCGTACCTCAAAAGGGGTTCTTCTCTTTCCTGACAGCTTAACAACGGTGCCGTAGCCATTGGGATTCTTAAGCGGTTTCCGCGCGGCATGGTGGTACCTTCTTAAAAATGGGTAAAAAAATACACCCTATTGCATGGATGTACCGAAATGTGATATAGTATCAGTGATGGGGTGATTCTATAACGTGTACACCCTGTTAATAGTTTTCATGCTACCCCGGTGCTGGTAACACTGGGACGGTTTTCTGTTTGACATATTTATGTATATTGGCTATAATATGCTTAACAAGAGAGCCAATGGCTAGAGTACACCTAGCCGCCGGCAAGTTTCAGTGCAAAAAGTAGCGCCTTATCTTACCAGGACGAGGGCGCTATTTTTTGCGTTGTATGTAGATAACAAGAGTTATAACAGCGCAAAGCATAATTACAAACTGGATTAAGTCCGAATATGTAACCATTGGCACCAGCTCCCTTCCTTAAGTGTCCGGCGAGCTGGCATAATCGCCCCATTGGCTTCCTGGTAAAGCATATTATACTTTCAATGTACGGTAAAACATAAATGGCTTGTCCTGCCAGGGTCTAAATGGGCTTGGCTGGACGCAAGATTGTCCTGTCCGCACATGGACGAGTTCAACGTACATTATTTTCTAATTAAGTCAACCTCAATCCTTTTTAAACAATTTTCAATAGGTTGTAACCTTGTGTCAAGTTTTGTATTTAATAGTTGGCTGATTGCTAATAAATCTTCGTTAGTTAATGCCATTTCATCACGGTCCCTTGTGTGATTATTTTATTGATAATGTAAATATATCACAGCCAAGGTGTAAAGTCTATTTAATTAGCAAGGTGCCTCCCGAGTTTGGTAGCATGATTTAATGGCAGTAGTCTTATAATAAACAGTGATAACGCAAGACAAACAAATGCAAACGTTTGTTTGACAAGAAAAAACACTTGACAGCCTTCCTTTTTTGTAGTACTCTTACCTAAGTGCTTGTGGACGGAAAATTTTTAAGGAGCATATTAGATGGCATTTGAAAGCTTAACAGATAAATTGCAGAATGTTTTTAAAAACCTCCGGGGCAAAGGCCGCCTGACGGAAGAGGATGTGAGGACGGCGTTAAAGGAGGTCAAGCTTGCGCTTCTGGAAGCGGACGTAAACTTTAAGGTGGTCAGGCAGTTTGTGAAAGCTGTGGAAGAGCGGGCTATAGGCAGCGATGTCATGAATGGCTTAAACCCTGGCCAGATGGTGATCAAGATTGTTAACGAGGAAATGGTAGCCCTGATGGGGTCTGAAACCACTGAGATTAAGCTCCAGCCAGGCAAATCCATTACCACCATTATGATGTGCGGCTTACAGGGGGCAGGAAAAACCACCGCCACAGCGAAGATTGCCGGAAAGCTGAAGCAAAAGGGAAAGAAGCCCCTTCTGGTGGCCTGCGACGTATACAGGCCGGCGGCTATCAAGCAGCTCCAGGTGAACGGTGAGAAACAGCAGACTGATGTTTTTTCCATGGGGGAAAACCAGGATCCTGTAGACATTGCCAAGGCGGCGTTGGAACATGCCCGGAAGAACGGCCATAATGTCGTCATCCTGGATACTGCCGGGCGGCTTCATATTGACCAGGATATGATGGAAGAGCTCCAGAATATCAAAGCCAGCGTGGATGTGCACCAGTCCCTTCTGGTAGTGGATGCCATGACAGGCCAGGATGCCGTTACGGTGGCCAGGGAGTTTGACGAGAAGATTGGCATTGACGGGGTAATCCTTTCCAAGATGGACAGTGACACCAGGGGCGGGGCGGCGCTTTCTGTAAAGGCAGTTACCGGCAAGCCAATCCTGTATGTGGGTATGGGGGAGAAGCTTTCAGACTTAGAGCAGTTCTATCCGGAGCGGATGGCAAGCCGTATCCTTGGCATGGGGGACGTGCTTTCCCTGATTGAAAAAGCCCAGGAAAACATTTCCATAGATGAGAACAAAGAAAAAGAAATGGCTGCCCGGATGAAAAAGGGCAAGTTTGATTTCGAGGATTACTTAGAGAGCATGAAACAGATGCGCAACATGGGAGGGCTTGCCAGTATCCTGAGCATGATGCCGGGCATTGGCGGTAAGCTGGGCAATTTGGAATCCATGATTGACGAGAAGGAGCTTGCCAAAACAGAAGCGATTATTTTGAGCATGACCCTGGAAGAGAGGAAAAATCCCAAGCTTTTGAATTTAAGCAGAAAAAGCAGGATTGCAAGGGGCGCGGGTGTGGACATGGCGGTAGTTAACCGGTTTGTGAAGCAGTTTGAGCAATCCCAGAAGATGATGAAACAAATGCCGGGGCTCTTAGGCGGAAAGCGCAGGGGAGGCTTTGGGGGAAGGAAGTTCCCTTTTTAATTACAAGAAGCTGGCCCGCGAAGTTTATGGGCGTTTGGTAAACAGTGTTGAAAACAGAAACGCTTTCTTCCAGGAAGCTGTTTCTTTTCAAAATAAAATTAACAGCAATAACGTTGCGGAGGTGAAAACATGGCAGTAAAAATCAGATTAAAAAGAATGGGTCGGAAAAAAGCTCCTTTCTATAGAATCGTTGTAGCAGACTCCAGATCTCCCAGAGATGGAAAGTTCATCGAGGAAATTGGAACTTACGATCCCAACACAGACCCCAGCACCTTTCATGTAAATGAGGAGCTGGCGAAAAAATGGCTTACAAATGGTGCACAGCCTACAGAAGTTGTCAGCAAAATTTTCAAGCATGCAGGCATTGAAAAATAAGATGGAATTGGCAGCCCTTTTGGAGGTGTACGATGAAGGAATTAGTAGAAGTAATTGCGAAAGCTCTTGTTGAGCATCCGGAAGAGGTTTTGGTGACTCAGAAGGAGGAGGGTAAACACATTACCATTGAGCTTCATGTGGCTGCTTCCGATATGGGGAAAGTCATCGGAAAACAGGGAAGGATTGCGAAAGCTATCCGTTCCGTAGTAAAGGCAGCATCATCCAAAGACAATCAAAGAGTGGACGTGGAAATCGTCTGAGCAGGGCAACGGTACACTTGGTGTACCGTTGTTTGCGGTATGGGCGCATATACAAAGCGGTGCAATGCGGCGGTATAGGAAACGCTGTGGCAGGCAAAGATTTAAATTGTGCAAAAGCAGTGCAGAAATGAGGATATTTATGGAAAATTTATTGCAGGTCGGGGTAATTTCCTCTACCCATGGATTGAAAGGGGAAGTGAAGGTTTTCCCTACTACGGATGATGTCAGGCGGTTTAAGGATTTAAAAGAGGTATTGCTTGACACCGGCAGTGAGAAGCTGGCCTTAGAGATAGAATCAGTGCGGTTTTTTAAACAGTTTGCCATTGTAAAATTTAAAGGCTGTGATGATATAAGCCATGTTGAAAAGTATAAAGGAAAGAGCCTTTTGGTCACCAGGGAAAACGCGGTGGCCCTGGAAGAAGGGGAGTACTTTATTGCGGACCTGATAGGCATACAGGCGATTTCCCAGGACGGGGCTTTAAAGGGCCGTGTGAAGGATGTGATAACTACTGGGGCAAACGATGTTTATGAGATTCTTTTAGAGGACGGCAGGGTGCTTTTACTTCCGGCAATTAAGGAATGCGTGCTTGGGGTGGACCTGGAAGAAGGCGTAATGAAAATACGCCTGCTGGAAGGGCTGCTGGAGTAGAAATGGCGTCCCTGGGGGGCAGCCGTAAAACCTGGTATGCGCAAAAGGCGCAGAAATGAGGCAAAATGAATTACCATGTACTGACACTTTTCCCTGACATGATCATCCAGGGGCTTGGGGAAAGCATTATCGGGCGGGCGGCAGCCAGGGGCGTCATCTCTGTGGAAGCCGTCAATATCAGGGATTATACCGCCAATAAACATAAAAAGACGGATGATTACCCTTATGGAGGCGGTGCGGGGATGCTTATGCAGGCACAGCCCGTTTACGATGCCTGGCAGGCGGTGGTGAAGACGATTGCAGAGAGCGGGAGGGATGCCCAAAAAGCAAGGGTGATCTATGTTACGCCCAAGGGAAAGCCCTTTGTGCAGGAGATGGCGAAGGAATTGGCCAGGGAGGAAGACCTGGTTTTTCTCTGCGGCCATTATGAAGGGATAGACGAGAGGGTGCTGGAGGAGATCGTCACAGATTATGTGTCCATCGGGGATTATGTGCTTACCGGCGGGGAACTGCCAGCCATGGTCATGATAGACGCTATTTCCCGGATGGCACCAGGGGTTTTGGGCAACGAAGATTCCGGCGAAAGCGAGAGCTTTAGCAATTATCTGCTGGAATATCCCCAATATACAAGGCCGGAAGTATGGCGTGGGAAGAAAGTGCCGGAAATCCTCCTTTCCGGGGACCACCAGAAGGTGGAGCAGTGGCGCCTGGAACAATCCATGGAAATTACGAAAAGAGCAAGGCCGGAGCTGTACGAAAAGTGGGCGGATGAAAACCAGGAATACTTTATCAGGAAGGCAAAAAGAGAAGAAAGGGCGCGGAAAAGGGAATTAAAGCGGGAGCAGAAGAAAAATTCCTTGCAATATCCCCTGTAATGTGATAAATTATTAATGTTGCGAAGTTGTGATGGTCCTCTGCCGCACAGGTGGCAAGAACGTCTGATGAGTTTACAAGTTGACGGAGGTAAAAATGAACGGATACGAGTTATTAAAAAACATTGAAAATGAAGCCCTGAAAGAAGTGGTGGAATTCGGGGCCGGGGATACCGTAAAGGTATACTGCAAAATCAAGGAAGGAAACAGGGAGAGAATCCAGGTTTTTGAGGGTGTTGTGCTGAAAGTACAGGGAACCGGCGCAAGGCAGACCTTTACTGTAAGGAAGTTTTCCAACGGTGTGGGCGTAGAGAAGACCTGGCCGCTGTATTCCCCTAATGTAGAGAAGATTGAAGTAACCCGCAGGGGTAAGGTAAGAAGGGCGAAACTGTTCTACTTAAGAGGCCGCATTGGTAAGAAGGCGAAGGTAAAAGAAGCTGCCAGATAACAGGATGTGGGCAGTAACTTGAATAGGGTTCAAAAGGACAATTGTATAACCAATTGTCCTTTTCTAATATATATAAATATGATAAAATAAATTCTGGTACGGCCAGGGGGCGCCGGAAAGGCAGGTCATTATATTCCGCATTCCCGGGATAGCAGAATCTAACATGCAGACAAGGATTGATTGTATGGCGAAACGTAAAGGGTTAACTTTTTATGAAAAAAAGAAACGGTTCAGCAAAGAAATGTTACGGGAAATCTTCAGCACACTTTTTTACTGTTTTGCCGCTGTTTTGGTAGCCTTTGTACTGGTGTTTGCCGCAGGAGTTAAAATGAATGTGATCGGTGTGTCAATGGAGCCGGCCCTATATAATGGCCAGGAGGTGTTGGTCAACCGGTTCAGCTATAAATTCATATCCCCAGGGAGAGGGGATGTTGTGGCTTTTTTGCCAAATGGCAATCCCAACTCCCACTATTATTTAAAACGGGTAATAGGGCTTCCGGGAGAGCGGGTACAGATCATCGGCGGTTACGTATATATTGACGGGGAACTTCTTGTGGAGGATGAAGCCTATGATAAAATTGCAGACGCAGGGATTGCAGCGTCCGAAATACGGCTTGAAAATGACGAATACTTTGTGCTTGGGGATAACCGCAATGGCAGCGAGGACAGCCGTTCAGGGAATATTGGCCCTGTTAACAGGGATACAATTATGGGAAAGGTGTGGTTTCAGTTAGGGCGGGAAGGAGAAAGTATGGGGTTTGTAAAATAGAAGAAGGAGAAAAGCATGAATTATCAGTGGTATCCCGGACATATGACGAAAGCAAAAAGGATGATGCAGGAAGACAGCAAGCTGGTGGATTTGATCATTGAGCTGGTGGATGCAAGGATTCCTATGAGCAGCCGTAATCCGGATATAGATGAAATCGGGAAAAATAAATTCAGGGTCATTTTGCTGAATAAGGCGGACCTGGCCAATGAGAAATACAATGCCCTGTGGGCGGATTATTTTAAGCAAAAAGGGGTGTTGGTGCAGGAGATGAATTCCCGGTCAGGGAAGGGGATGAAAAATATCCAGCCCCTGGTGCAGGAGGCCTGCCAGGCGAAATTTGAGCGGGACAGAAAGCGGGGCATCTTAAACCGCCCGGTGAGGGCAATGGTAGTGGGGATCCCCAATGTAGGGAAATCTACCTTTATCAATTCCTTTGCCGGAAGGGCCTGCACGAAAACCGGGAACAAGCCGGGGGTCACCAAGGGAAAGCAGTGGATCCGGCTGAATAAAAATCTGGAGCTTTTAGATACCCCGGGCATTTTGTGGCCTAAGTTTGAAGATCCCAAGGTAGGGGAGAGGCTTGCAATAATCGGCTCTATCAATGACGGCCTGGTATATGCGGACCAGTTGGCAACAGCGCTGCTTGCCTGGCTGCAGAAGGAATACCCGGAGCTTTTAAAGGAGCGGTACCAGATCCAGCTAAAGGAGGATGCTTACCAGACACTGGAGGAAATCTGTATCAGCAGGCATTGCTTTTTAAAGGGCGAAGCGCCGGACCTGATGAGGGCTTCCCGGCTTTTGATGGAGGATTTCAGAAGTGGGAAAATCGGAAGAATTACGTTGGAATACCCGGAGGAATGGCAGTGAATAAGAAACTAAAAGAAATATTAAGTACAAGTATGTATCTGCTGATTGTGCTGGTTTCCACCTTTTTGGTGGTAACCTATGTGGGGCAGCGCACCAAGGTGATCGGCAGTTCCATGGAGCCCATGCTGATGGATGGGGATAATCTGATTGTTGATAAGATATCTTATCGGTTCCAGGAACCCAAACGGTATGATATTATCGTATTTCCCTTCCGGTATGCGGATAAGACCTATTATATAAAAAGAATTATCGGGCTTCCCGGGGAGACGGTTTATATTGATTCCCAGGGGGATATCTACATAGACGGGGAAATTTTGGAGGAATCCTATGGAAAAGAGCAGATTTTAGACCCGGGGCGGGCATATGAGCCTGTTGTCCTTGGGGAGGACGAGTATTTTGTCATGGGGGATAACAGGAACAACAGTTCGGACAGCCGCGACCCAGTGGTGGGAAACATCCACAGGGATGAATTTATCGGGAAAGCCTGGGTGCGTATCTGGCCTTTTAACAAAATTGGCATGATCCGGCACCAATGACAGAGGGAACAATTTATGGGACAGAAGATAAGTGAGATCAGGGAAATACTACAGGCAGCGGATATTCAGAAGCTGCCTGATTTTATAGAAACCTACCAGCCAGATACCCGCTGTGGCGTCGCCGCTTTAGTGGAGAAGGCCAGGGGGCGGCTTGGGGCTTATGAAAAGGAGCTGTCCCGGCTGGAAGGGATGAAGGAGTTTGAGAAAAAATATGCCTGTTGCCAATATATCTGCGGTGTTGACGAGGCAGGCAGGGGGCCTCTTGCAGGGCCGGTGGCGGCGGGGGCGGTGATACTTCCAAAGGATTGTGATATTTTGTATCTTAACGATTCCAAACAACTGTCCGAAAAAAAAAGAGAAGAGTTATTTGATGTGATTATGGAGAAGGCTGTTTGCGTGGGGGTGGGATTTGCTTCCCCGGAACGGATTGATGAGATCAATATTCTCCAGGCTACCTATGAGGCCATGAGGGAGGCAGTGGGAAAGCTTTCCCCTGGGCCGGACATTCTCTTAAATGATGCGGTGATGATACCGGGCATTTCCATCAGGCAGGTCCCTATTATCAAGGGGGATGCCAAAAGTATTTCCATAGCCGCGGCAAGCATCATTGCCAAGGTTTCCAGGGACCGCCTGATGGTAGAATATGATAAAGTTTTTCCAGGTTACGGCTTTGCGTCCCATAAGGGCTACGGTGCCCGGCAGCATATAGAAGCGCTGAAAAAACTGGGGCCTTCTCCCATCCACCGCAGGAGCTTTATCAAAAATTTTATCAGCACAGGGGGCGTTAGATTATGAAGCTTTCAACCTATATGGGGCAGATTGGGCAAAATTATGAGCAGGCGGCTGTTACGGAGAACAGCGCTGCTTTAGAGCAGGGATTAAAAAACGGGATGAACGCAGTCCTGGGGAAACTTCCGGGGCAGGCAGTGTCCGGGGAGGTTTTGCTCCGCAATGGAAGCGATATTTTAATTGCCATAGGCAAGAACCAGCTTCTCCAGGCAAAGCTGGAAGGGAATATGCAGGTCCAGCTTGGGCAGCTTATGACATTCCAGATAAAAAACAACACCAACTCCAAAATAGTGCTCACCCCCCTTTTTGAAAATACCGGAATGGACCCCAATGTTTCCAAGGCATTGCAGGCGGCAGGGCTTCCGGAGAACAGCATAACCGCAGGAATGGTCAAGGCCATGATGCAGGAAGGCCTTCCCATTGACAGGCAATCCTTATACCAGATGAACCGGCTGATAGCCAACAATCCCCAGGCGGATATCCAGACATTGGTCCAAATGCACCGGCTCTCCCTTCCGGTGACGCCGGAGAATATCTTTCAGTTTGAAGCCTACAAAAATTACCAGCATCAGCTTGGGGAGAGCCTTATGGATCTGGCGGATGCCTTTACCCAGAGCCTTGCCCAGATTACAGGCAGCGGGAACTGGCAGGAAGGGGCCGCGTTTTATAAGGAAATAATTGGCATATTCTCCGATACCCCGCAGGAGGCGGTATTCCAAACCCAGGATGGCTCTGTGCAGCTTAAGGGGGAGATGGCTGAAGCTATAAAAAATGGGGAAATCCCGGAAAATACAGCGAAGGAGATACCACTGCCGGAGGAAGGGCAGCCGGTTTTGACCAGGGAAGAAAGGAATAACCTTGCCCTGCAGCTTAAAGGCGCGGGAGTGTCGGAAGAGTTCACAAAGGCCCTGGCAGAGGGGAAAATGGGCGGCAGGGAAATTTTAAAAGAAATTGGGAAAATGCTCTCCGAGGAAACCATCCCCCACCGGGAAGAACTTTTTAAGGCCCTGGAGGGCAGGGAGTTTAAAAGCCTGTTAAAGAATGAAATGGGAAAGCAGTGGATGCTCCTGCCGGAGGAGGTGGCCAAGGAGCATAGCGTGGATAAGCTCTACGAAAGGTTAAACAGCCAGATGAACCGTTTAAGCCAGGCCCTTGCCCAAAGTGGAAGGGGGGATACGCCCCTTGCCAAAACGGTTTCCAACGTGGGCAATAACATTGATTTTATGAACCAGTTAAACCAGATGTTTACCTATGTGCAGCTTCCCCTGAAGATGCAGGGGAAAAATGCCAATGGGGAGCTGTTTGTCTATACCAATAAAAAAAGCCTGGCCAAAAAGGATGGCAGTGTCAGCGCCCTGCTTCATCTTGACATGGAGAGCCTTGGCAGTTTGGATGTCCATGTATCCCTCACCAACCAGAAGGTTTCCACCAAATTTTACCTTCAGGATGATTCCGCCCTGGACCTGATTGCACAGAACATTGGGATGTTAAATGACAGGCTGGAAAAGAGAGGGTATTCCATGAATGCGGAATTTATCCAAAGGGATGGGCATACAACAATGATGGATGAAATTTTAAAGCAGGGTAAAAATATCTCCGCGTTGACGGGATATTCTTTTGATGCCAGGGCATAGTTTTTCACAGGGAGATTATTATGGCAGAGGAAAAAAAGAAGCCGAAACAGGCGGTGGCGCTTTCCTACGACCCTAACGACGACGCCCCCCGGGTGATCGCCAGCGGCAGGGGCGCCCTTGCAGAGAGGATTATTGAAAAAGCCCAGGAAGCGGATGTACCGGTACACAGGGATGATAAGCTGGCGGATACGCTCTCCCGCCTGGAAATTGGCGATATGATCCCCCCGGAGCTTTATGAAGTAGTGGCAGAGATTCTTGTATTTGTAGATGCCATGGACAAAATCAAAGCCAAAATGGATAAGGGCAAATAGCAGGTACAGCTTTTGGATAAGAGGATTACAGGAAAACAGTATGAGGACCTGGCGGCAGCCTATCTGGAGGAAAGAGGTTTCAGGCAGCTGGCGGCAAATTTCAGGAGCAGGCAGGGGGAAGTGGATTTGATTGGCATCCATGAGAACTGCCTGGTTTTTGTGGAAGTAAAGTATAGAAAAAACACCCGGTCAGGGCTGCCGGAGGAAGCGGTAAGCTTGCCAAAGCAACAGAAAATCTGCCTGGTTTCGGATTATTACAGGCTGCAGCATCCCAAAGAGGGCACAAGGCAGGTGCGTTACGATGTGGTTGCCTTCTGTGGGGATGAGATTGTCTGGCATAAAAACGCTTTCCCTTATACAAGGAAAGGGCGGCAGCTATCCTGGTAACCGCCGGGAAAAAGGAAAGGAGAAGAATCAGATGCAAATAAAACGGAAAAGTCCCTGGGGGCATGAAGGAGAAGCCCTGGCGCTTAATTGGTCCGGGCAGGTGGCATATCTGGCCTTTCCCTCGCTGGATGCGCTGGGAATGGCCAGACATTTATTTTCTACCAGGGCAGGGGGCGTCAGTGAGGGAATTTATTCTTCCATGAATTTCAGCTATACAAGGGGCGATAAAAAAGAAAATGTGGACGAAAATTTCAGAAGGATCGCCCAGGTGATGGGAACCAGGCCGGAGAACATTGTCTGTTCCAGCCAGTCCCATACCACCAATGTCCGCCTGGTTACCGAAGAAGACCGGGGAAAAGGGGTGGTGCGCCCTGTGGACTATGAGGATGTGGATGGGCTGGTCACCAATATTCCGGGAATAGCCCTCTGCACCCTCTACGCGGACTGCGTCCCCCTTTACCTGGTGGATAAGAAGAACAGGGCCATCGGCCTTGGCCATTCCGGCTGGAGAGGGACCATAAACCGCATGGGGGCTGTAATGGTACAGGCCATGGGGGAAGCTTTCGGGACCAGGCCGGAAGAAATCCATGCTGCCATTGGCCCTTCTATCTGCCAGGAATGCTATGAAGTGGGGGAGGATGTGGCGGAGGCTTTCAGGAAAAGCTTTGGGGAAGAAGGGACGGTTCTTTTAAGCCCCGGGAGAGGGCCGGCAAAATACCAGCTTAACCTCTGGGAAGCAAACCGCAGGGTACTGGCAAAAGCGGGGATCCCTGAGAAAAATATTGCGGTTACGGATGTATGTACCTGCTGTAACAGCAATCTGCTGTTTTCCCACCGGGCCAGCCTGGGCAGAAGAGGGAACCTGGCTGCGTTTCTTATGCTGAATTAAGAAAACCTTAACTATTTTCCTTGGAAAGCCTTAAAAAACATATGGTTTACTATAACAGACGGAAGAAATTCCTGCCCGTTGCTGTCAATTGAATGAAGAAAAGGAATGAGATTATGACAAACATACTGGTCTGTGACGATGACAGGGAAATTGTGGACGCCATTGAAATTTATTTACATCAGGAAGGCTACCAGGTCTTCAAGGCATATGACGGTGAACAGGCAATCAAAATGCTGAAAGACCAGAACATCCAGCTTCTGATCATTGACATCATGATGCCCAGGCTGGATGGGATCCATGCTACCCTGAAAATCAGGGAATACAGCAGCATACCGATTATTTTCCTCTCTGCCAAATCCGAGGATACAGATAAAATCCTGGGGCTGAATATTGGTGCGGACGATTATGTTACCAAGCCCTTTAACCCCCTGGAGCTGGTGGCAAGGGTAAAGTCCAATTTAAGAAGATATACCCAGCTTGGAAATCTTAATGTGGAGAATAATGCGCTGTTTACTGCCGGTGGGCTGTGTATCAACGACGATACCAAAGAAGTTACCGTGGACGGGGAGAGTGTGAAGCTTACGCCTATAGAATACAATATCTTGCTTTTGCTGGTAAAGAATCAGGGAAAAGTCTTTTCCATTGACCAGATTTATGAAAATATCTGGAATGAGGAGGCCATCGGGGCGGACAATACCGTTGCCGTCCATATCCGGCATATCCGGGAAAAAATTGAAATCAATCCCAAGGAACCCCGGTACTTAAAAGTGGTCTGGGGGGTAGGCTACAAAATCGAAAAACAATAAGGGGAACAAAAAACAGGAGAAGGGTATGAAAAAACAGGAAACAGGAGAAAACCAACAGGAAAACCCTATAGGAGAAAAGCAGGGGCTTTGGCAGGAGGGAAGGGAAGAATCCCTTCCGGGGGAAGAGGACTGGCCCGGCTGGCCATCGCCTGGCCCGGAAAAAAAGCCTAAAGCGCCCGGGAGCAGGAAAAGAGGGAGCGTTGTGTTTTTTCATTTCCTGCAGCATATTTCCCTGGTTATGGCGGCAGTAATGATTACGGCGGTTTTTTCCGGTTCCTATCTTGTGGTGGATACCAGAAAAGGCCCGATGTCCTACAATCTAGTGGGGGAGGACCAGGGCAGGCCCTTTGAAGAGTCCGATTTATTTAATACCCTTTTGGGGAACAGTGTGTCGGATATTATCTGTTATGGCGCTATCAGAGGGCAGATGGAGACAGATGGAAAATTTGACCCGGGAAAAACTGTGGATGTGGCCGCCTTTGCAGGCAGGTATGGGGGAATCCCCCAGGAGTACATTACGGCGGATTATTATCTGGATGACCTGATCAAATGGGCTCAGGCCGGCTTTGGCTATGAAGAGGCCTATATGGACGGGGAGGAAGCCGCCCGGTTCCTGGGCAGGAGCACCATGGTTACCAGGGTGGATAAGGAAAAATTAGAAAGCGGCACAGGGGGCTATCTAAATTCCGATTTATCAGGGGCAAGAAAAGTTGTAACCGTGTCGGGAAACCAGATCGATGGCGGAAACCAGGTTACATTGCTTTTGAATAAGTACCGGACGGCGGAAGGGAAGAATATAGAAAACTATGTATCTTCCTGGGAGGAGTACTATGAGCTTTGCGGCAATGTGAGGAAGGCCGCCGAAGATCTCAGCATTAATTACGATGAATATTTAAAATACAGGGATTATTATGATTCCGGTAATTCCAATATTGTCTATTTCATCAGAAGGGCCATAGGGGGCCAGGAGCAGGTTTTCACCAACATGGAAACCGGGTTAAGTTCTGTTACGGGCCTTAAAAAGGAGCTTTCTTCCCGGTGTGGGAAATATATTTTTTATGATGCCCAGTCCATGGAATTTGAAACCAATACGCTGATTGAAGAGATGACACTGCGGTATATTTTAAGCGGCTTTGACTATGCTTACCCGGGAGATACCCAGGTGATGATCGGGGTGGATGCACGCTACGGTTCCCAGGCTGGCGCGCAGGACTGCTTTGCCCAGGCGAAAGCGGGTTTTGGGAATTATGTACCCTATGTATGGCAGTATTTACTCTCTGCGATTGTATGCCTGCTTGTCTACCTGCTGCTTTTGATGCTGCTGACCATCTGGGAGGGGAGAAATGTAAGAAGAACCCCCCAGGGAATTGTAAAGGGCTTCCACAGAGAAGACAGTGTCCCAACGGAAGCCATGGCCTTTGCCGCCTGCGCGGTCTGTTTTGGCCTGGTCTGGGGAACCGGGAAAGCTGTAGGGACGTTCTGGCATTTTGGCGATAAGGGGGTAATGGTTATTCTGGCAGCCGCCATATCGCTGCTGTCCAGCCTGTGCTTTTCCTTCTTCTATTACAGCTTTGTAAGGAGGCTGAAGGTGAAAACTCTCTGGAGAGACAGCCTGGCAAGAAGGATGGGCATATGGGGGAAGAAATGGATTCTTTATGGATATGACCATTCTGCCCTTATTGTAAGAGTATGGGGGCCTTATGTTTTGTTTTTGGCAGTAAATGGCCTGGGGATTGCTTTTGCCGCATATACCATATATGATGGTACCTCCTGGGGGTGGGGGGTGCTGGGAATACTGGTTATCCTGGCGGCGGATGCAGGGGCAGGATACGCACTGTACCGCTCGGCCCTGGCAAAACAGATGATTTTAGAAGGGATCCGGTTAATTAATGAGGGAGACCTTTCCCATAAGGTAAAGGAGGAGGGGCTCCATGGGGAGGACCTGATACTTGCCCGTGCAGTCAACAGCATTGGGGACAGCGTAAGGGTAGCGGTGGAAACCAGTATGAAGGATGAGCGGATGAAAGCGGACCTGATCACCAATGTGTCCCATGATATCAAAACCCCCCTTACCTCCATTATCAATTATGTGGATCTGATCAAAAGGGAAAATGTAAGCCATCCGAAAGTCAGGGAATATATAGAAGTGTTGGATGCCAAATCCCAGCGGCTGAAACAGCTTACCGATGACCTGGTGGAGGCTTCCAAGATTTCCTCCGGCAACATTGTTTACCAGTGGGAAAAGATTGACCTGGTGGAACTGCTCCACCAGACTGTGGGAGAATTTTCTGAAAAGTTTGAGGAAAAGTCCCTATACCTGGTGTTCCAGGTGCCAAAGGGCAATGTATATATTGAAGCTGACAGCAGAAGGATATGGCGCGTGATTGAAAATCTGTTTAACAATATTATCAAGTATGCGCTGCCGGGAACCCGGGTTTACCTTGACATGGAGTTTGCCCAAAGCCAGGATAAGCAAAAATGGGTGGCCCTGTCTATCAAGAATATTTCCGCGCAGCCCTTAAAGGTAAATCCCCAGGAGCTTACAGAAAGATTTATCCGGGGAGATGAATCCAGGACAACAGAAGGGAGCGGGCTGGGGCTGTCCATTGCTAAGAATCTTACAGAAGCCCTGAAAGGGGAATTTGAGATTGTGATGGATGGGGATTTGTTTAAGGTAAATCTTGCTTTCCCATTAATGGATGAAGTGAACAACCCATCCTGAGAAAACGGTTGGCCTGTGCTAAAAACCGGCATAGCTGGAAAATTCCAGTTATGCCGGTTTTCACAGCTTTTTTACAGCAAGAATCAGTCTTTGAGGGAATATCTGTCCTCCCGGTTGTTATAGTGCAGAAGAAATTCCCGTATTTTTTCGGTGGGCGTATAAACATTCGCCATGGATGAATCATGGTTCATAAAATCTATAATGGAAGCAAGGAATTTGCCCATATCCGCCTCAATATAATAAGGGCGGGAGAGCAGTTCCGGTATCTGATAAGACAGGTTAGTGGTGATGATCTTATCAAAATAGCATTTCTCGTAAGCTTCGTCAAAAAGGCCGAGCCCTTCTGTAAAAAGACCGAAGGTGCAGCAGATAAATACTCTTTTGGCATTCATGGATTTCAGTTTTTTGGCAGTGTCAATCATGCTTCCCCCGGAGGAAATCATGTCGTCAATGATAATAACATCCTTCCCGTCAATATTGTCCCCCAAAAATTCATGGGCCACAATGGGGTTTTTGCCATTTTCAATTACGGAATAATCCCGGCGCTTGTAGAACATCCCCGTATCCACCCCAAGGACATTGGCAAAGTATACGGCACGGTCTAACGCCCCTTCGTCGGGGCTGATGACGATGAGATGCTCCCTGTCAATGAGCAGGCGGCCATCCGCCGCAAGAAGGGCCTGGATAAACTGATAGGGGGGCGTAAAATTATCAAAACCGCATAAAGGCTCAGCATTCTGTATCCTTGGGTCATGGGCGTCAAAGGTGATAAAATTGCTCACACCCATATTGCTCAGCTCTTCAATGGCATAGGCGCAGTCTAAGGATTCACGGCCGCTTCTTTTGTGCTGCCTGCCTTCGTAAAGGAAGGGCATGATTACATTGATCCGGTGGGCCTTGCCGTTGACAGCGGCGATGATGCGCTTTAAATCCTGGTAGTGGTCATCCGGTGATTTGAAATTGGTATAACCGTTCATCCGGTAAGAAATACTATGGTTGCACACATCAACTAAAATAAATAAGTCAGTCCCTCTGATGGACTCTGCGATAATGGCCTTTCCCTCCCCTGAGCCAAAACGGTAGCAGGCGGAATCAACGATATAATTATCAGATACATAGCCTTCGAAAGCGGGATCATTTTTGGCAATGTTTTTAACATCTCTCCTGAAATTCACCAGATGATGGTTGACATTGCTTCCAAGCCTGGTTGCGGATTCCATAACAACCAGCTTTAGGGGGGCAACAGGAATGGCTGCTTCAAGTTCACGTAAATTAGGCATGACGACCTCCATGACGTAAGATAGATTACAACGGGAACCTACTTGGGGCGGCTCCGTCACTTTTATTTTATATTTATGCTAGTGACACGTCAAGAAATTTCTAGTAAAATAAACGGGAGGAATTCCAATCATAATATGAAGAAAATATGGGGCAGAAAATGGAGAATGGAAAACAGGAAGGGCATATCATAAAAAATGTACAGCCGGGCAGTATTGCCCTGGAGCTTGAGATTTCGCCCGGGGACCGGCTGCTGGCGGTAAACGGGGAAGAAATTGAGGATATTTTTGATTATCAGTATCAGATAGAAAATGAGTATGTGGAGCTTCTGGTTGAAAAACCGGATGGGGAGCAGTGGCTTTTGGAGGTGGACAAGGAAGAGGACGAGGACATTGGGATTGCGTTTGGAAGCGGGCTTATGGACGAATACCGGTCCTGCAGGAATAAATGTATTTTCTGCTTTATTGACCAGATGCCGCCGGGAATGCGGGAAACTTTGTACTTTAAGGATGATGATGCAAGGCTGTCCTTCCTCCAGGGGAATTACATTACCCTTACCAATATGTCGGACCATGATATTGACAGGATTATCAAATACCGCCTTTCCCCGGTGAACATTTCCTTCCACACGATGAACCCGGAATTGCGCTGCCGGATGCTGAACAACCGTTTTGCAGGGGAGGCGCTGAATAAGGCAGGGCGGCTCTGCCGCGCCGGGATTGCCATGAACGGGCAGATTGTGCTCTGTAAGGGAGTGAACGATGGGGAAGAGCTGGCCTACAGTATCAGGAAGCTTTCAGAGTTCCTTCCTACCCTGGAGAGTGTTTCTGTTGTGCCTGTGGGGCTGTCCAGGTACCGGGAAGGGCTCTATCCCTTAGAGCCCTTTACCAGGCAGGAGGCAGGGGAGGTGCTGGATATGGTCCATGGGTTCCAGCGGGAAATTTATCAGCGCCATGGGACCCATTTCATCCATGCCAGTGATGAATGGTACATCCTTGCAGGCAGGGAGCTTCCCCCGGAAGAAAATTACGACGGATATCCCCAGCTTGAAAATGGCGTGGGGATGCTGCGGCTTTTGCTGGATGAATTTGAGGAGGCTTTCCAGGAGCTTGAAGAAAAGCTCCGTGGAGAGGGCGGCGGGCATATGGCAGGGCAAAAGGAGGAACTGGCCATTGCCACAGGGAAGCTTGCGTTCCCCTATATTCAGGAGATGGCCTTAAGGATTATGGGGATACTGCCCCATATGGCCATCCACGTATATGAAATTACCAACTGTTTTTTCGGGGAAAGGATCACCGTTTCCGGGCTGCTGACAGCAGGGGACCTGATTAGCCAGTTAAAGGGCAAACCCTTAGGAGGGCGGCTGCTGCTGCCACAAAATATGCTCCGCAGCGGAGAGAGGATTTTTTTGGACGATATTACGGTGGAGGAAATGGAAAAGGCTTTACAAGTAAAAATAGATATTGTAAAATCAAGCGGACATGATTTTGTAGGAGCAGTTCTGGCAGGGAGGACAGTATGAGCGGAAACAGGAAGCCTATTGTGGCAGTAGTAGGAAGGCCCAATGTGGGAAAATCAACGTTATTTAATGCCTTGGCGGGAGCCAGGATTTCCATTGTAAAAGATACGCCGGGGATCACAAGGGACAGGATTTATGCGGATGTGTCCTGGCTGGACCGGGCGTTCACCCTGATAGATACCGGGGGCATTGAGCCGGACAGCAGGGATATTATTTTGTCCCAGATGCGGGAACAGGCGCAGATTGCCATAGATACAGCGGATGTGATCCTTTTTATGGTGGATGTAAAGCAGGGGCTGGTGGATGCGGACGGCAAGGTGGCGGACATGCTGCGCCGTTCCCAAAAGCCAGTGGTCCTTGTGGTCAATAAGGTGGACAATTTTAATAAACATCTGGCAGATACTTATGAGTTCTATAACCTGGGCATCGGAGAGCCTTACCCCATCTCAGCTGCCAATAAGCTGGGGCTGGGGGATATGCTGGATGAGGTAATCCGTTACTTTGGGGAAGAAGGGGAGCAGGAGGAGGAGGACGACCGCATACGGGTTGCCATTGTGGGCAAGCCCAATGTGGGGAAATCCTCCCTGATCAACAAAATGCTGGGAGAAAACAGGCTGATTGTGTCAGATATCGCAGGCACTACCAGGGATGCAGTGGACACTCCCATTACCTATAAGGGAAAAGAATATATTTTTATTGACACCGCTGGGCTCCGGCGCAAAAATAAGATTAAGGAAGAGCTGGAAAAATACATGATCATCCGGGCTGTCAGTGCAGTGGAACGGGCGGATGTTGTGGTCTTGGTGATTGACGCCAAGGAAGGGGCCACGGAACAGGACGCAAAGATTGCGGGAATCGCCCACGAGAGGGGAAAGGCCGTGATCATTGCGGTAAACAAATGGGATGTTATAGAAAAAGACAATAAGACGGTGAACAAGTATACGGCGAAAATCCGGGAAATCTTATCTTATATGCCCTATGCGGAGATTACCTTTATTTCCGCCGTCACCGGCCAGAGGCTTCCCAAACTCTTTGGCCTGATTGACATAGTAAGCGAAAATCATTCCATGCGCATTTCCACCGGGGTGTTAAACGAAATTATGAGTGAAGCGGTAGCCCTCCAGCAGCCGCCCTCAGATAAAGGGAAGCGCCTGCGGCTTTACTATATCACCCAGGTTAGCGTCAAGCCGCCCACTTTTGTGATTTTTGTAAACGATAAGGAACTGATGCATTTTTCTTATACCAGATATATTGAGAATAAGATCCGGGAAGCCTTTGGGTTCAAAGGCACGCCGCTGAAATTCATCATAAGGGAAAGAGGGGAAAATAAATAAAGTGGAACGTTTGGTCAGTATTGGGATTGGTTATGTATTCGGCTTATTTCAGACAGCCTTTATTTATGGAAAGCTTCATGGCATCGACATCAGGGAGCACGGCAGCGGCAACGCAGGCACTACCAACACCCTGCGTGTCCTTGGCACAAAGGCGGGGCTGATTGTGCTGGCGGGGGATATTATTAAGTGTATCCTGGCCATTGTCATCAGCGGCGCAATTTTTGGCCCATCCCACCCGGAGGAGGTCTACCTGTTAAAGCTTTATGCGGCGGCGGGAGCCATCCTTGGGCATAATTTTCCCTTTTACCTGAACTTTAAAGGGGGGAAAGGGATTGCCGCCACGGCAGGGCTGATTTTGTCCTTCCATATCGCATTCCTGCCCATGGGGGTGCTGGTCTTTTTCGGGATTTTCTTTACCACCCATTATGTTTCTTTGGGCTCCCTCCTTGTTTATGCAGGGCTGATGGCTGAAATGGTGGTAGTGGGGCAGATGGGATTCTTTGGGGCACCCCAGGCTGTCTTAAATGAGATGTATGCAATTACGGCGGTGCTTACCATATTGGCGTATTATAAACACCGGGAGAATATTGTACGGCTGATAAAGGGGGAAGAGAGAAAGACTTACCTGACGAAAAAGAATAAGGTATAAAACAACGGACAGCACGCTCCGCGAGTCGGTTTATTGCAATAAAATTATAATAGGAGGGTTTTTATGGCGAAGGTAGGAATGATTGGGGCAGGCGGCTGGGGCTGCGCATTGGCGTGGCTTCTTCACAATAACGGGAGCCAGGTTACTGTGTGGTCGGCGCTGGAGGATGAGATCCGTATGCTGCAGGAATGCCGGGAGCAGAAGGACAAGCTCCCTGGCGTTATCCTGCCGGGGGATATGGTATTTACAGCGGATCTTGGGCAGGCGGTGGAAGGGAAGGATGTACTTGTGGTTGCAGTGCCCTCCCCCTTTGTCAGGAGTACGGCTGCGCGGATAGCCCCATTGGTGGGGGAGGGGCAAAAGATCGTCAATGTGGCAAAGGGCATTGAGGAAACTACCCTTATGACCCTTTCCCAGGTGATCCTGCAGGAGATCCCGGGGGCGGATGTGGCAGTGCTTTCCGGCCCTTCCCATGCGGAGGAAGTGGGCAAAGGGATTCCCACCACTATTGTAGTAGGCTCCGGGAACAAGGAAACCGCCGAGTATTTGCGGTCCCTGTTTATGAGCCAGGTATTCCGTGTTTACATCAGCTCCGATGTGGAGGGCATAGAATTAGGCGCCGCCCTTAAGAATGTAGTGGCGCTGGCAGCAGGCATGGCGGACGGCCTTGGCTATGGGGATAACACCAAGGCGGCGCTGATTACCCGGGGGATTGCGGAAATTGCAAGGCTTGGGATCAGCATGGGGGGAAGGATCGAAACCTTTTATGGGCTCACGGGAATCGGCGACCTGATCGTTACCTGTGCTTCCATGCACTCCCGGAACCGCCGGGCCGGGATCCTCATCGGAAAGGGCGCTTCCATGGATGAGGCCATGAAAGAAGTGAAAATGGTGGTGGAAGGGGTATATTCCGCAAAGGCCGGGTATGCCCTGGCGCAAAAATACGGTGTGAATGTGCCCATCATTGAGCAGGTGAATAAGATTTTATTTGAAGGGAAACCAGCCGCTGATGCAGTAAGCGAGCTGATGCTCCGGGATAAAAAAGTGGAAAATATTGACTTAAGGCAGCTATACCAGAACAGTGTGGAGATTCCCTGGTAAGTTTGTAGGTTGCGCACAGGCGCAGAAATGAGGTTAGGATGAGCGGACAACAATTTAACAGTACACAGGATTATGTAGCGTCGGAACAGCTTATGGCGGGGGTTAATGTGGCAATTGCCCTGCAAAAGCCCCTTTTGATCAAAGGGGAGCCGGGAACGGGAAAGACGATGCTGGCAGAGGCGGTGGCCAAATCCCTTGGGAAAAAACTGATTATCTGGAACATTAAGTCCACTACCAAAGCCCAGGACGGGCTTTATATGTACGATACCATCCAGCGGCTCTATGACGGGCAGTTTGGGGAGGAAGGGGTGGACGATATTGCCCATTATATTAAGCTGGGGAAACTGGGGGAAGCCTTTGACGCGGATGAACAGGTGGTGCTCCTGATTGATGAAATTGATAAGGCGGACCTGGAATTTCCCAACGATTTGTTGTGGGAACTGGACCAGATGGAGTTTTATATCCATGAGACCAAACGCACCGTCAAGGCAAAGCACCGCCCCATTGTGATCATTACCTCCAATGCGGAGAAGGAGCTTCCGGATGCTTTCCTGCGCAGGTGTATTTTCCATTATATTGATTTCCCTGATGAAGCTTTGATGGAGGAGATTGTAAGGACCCATTATCCTGATGTGGAGGATAAGCTTTTGGAAAATGCCATGGAGGTGTTCTACGGGATCCGCGCCCTCCGGGATATCCGCAAAAAGCCCAGCACTTCCGAGCTTATTGACTGGATCAATGCGTTACAGATTGGGGGCATCAGCGCGGACGAGATCAGGGCGAAGCTTCCCTTTGTGGGCGTGGTGGTGAAAAAGGATGAGGATCTGGAGACTGTAAGGCAGAAGCTGGATTGACCGCCTGGGGCTACAGGCAGCAGCTAGTGGGTGGGCAGAAAATGGGGGAAATACATGTTTTCAAACTTTTTTTATACCTGTAAAGCCAAGGGGCTAAAGATCACCTTAAGCGAATGGCTTACTTTACAGGAAGCGCTGGATAAGGGGCTGAGCGGCAGCAGCCTGACCCAGTTTTATTATCTGGCAAGAATGATCCTGGTAAAGAGTGAAACGGATTTTGATAAATTTGACCTTGCTTTTGAGGAAACCTTTAAGGGAATCCAGTCGGAAAACGAAATCTCCAAAAATATGATGAAATGGCTGGATAAGTCGGAGCTGATTGACATGGTGGATGAGGAAGAGCGGTACCGCATGAATGAGCAGGACGGCATCCAGTTTATTGACAAGGAGGAAGTGGAGGCGAAATTCAAGGAACGCCTCCGGGACCAGGACAGCGAGCACAACGGCGGAAGCTTCTGGATCGGCAGTATGGGAAAAACCGCTTTCGGGAATATGGGGGGCTTTATGGGAGGCATCCGGGTAGGGGGAAAAACCGGCTACCAGAGTGCTTTCCAGGTGGTGGGTGCCCGCAAGTACAGGGATTTCCGGGATGACAGGATGCTGGATAACCGGCAGTTCCAGCTTGCGTTCCGGAAACTGCGCCAGTTTTCTACCCGGCTGGACATTCCTAAAACCGAGCTGGATATTGACGGGACTATAGACAAAACCTGCAATAACGGCGGGTATCTCCAGATTGTCAT
>OFGR01000199.1_pt1 | contig 62933 bp, 30 predicted proteins | sample 1521811 | NCBI WGS metagenome assembly OFGR01 (sample SAMEA3504098, study PRJEB24116) | mouse gut metagenome | biome: mouse gut; feature: mouse-associated habitat; material: faeces | place: Denmark | collected 2011 | reverse complement strand
TTTCTATATGGGATTGACAGAACCAGCGTCTGTGCATATAATTGTAGCAGGTAACGAAAAAAATACAAGTACTATCTTAAAGGAAAGTGTAAGATGATAAAGAATTATATTGGCGAGGCGAATTTTGAGGATACGGGATTCAGTTATACGTTGTCCCTGATATCCGGCAAACACAAAATGGTCATCCTTTACTGTCTGATGGAGTTTGGCGTTGTCAGATTCAACGAGTTGAAACGGTATCTGAAAAATGTGTCAGACAAAACACTCAGCGGCAATCTGAAGGAACTGGAGGCGGACCGGCTTATTATCAGAAAAGAATATCCACAGATACCTCCAAAGGTGGAATACAGCCTGAGTGACAGGGGCAGGTCCCTGATGGATGTTTTGGATCAGTTATGTGTCTGGGGCGAAAATAACAGGGAGTAACCAAAATGGCACTGGTTTTTTGAAAATCCAATATAGAATGAAAGATATTAGAATAAATGTAGCCAATCATCTCACATTGGTCGGTTAGTATATCGGGGAGGGGCAATTTTGAAGCAATGAATGAAAATGCAGGAGCTTTTCCTGTGATACGGTTATGACCAGGCCGCGCTCCACCGTACCTGATAAGGATTGGCTTGCGTGGAAGAAAAGCGAGAGCAACGGGTGAAGGAATATATAACCAATTTGCCCGTTGAGAACGTGTACTTTGTATATAAGGAGTAAACCATGGATTTTGAACAACTTGCAAAAATAGAAAATGAAAGTGAACGTGTGAACAGAACCTATGATATATTTAACGAGGATACAAGGCTCAGTCATTCAAAGGCCGCACGTGTGGAATTTTTAACAAACGTTCACTATATAGAGAAATACCTGAAAAAGGGAGACAGGATACTCGATATTGGCGCAGGTGCAGGCGAATACAGCCTTTACTTTGCACGTAAAGGATACGAAGTGTCTGCCCTTGAACTTGCCGATGCCAATATTGCCGCTTTCAAAAAGAAACTGATACCCGAAGATAAGATGGACCTGGTTTAGGGCAACGCCCTTGACCTGTCACGCTATGAGGACAGGTCATTTGACATCGTGCTTCTGTTCGGTCCCCTTTACCATTTGGAAAATGATGGGGACAAACAGAAATGTATCATGGAAGCAAAACGCGTCTGTAAAGACGGGGGCAAAATTTTCTTTGCTTTTATCTCAAACGACTTTGTTTTTCTTACTGAATTTGAATATGATGTTAATTATTTTTCAAATGGTGATTACGACAAAGAAACCTTCCGGCTCAACAACTTTCCGTTTGTGTTCCAAACGGTTGGTGCTGCCAGAAAACTTCTTGCAGATGGCGGCGTAAACGTGTTGCACGAGGTAGCATCCGATGGCGCAAGCGAGCTTTTGGCGGCAGGGATTAACGAAATGAGCGAAGAGGACTACGCGCAGTATCTTCGTTATCACTTTTACATCTGTGAAAAGCCGGAATTGCTTGGCATGACCAACCATCTGCTTTTTGTAGGAGAAAAGAAATGACAAAAAAGACCATTGGTAAAAAATATCGGGGAAAATCGAAAAACAAAGGGTTTTCGACACATTTGACGTGTCCGGAAATCCTTATTTTCTTTGGGATTGTAACAGGCAATGGAAATGCCTGGATATGATACAGAGTTTATTTCTGATAAAAGTTAATATGTTCTGACACGAAAGGAGAAATAAAATATGTGGTTATTGTTTGCTGTATTGTCATCTTTATTTGCTGCTCTGACATCAATACTTGCCAAAATCGGAATTGATGGGGTGAATTCCAACCTTGCAACGGCAATCCGTACATTTGTAGTGCTTGTAATGGCATGGGGAATGGTTTTTCTTACGAACGCACAAACTGGCATAAGTGAGATTGGAAAGAAAAGCTGGGTGTTTTTGATTTTGTCCGGACTGGCAACAGGCGCTTCCTGGCTGTGTTATTACAGAGCATTACAAATGGGGGAAGCATCAAAGGTTGTGCCGGTTGATAAGTTAAGTACGGTGATTACTATCCTGTTGGCATTTTTGTTCCTGCATGAAGATGTTACGCCAAAATCCATTGTTGGATGCATCTTAATCGGAACAGGAACATTGCTTATGGTACTGTAAACTGGCTGAGTTCCAAAAGAATATGAAGATGTATTATCAATGGGGCTCAGGTTATCATCCGGGATATTCCCAAAACAACAGTTCTGTTATTTTTCTTCCGGGAATGTAAAAAAGTTCACAGTTTCCGGTCTTTTTTCCGTATATTTTCCAACAGTTCTTTTCCTTATAAAAACTGAAAATCCCCGGAAAGTGTCATATGGGCACCTTCTGGTATGTTGTAATGGGTGTTTTGACTTTGGATTCTAAAGATTGCAATGCCCTGGTCAGAATGTCGAAAAAGTGAATAAAAACTCGTTTTTTGATGAATTGCAGGTGGATTGACGCTGTCCGGAATCCTGTTTAAAATATTTAAGGGGTGAGGTGGATGGATAAATTAATGGTTGCATTGGGAAACGCTGTTCGCTCAGCGAGAAGGACACAAAATTTATCTCAGGAAGCGTTGGCGGAGAAGATTGGCGTTTGTAAAAGAACCATTTTAGATATTGAAAATAATACGGGGAACCCTAAATTTGAAATTTTGAGTATGCTGGTGAGGGAATTAAATCTGCCCCTTTATCAGGTTTTTTATCCGGAAGTGAGAGAAAATCTGGATATGAAACATGTACTTATGGAGGAACTGAGCTGCTGCTCGGATTATGAGATGAAAATTATCCTGTCTGTGGTAAAAAGCCTGCGGTATACCCTGAGAAGTGAACAGTGCAAAATTGTTTCTGATATATATGACATATAATTTTTGTTTGAGGTAATGGGATGCAAAAGACAGATTACAGAATATGCAGAGCATGTAATGCAAAAACTGACAGGAAACTTCTGAAGGAGAATTATTTCATTTGTCCGGAATGCGGCGGCTATCTGAGATTTCATGCAGATGAGAGGATACAGTCTCTGGCTGACGAGGAAAGTTTCCGGGAATGGGATCAGAATCTGGAACTGGATGTTTCAGGGATAGAAGATGCCTATGCGCAGAAACTGGCAGAGACTTCGGAAAAGTATAATCTGAAAGAAGCTGTTATCACAGGAGAAATAAAAATCAACGGGATTTCCGCGGCCATCGGAGTGATGGATTCAAGATTTTTAATGGCAAGCATGGGGTATGTGGTAGGCGAAAAAGTTACACGTTTATTTGAGCGGGCAACGGAAAAAAAATTACCGGTTATCTTGTTTTCCTGTTCCGGAGGCGCCCGTATGCAGGAGGGAATTATTTCCCTGATGCAGATGAGCAAAACCGCCGCTGCGGTACAGAAACACAGTGAAGAAGGGCTGCTGTATATTTCTGTACTGACAAATCCCACCATGGGCGGGGTGACAGCCAGCTTCGCAATGCTTGCGGATATTATATTTGCTGAAAAAAGTGCAGTTGTAGGTTTTGCAGGCCGAAGAGTGATAGAACAGAATGTGGGAGACAGGCTGCCGGACGAATTTCAGACAGCGGAATTTCAGGTGGCCCATGGATTTGTGGACGAAGTTATGCTGCGGGAAGAAACCAGGGACAGGCTGGGGCTGCTTTTGGAGCTGCACAGAAAAAACGGAACTGCCAGATACCGGAAGTGGAACATAAAACCGCTGACGGTCAGAAAAAACAGAACATGCCTGCCTTCCTGGGAAAAGGTGAAATATGCCCGTTCAGCGGACAGGCCCATGAGCAGAGATTATATCGACAGGCTTTTTCAGGTATTTGTGGAATTAAAAGGCGACAGGATTTCCGGGGATGACCATGCTGTGGTGGCCGGAATTGCAGAATTCCATGGTCAGGCAGTGACTGTCATCGGTCAGGAAAGAGGGAAAAAAAGCCTGAAAGATGCGGTATACAGGAATTGGGGAATGATGCTGCCCTGTGGTTACAGAAAGGTATTAAGGCTGATGAAACAGGCGGAGAAGTTTCACAGGCCGGTTATATGCTTTATAGATACCATCGGCGCAGCCTGCGGAAGGGAAGCGGAAGAAGCAGGTCAGGGCACCATGATTGCAAATCTCCTTGAGGAGGCCGCAGCCATTAAAGTGCCCATACTGTCTGTTCTCATTGGAGAGGGATACAGCGGAGGCGCATTGGCCCTGGCTGTGGCCAACGAGGTGTGGATGATGGAAAATGCAGTTTATTCCATCCTGTCTCCGGAGGGCTATGCAAGTATTCTGTGGAAGGATAACAGAAGGGCAAAAGAAGCGGCGAGAGAAATGAAAATGGAAGCAGATGATTTATACAGGCTGCAGATTGTGGATAAGGTGATAGAAGAAAAAGAAGCAGTAAACAGCAGAAATATAGATTGTGTGTGCAGGGTGCTGAACAGAGAAATACTGCAGTTTATGGAGAGATACAGCAATAAGAGTGAGAAGGATATTGTGGACGAAAGATACCGGCGCTACAGAAAATACTGATACGGCATGACGGGAGTTTGAAAATGGTTTACTTTTGTGACGAACTGGACGGGGTGACAGCCGGAGTCGAACATGAGCTGGATAAATACATACCGGCAGAAAGGCTGGAATATGCAGCCAGATACAGATACAGAACAGATCGGATCCTGTCAAAGCTCTCCTATCTTTTGCTGAGGGTCGGCCTCAGCATGGAATACGGAATCAGAGAAAGGCCTGAGATAGTCATAGCTGAAAGTGGAAAACCGCATCTGGCAGATGGGCGGCAGATATATTTTAATATTTCTCACTGCAGAAAAGGGGCTGCCTGCGCTGTGTCCGGGAAAGAAGTGGGTGTCGATATCCAGGATTATGTATGCTACGATGCCCGGCTTGCACCGCTGTTTATGAGCAGAGAAGAGGCAGATTCTGCCGGTCTGGACAGGACAAAGGAAGCATTTACCAGAGTGTGGGCCCTGAAAGAAAGTTACGGCAAGTATAAATCTTTGGGGATATGCTACAAAATGAATGAATTTACCATAAAAAGCGGTGAGTGGAATGAAGGCGTCGTATCAGACAGTTATCTGTACAGGGACTATGTTGTGGCAGTAACATCTGAGGAGAAACTGGAACTGTCAAAACTGTGTCTGCACACGGTCAGGGAACAATGCGAAAGATTAATAAGGGAAAGGAATACAGATGAACAACAGGTACATAATGCAAAGATTGCTTCAGAACAGTTTTGCCAGACATTCGGACAGGACGGCAGTCAGTTACAGAGGGAAAAAGATTACATATGCTCAGCTGGATGGTAAGGCAGAACAATACGCTTCGCTGATGTCCGAACTGGCGCCTGACGGAAAATGCGCCGCCATGATGCTGCGGGATCCCCTTGAAATGATCTGCTGTATCCTTGCAGCAGTAAAATCAGCGGTATGTTTTCTGCCGATAAATCCGGAATATCCTGCTGAGATGGTAAAGCATATGCTGGCTTTGGCTGACCTGGTCCTGACGGATGAAGAAAGTACGGAAATTATTAATGGCATGGAAGAGCATCCGCCGGAGATTAACATTGATACCCAAAGGCCGTCCCAATATAAAACATGCGGATTTCATACGGAGTGCGGGGAAGATTCTCCTCTGTACATATATTTTACCTCAGGGACAACAGGGGTCCCGAAAGGCATCATCGGGCGGAATATAGGACTGTATCATTTTGTCTGCTGGGAAATCAGACAGTTTGAAATAGATGAAAATTCTGTATTTTCCCAGTTTACCCCTGTCTGCCACGATCCTTTTTTGCGGGATATTTTTACTCCCCTTGCAGCAGGGGCCTGTATTGCGATTCCGGAACGCAGGGAACAGCTTCTGGACGGAAACTGTCTGAAACAGTTTGTGGAAGAAGAAAGCATTTCCGTGATACACGCCACCCCCAGCCTTTTCAGGCTGCTTTTGCAGAGTGACAGTCTTACATCCGGGGGTTTTCCCGCATTAAAATATATTCTGCTGGCAGGGGAACGTCTGGAAGGCAGACTGCTTTCCGGATGGTACGATTTATATGGAGAGCGCGTGGGGATTGTAAACTTATACGGGCCCACGGAAACAACCCTGGCAAAATTATTTTACTGTGTAAAACCATCGGATGCAGACCGTGCAGCCATTCCCATCGGCAAACCCATGAAAGGCGCGCAGGTGCTCTTGCTGGATGAGCATATGCAGCTGTGCGCTGCCGGACAGGAGGGGCATATATACATCCGCACGCCTTATGGGTCCCTTGGCTACTGCAATGATGAGAAACAGAATGAAGAACGATTTATTCCCAATCCTTTCGGGGATGGCAATCAGGAGGACAAACTGTTTAAAACCGGAGACATCGGGCGTATTTTACCGGACGGCAATATGGAATATATTGGCCGGAAGGACCGTCAGATTAAGATCCGGGGATTTCGGGTTGAACTCAACGCAGTGGAAACGGCGCTGGGAAGCTGTCCGGGCATTACAGGGTGTGCGGTGAAAGCATTTTCTTCTGAGGAAAGTTCTCTCTTTATCATCGGGTACTATACCGGGGACCGGGAGTATGAGCAGGGGGAACTCTCCGCCCACATAGGCCGGCTGCTTCCTGAGTATATGTGTCCTTCAGGGTTTGTACGTCTGGAGGCACTGCCTCTGACCCGCAACAATAAGGTGGATTATGATGCGCTGGAGGAACCGGAAAATTACGGAGAAGAAAATTATGTGGAAGGAGAAACGGAACTGGAAAAAGAAGTGGAACAGGTGTGGTGTGAAGTCCTTTGCAAAAATCGTTTCAGCGTTACCTGTGATTTTCTTGCAGGCGGCGGAAATTCCCTGAACATAATGCTGCTGCTCAGTAAAATCAGACTGAAATTTGGTTATGAACTGCCGGTTGCGAAGGTGTTTGCAGGCATTACCATACGGGAGCTGGCCGGGCTGATTGAAACCTTTAGAGCGTCGATGAGCCAGAATGACATGCAGGATGTTGAAGATATGGTAATTGAGCATACCGGGCAGGATGCACGATATGTCAGAGTCCATAAGGGGAATGGCTTCATAAATGTCATGTTTACGGAGGAAGAACCGGATGACGGGCTGCTGGACATGATAAGGGAAAATTTTGAAAGTCCCCTGCACCCGCACTATATCAGGCCGTTGAATGAAGAGGCGGTGGTCCTTCCGGACGAAATTGACGGTAACGGCGAAGAAACAGCGTCTTTTCTGAATTTAAAAACAGAGTATGCGGCCGATGAAATACGCAGAGAAGTTAAGCGTCTGACAGCAGAGAACAGGCGTATGGGCGAAAGGATAACTTCTGCAGAAGAGACAGCGGAACGGGCGCTTACCGCAGCCCAGTATGTGAGAAAGTATATTCCGGAAAATAACGGGACATTGCTCAGATTTCATGGACTGCCGGACCGGAAAGCGCTGAACGGGGCCATGAAAGCGGTGATTGAGTCGGAGCCTCTGCTGCGGTGCATTCTGTGGGAGGGTGGGTACTGGAGAGAATATTCAGGCGTGCCCGATATTGAAATCCCCCTGCTTGACCTTTCCGGGTATGAGGAAACCTGCCAGGATAAGATAATGGATGAAATTATTATCCCTGAGTTTTACCATGCAAAGTACAGAACAGGCGGCAGGCTGCAGTGGCGCGTGGCTCTGATACGGTTTAACTGTGCGTCGCACATCCTCTGTTTTTCCGCAAATCATATGATCTTTGACGGATTAAGCCGCAGAATTTTTGAGGATGAAATAAGGGATTTTTATGACAAGTACAGAAGGAATGGGGAGGTTATCTGCAAAAAAGCATATACCTGTTTTGCATATGCGGATGATGTGCAAAAGCTGGCCGGGGCTCATCAGGAGCTGAGCGAACAGATCAGTGAGTTTACCTTAAGGAGCAGGAAACTGAAACGGATGGTCAGAGGCAGGGAAAACATGGTATGGAAATTCACAGTTGATATGAAACCTTTGCTCCGAGAACATACCGGGATTACAGCGGATGAACGGATGGCCCGGATGGCTTTTCAGGTCTTTCTGGCAATTATGAGAAAGCATTTTGAACTGTGGGATGTGCCGTTTGTTACCATAAGTGACGGTCGGCGCACCGGCAGCTGCAGCTGTTATGATTCCATTGGTGAATTCATAGATTATATACCTTTTATTGCTTCCGGAGATGGAGCAGAAGAATACGAACGCTATTCACAGTATTTAAAAGATTATGAAAGCAATGGCATCAATGTTCTGGAAAGCTATGGAGGGGCCGGACAAAACAGCGTTTCATCCAGAATGAAACTGATGGAATATCTGCGCAGCATAGCCATTGTTTACAATTATCAGCATTATGCGGCAGATATGCGTGAAGAACGGTATGAGTCTGACGGATTCCGGGAAGCAGGCCAGATGAAGTTGATAAATTTTGTGGTGCGCCCTGGAACGGATACCATAACCTTTATAATTACTTCTCCGGTGCACATTGACAATCCAAAGCAGTGTGCGGAAAACATATGTTCCACATCGGGTAATGAGTCGGGGGAAAAAAGATGAAAATTATTTTAAAATATGTATTAAAAAATATGTGGGAGAAAAAAGGAAGAACGCTTCTTATTGTTCTGGCGGTAGCCATGTCTTCCGCCATATTCTTCAGTACACAGTCCCTGTCCGGAAATCTGGAAAAAATGTATATGAATGTGGTAAGAAAAGATTTTGGTTCGGCGGATATTGTGGTGGAAGGGGGAAATACAGCAGAAAGCAGCGTGTTCTCTTCTCACAGTCTGCAAGAGGTGGAGGAGGAATACGAAGGGACTGCAGAGTGCTTTGTGGCAAATGGCTATATGACCATAGGCAGGGAACATCTCCTCACAAAACTCCACGGATACAGCCGGGTTTCTGAGCTTGACCAAATTAACCGGGTGCTTATGGAAAAAGGTACAGGGACGGAAGATAATCTGGAAGAAAATCAGATTATTATCGGCAGGGTGACGGCTGACCGTTATGGTTTTGACATTGGCGAACAGCTGACAATTCAGATAAACGGCAAAGAGGAGAAATTTGACATTGCAGGTATTGCGTATTCTGACGGTATGTTTACGGAAACGGGAGCCTGGATACCGGCAATTGTATCCGCAGAGCGGATGAATCGTATTTACGGAACAGAAGATAAAGTAAACAGTATTTTGATAGCCCTCCATGAAGGGCAGTCTGTATCAGAGGAAATTGCGCGGCTGAGTGATATTATGCCAAAGCAGAACGTGTCGGAGCTTTTAAGTGAAAGCGCTTCCAAAGCATACACGGACAGGATCACAGTTTCCTTTTATCTGATGTCAATTGCAGTATTCTTTATCAGTATCTTTCTGATTTATTCATCATTCAAAGTAATTGTTCTGGAGCGTATGCCCATTATCGGCGTGTTCCGAAGCACAGGCGCGTCAAAACTGCAGACAGTTTCCGTACTGCTGCTGGAGGCTGCAGCATGTGCCGTTACGGGGGGCCTGGCTGGCTGCGCCGCAGGGGTGGGGCTGCTTCAGGTCATGGTATATTACTCTTCCCCGGAGTGGATGCGCACGGCAGGAATGGTTGCAGATGCGGAATTTTCCTGGGTCTTTCTGGCAGTGAGCTTTGTATTTTCCATCGTGATTGCGCTGGTCAGCACGGTGATTCCGGTGCTGTCATCCAACCGATATTCCATTTCCGCTCTTATCAAAAGCAAAAAAGACGATGGCAAAACAGTGAAATTCACATGGCCTTTGTTTCTGGCAAAACTTGGACTTCTGATTCTTGTTATTGCCGGAGTCCTGATGGTGCCGGAGAACCGGATGCTGTATTACGGCACCTTTGCATGTGTGGCTGTTATTATCCTGATACTTCTGCTGGTTCATGATATTGTGAAAGTCCTGTGCCTGGCATTTCATCCATTCGTTCGTTTTGCTTTCAGACATGAGGGGGAAATTGCACTGAAGAATCTGAATGAGAACAGCTGCACCATAAATAATGTCCGGCTGCTGACCATAAGTATGACGGTTTTCCTGTTAATAAACGTTTTTGGAAGCAGTCTTATCACTTCAATATCTGATTTTTTTGCTGACAGCAAATACCAGATTGAAGTACAGGGCGATGATCTGGACAGTGAATACAGGGATGAGATTGAGCGAACGGAGGGAGTGGAACAGGTGACTTCTCTGTATCTGGCCTATAACGTGAAAATCAAAGGGTACAACACCACCATTCCGGTTCTCAATGGAATTGAAGAAGGAGATTATACGGATTTTTACGAACTCCATTATGAGGGAGACAGACAGGCGGTACTCAACAAACTGAAGCGGGGCAATCATATTCTCATTTCCTCCACCCTTAAGATAGCAATGGACCTTGAAACAGGGGATAAACTGACCCTTGCCCTTGGAGACGGGGATGTGGAGTACAAAGTGGCAGGTTTTTACGATACTCTGGAAAGCGCGGCGCTGGTTTCCGGTTCCCGTCTGAAAGAACAGATGAACTGTGATAATTATTCCACATTGTTAATCCGGACAGAAAATACAGGTGAAAATCAGGTCCCTGTCATGAAAGACAGGATATCGGCAGTTTCCGCAGGTAAGGAGGTCCAGGTCAGAACACTGGAAGAAATCCGGGAGTCGTCCCTTGCGTCAAACAGACAGATAGTATCCATTATGGATCTGTTCAGCCTGATCGTGCTGGTGATAGCAGTTACCGGAATGATAAACAATGTCATCATAAGTTTTATGGAAAAGAAATGGATCTTTGCCGTACAGCGTTCCATAGGTATGAGCCGGGCGCAGCTTGCCGGCACAGCCCTTCTGGAAGCCATGTTTACAGGCCTGATGGGCTCCCTTCCCGGCGTATGCGGGGGAATATGCCTTCTGTATGTGGCGCCCATGATCATGGAAAATCTTGGTCTGCGGCTCACCATGGAACTGGCGCCGGGAAAGATACTGCTCTGTATACTGTGCGGGGTATTTATCACCGTATTTGCCTCTGCCGGTTCGGTGATAAAGATGTCAGGGATGAAAATTATAGAATCAATCAAATATGAATAAAAGAAGGATGTAGGTATATGAGCGGAATTATAGTAGCAGAATCAGTAAGAAAAAATTTTAAAACCGGAAAAAGTGAGGTTGAGGTATTGCGCGGCATAGATCTTGAAATTCAGAAAGGCGAGTTTGTATCCATTATGGGACAGTCGGGGTCAGGGAAAAGTACCCTGCTCTACCTTCTGGGAGCGCTGGACCGCCCTTCTTCCGGGAAGATTTATATAGACGGTATTGATATTTCCGGTATGAGCGACCGGCAGGTAAGCCGGTTTCACCGCAGGGATGTGGGATTTATTTTTCAGTTTTACAATCTGGTTCCCAACCTGAACGTGGAAGATAATATCATGCTGCCGGTACTGCTGGATCATGGCAGGCCCGGTGATTATACCGAGCGCCTGGCAGGGCTGTTAGAGTCTGTTGGACTTGAAGAGAAACGCAGATTTACGCCCCGTGAACTCTCAGGAGGGCAGCAGCAGCGAGTGGCAATTGCACGGGCCCTTATTATGGATCCGGAAATTATTTTTGCAGACGAGCCTGTGGGAAATCTTGACAGCAAATCTGGAACGGATGTAATGGGCCTTTTAAAGGAAGTCAGCCAGAAATATGAAAAAACGGTGGTTCAGGTGACTCATTCTGCAGAATATGCCGGATACGGTACCAAAGTAATCAATATAAAAGACGGTGTGATTCAGCCGGGAGCCTTTGGGGAATCATGAAACGAAGCACAATGTGAAATATGTATTCAGGTAAGGGGGAAAGACAATGCACACATTAGTTGATGTAATGAAAAATGCCGGAAGGCGCGGAAGAGGAATTCGGTTTGTGGAACAGGCAGGAGACTGTCCGGAAATGAAATACGATGAACTGTATGACAGAGCAGGACGCCAGTTGAAGGAGCTTTATGCTGCGGGAGTGGAAAAGGGGGACGAGGTTATTCTCCAGATGCCCGATAACTGCAGTTTTGTCTGTGCATTCTGGGCCTGTATCCTTGGAGGCATTGTGGCTGTGCCGGTGCCTGTGGCAGCCAGTGAGTCCGAGTATTACCGCATATATAAAATATGGCACAAACTGAGAAGCCCTAAGATTATCACCACAGAAGTGTATCTGGACAGGCTGGTCAGATATGTGTCAGATCTGGGAGAGCAGGAACTGGCGGAGGATATTTCAAAAAGGTTTGTGAACTGTGAAGAATTAAAAGCGGAGGCAGAGCCGGCTGACCCGGAAGAAGTTTCTCCTGAGGATATTGCATATCTGCAGTTTTCTTCCGGTTCCACCTTTGATCCCAAAGGAATACGACTGACGCATGGGCAGATTATCGCCAATCTGGAAGGAATTATCAGCAATGCCCGGATTGACCATAACGATTCGGGCATTTCATGGCTTCCGCTGACCCACGATATGGGGATGGTGGGCTTTCATCTGGCTCCCACTTATTACGGACTTGCCCACTGTCTGATTCCTCCGGCTGCTTTTGTCAGTGATCCCATCGTTTATTTAAAGCTGATCTCAGAATATAAGTATACCATCACCGGAATGCCAAATTTCGGCTATGGCCTGATTCTTAAGGCGCTGGCAAAATCCCCGGAACAGGCAGCCGGAACAGATTTGTCCTCTTTGCGCCTGGTCTTTAACGGGGCAGAACCAATCTCCGTTGATATGGTGGAAAAATTCTGCAGTGTGATGAAATCCTTCGGCCTGAAAAGACAGGTTGTTTATCCGGTGTATGGCCTGGCAGAGGCTGTGCTGGCGGTGGCTTTTCCGGATCCGGAGGAAGGTTACAGTTATCTTACTGTTGATGCGGATTCCATGGGATGGGAAGACCAGGTGAAATTTGTTGCCCCGGATGCCCCAAAGGCGGTCAGAGTCATTTCGGAAGGTCAGGCAGTGAAGCACTGCAGCATAAAAATCGGAGACCGCAGCGGCAGAGAACTGGCAGATGGTTACGCCGGGGAAATTATGATAAAAGGGAAAAACATTACGGAAGGATATTACGACGGGTGTAATGGAAACCTTGATGTTTTAGATTCCGGCGGATGGTATAAAACAGGAGATATCGGTTTTATAAAGGAAGGGAATCTTTATGTGGCCGGGAGAATCAAGGACATTATTTTCTCAAATGGACGCAATTATTATTCCCACGACATAGAAAGATGCATGGAAAGAGAATTTCCTCACCTTACAGGGCAGGTAGTAGCCTGCGGAGTCAGTGACAAAGCTGATAAAAGTGACAGTATTGTGATTTTTGTGTTGTCTGACCGTCCGCTGGAGCAGTTTGCCGAAACAGCCAGGCTGATTTCCAGATGCATCTATGACTGTTTTGGGTTATATACGGAGCATGTTATTCCAACCACAGACAGATATATTACAATGAGCGGAAAACTCCAGCGCTTTAAGTATGTAAGCCAGTACACATCCGGGGTATATTCAGAAGTCTGTGCAGAGCTTGAAAAGCTGACAGAGAAAAGCAGCCATGAAGTGCAGGAAATCCCAGAGGCGGAAAGCGATACGGAATGTGCGCTGAGAGATCTGTGCAGGCAGACACTGGACATGCAGGAGATAGATATTGATGAGAATTTTTCCCGGCTTGGGGCAGACTCCCTGAAGGTGGTGGCGCTGCATGAAAAAATCTGTGAGCGCTGGGGGAAAGACATTATGGTTTCAGATTTGTATTCCCATCCAACCATAAGATCTCTGGCCGCATATCTTGATAAAAATTCTGCCTCAGGGAAGGAAGAGAGGAACAGAACCGGGGCGGATGGTACGGAAAGAGTGACGGTCAGTGAGAAAACGGCCCTGAAAATCCCGGAAGAAAACCTTTCAGAGGAAAGGGTCCGGTCTGCACTGCGTGCAGCCGTGGCAGCTTCAGCTGCGCGTTATATGGAAATCAGTACGTTTTCTGTTTACCTGTGGGGCCCGGACGGAGAAATAAAGGAAATGAAGATTGACGAGGAAGATTTAAGCAGCACTCAGAAGCTGATGGAGACCGCTGCATCGGATTTTCCGGCTGCTGATGCTGAGTCCCTGAAACAGGCAGTGTCTGCAGAGGAAAGAAATCTTCTGATTGGATGTATGGAGACAGAAGGAGAATGCTCAGATGCTGTTGTACCGGATCTGATGTTTAAAGTGGAAAATGTCTGTGAAGATGTGGAGATTTCACTGAATCATGGAGCTGCTGTTTCAGAAAATACAGCCAGGGAGATACTTCATGACTGTGTACTGGCCTTCACAAACCTGCTGAAACAGCTGTAAAAATGATTTCTGGCACAGGGGAGAAGGAGGGAAAAATTGATTGTAACAGAACCTTTTAATGCGGTGGGGAACACACCCCTTATACTGCTTCGGGAACCGAAACTGGAACAGATATCACTGTTTCAGAAATGTGAGAATTTCAATCCCACGGGCAGCGTGAAGGACAGAGCTTCGTTTCATGTACTGAACAAAGGGCTGGAGCGGGGAATTATTAACCCCAATACCACCATCATAGAATCGTCATCCGGTAATTTCGGCATTTCTTTATCCAGCTACTGCAGAAAAATGAATCTTAAATGTGAGATTGTCATAGATCCTGATATTCTGGCAGTCAATGAGTATCTGATTACTTCGCAGGCCTCAAAGGTGATAAAAGTCACTGAGCGGGATGAAGGGGGAGGGTATCTTCTGACGAGAATCGGTCTGGTCCGGTCATTGATTGAAAACAACAGCAGCTACTACTGGACCTGCCAGTATGGAAATCCCCTTGTGGCAGAGGCGTATTATGAATCTCTCGGCAGTGAAATATGCGATGATCTTGCAGTGGATTATGTTTTTCTGGGAGTGAGTTCAGGCGGAACCATAACAGGTGTTTCACAAAGAGTCAAGGAGCGGTATCCCAATGCGGCGGTGGTGGCTGTTGATGTGGAAGGCTCCGTTGTGTTCGGCGGACGCCCCCATAAGAGAAAGATACCAGGGATTGGCTCAAGCAAAAGGCCGGAGATATTGTCTGAGGCAAGAATAGATGACGTTGTGGTGGTAGGGGAGCTGGATACCATATGTGCCTGCAGAACATACACAAAGAGACACGGAACCCTGATCGGAGGTTCTTCCGGGTCTGTGTATCTGGCAGTACATAAATATTTTCAGGGAAAAACTTTTCTGAAAAAACCCAATGTAGCCGTGGTTTTTGCCGACAGCGGCGAGCGTTATACCAACACGGTATATAACGATGAATGGGTTGCGGAAAATTTTGAAACAGAGAAGAAAGAGCTTGCTTCCAGAATTGCGGAATTCTGGATGAACTGAACAAAGGAAATTTGGAACCATCAGGAGAATTGGAACAATGTTGTACTTAAATGAAAAGCATCTGAGAAACATCGGCTTAAACTGGAATGATACCACGGAAGTGATCGCAAATGCAGTTTCAGCCCTTTCCGGGAATGATTATGCCCAGCCCATAAAGCCATATCTGAGATTTGGCAATCCTGCCAACAGGATTATTGCAATGCCTGCATATGTGGGAGCTGATGTGAAAAAGGCAGGAATCAAATGGATCGCAGGTTTTCCGGACAATATTAAGAAAGGAATGCCCCGTGCAAGCAGCGTTGTGATTGTCAACAATGCCGGGACAGGCGCGGTGGAAGCAGTGATTAATACGGCGCTTCTGAGTATCGTGCGGACAGCGTCGGTAAGTGGCTTTATGATAGAGCGATACCTGAGAAACGATAACCGCAGGAATCTGGAAGTGGGCATTACAGGTTTCGGGCCCATCGGGCAGAATCATATGCTGATGATGGAAGCTCTGTTTGGAGAGCGTGTGGCCAGATACCGTCTGTATGATAAACGTCCGGTGATCCCTGTGGAGGAGATTCGCAAATCCTGCCGGGCGGAGGTTGAGCTGGCCTCCGGCTGGGAAGAAGTGTACGAAAATTCCGATATTTTTATCTGCTGTACGGTGGCGGACAGGCCCTATATTGACCGGGCGCCCAAAGAGGACGCACTGATTATGAATGTGTCACTGAGAGATTTTAAACCGGAGACCTATCCTTACTTTAAAGATACGGTTATTGTTGACGACTGGGAAGAAGTCTGCCGGGAGAACACGGTAATTGAACTGTGGAATCAGCAGTACGGACTGTCCCGCAGGGATGTTCTGACAATGACGGATGTTTTGGACAATGATGCATTTACCAGGATCAGGAAAGCCGGCAGTCCCATATTCTGCCCCATGGGTCTGGCTGTGTTTGACATTGCCGTTGCGGCATATTACTGCCGCAGGGCAGAGGAACTGGGAATTGGATTAAATCTTGAGGAATGAGAAAACATGGTGAAATTATTTTGTATGCCCTGGGCCGGCGGCGCGTCATATTGTTACAACTTCTGGAACAGTACAGACGAGATAGAGGTTATTCCCATAGAATACAGCGGACATGGAAAGCGTTTCGGAGAAAAACTGTCTTATGAATTCACAGATCTGATTCATGACTGTCTGAGGCAGATTGTATCCGGGGAGGAAGATGATGTCTGTCTGTTCGGTCACAGTATGGGGGCCCTGGCGGCATTTGAATGTGCCCATGCCCTTTCAGCCGGAAACAGAAAGCCAAAACACCTGTTTGTATCAGGCATGTGCGCTCCGGACTGCTGGGAAAAGAACTGTACGCCGGTAAAGGAAGATAAGGATATTGTGGAACATATAAAGAGGCTTGACGGGATACCCCAGGAGCTGCTGGAAAATCACCAGATTCTGGATATATTTGTGCCCATGATAAAGGCCGATTATCTTGCCCTTGGCACCTACCGCTATTCCCATCCCCGGCCCCTTTCCCTTCCTGTTACGGTATTCAGCGGAACGCTGGATGAGCAGATGTATAAGGACAGAAAGGGCTGGACCGGGGAAACCGGGGAAGCGTGCACCTTTTACGAATACCAGGGAGGGCATTTTTTTATAAAAGACAGTTTTGAAGATATCATGAACAGAATCATATCCCAGCTGAAGGGGAAGAAAAGATTGGAACCGGATGAAAGGATATGCTATTAAGGAGGGCTTATCATGCAGATAAGAAGTATGGTGGTATTTCCCGGCCAGGGAGCTCAGTATACGGGGATGCTTGGCAGATTAAGTGGAGATTATGATAAGGCGGAGTATTTTGTTAAAACAGCGTCTGAGATTTCAGGCCTTGATCTTTCTGAGTTATGTGAACGGGCCGGGGAAGATGAACTGACCCTTACTCACAACGCACAGCCAGCGCTGCTGCTTTCAGAATATATTGCTTACAGAAGGCTTACAGAGAATTATGAACTGTCCCCTGTATTTTTTGCAGGCCACAGTCTTGGGGAAATATCCGCCCTGACCTGCTGCGGTGCCATTGATTTTAAAGATGCGGTAAATCTCGTAACTTTACGGGGCAGGTTTATGGCAAAAGCACAGGGCGGTGCAATGGCCGCGGTTCAGGGCGTCAGCCCGGAGCAGATACTGGAAAGCTGTGAAGCCGACGGACGGGTGGTAATATCCAATTACAATGCGCCCACACAGATTATTATTTCCGGACTGGAAGAAGGCATTGAGGAAGTCTTAAGTTCTCTTGAGAAGCTGGGGGCCAGGACCACGCGGCTTAAGGTCAGCGGGGCGTTTCACAGTCCGTATATGAAGCCGGCGCAGGAGCAGCTGTCCCCGGTGCTTGATGAGATGAACTTCAACTATTTTTCAGCTCCGGTTATTTCAAACTGGGATGCCAGGCCCTACTGTTCGCCTGAACTGACAGCAGACCGGCTGAAAAAACAGCTGGTCAGCAGCGTCCGCTGGACCGATACGGTTCAGTATGCGGTCAGGATGGGAGTGAATACGGTGATTGAAATTGGTCCCGGAACGGTTCTGAAAAATCTGATTCTGAGAAATGAACCGAAACTGGAAGTGTATTCGGTAGATGATGCCCATGATCTGGAGCGTCTGCAGTCAGTCCTTCCTCCCAGAAAGGTGAAGGGCTGCGACTATGCCAGAATAGTCCGCCGGAGCATGGGAATTGCCGTATGCATAAAGAATGAAAATGACAGGGAAGCAGATTATCAGAAGGGTGTAATTGAACCCTACCGAAGACTTCAGAAAATGAAAAGCGACATGGAAGAAGGCAGGATGGAGCCTTCTCCTGCTGCGGCCCGGGCGGCAGTGGAAGAACTGAAAACCATTATCACAACCAAAGGCGCCGGTAAAAACATACTGCGTATAAGGATACACCAGCTTCTGCGTGAAGCAGGCGGGCTGGAAGAATTTTCTGATTTACTGTGCGTCAACTGACAGTTCAGACGGAAAGGAAACAAAAGATGGATTTGAGCGAATTGTTTACAGAACAGAATCAGGCAGGAGGCCGTAAGGAACTTATTAACCCCGGAGACATTGCAATTATCGGCATTTCGCTCAGACTGCCTTTTGCCGATAATCCGGACAGATTCTGGGAGCTTCTCAGTAACAGTATAGATACGGTCCGTCTCCCGGAGGAGAACCGGAGACGTGACTGCATTTACAGAAATAAATTGCTGCAGAATGAGAACAAACCTCAGTTCTGCGAAGGGTCGTTTCTTTCTGAAGTAGATAAATTTGACGCCGCATACTTTGGCTGTACGCCCCGTGAGGCAGACTATATGAGCCTGATACAGCGTATGCTGCTTACCGGCTCAGCGGAAGCCATTGAGAATGCCGGATACAGGATTTCAGAGGTGAAATCAGGCCGGACAGGGGTATTTGTGGGCTACATAGGCGACGGAGACGGAGGCCAGTATATGGAGGCCATGAAACAGCTTCTTCCCTCTGACCGGAAAGCCATGGCTGTCACAGGTAATCTTTCTTCTGTCATAGCAGGTCATGTGTCCCACTTTTTCGATTTTCACGGTCCGGCAGTTGTGGTAGACACTGCATGTTCATCCTCTCTTACCGCTTTGCATCTGGCGGTGCGTTCACTGCAGTGCGGCGACTGTGAACAGGCCGTTGTGGGATCGGCCAGGGTGCTTGCATTTCCCCTGAAACAGGATTACGAGCTGGGAATGGAATCTCCTGACGGTGTGACAAAGGCATTTGATGACAGCGCTGACGGCACAGGTCTGGGGGAGGGGATGGTCTGTATGCTGCTCAAGCCCCTGGAAAGAGCCCTGGAAGATCATGACAGTGTCTATGCTGTCATAGCGGGAACGGCTGTCAATCAGGACGGGGCAACGCTGGGAATTACCGCGCCCAGCGCAGAAGCCCAGGAAGAGGTAATTGTAAGGGCCTGGAAAGAGGCAGGCGTCCGTCCCCAGGATATAGATTACATCGAAACTCACGGTACCGGAACGAAACTGGGAGACCCGGTTGAACTGACAGCCCTGGAGCGGGCAGTGAGAAGATACACGAAGGGGAAGCAGTTCTGTCCCATTGGATCATTAAAAACGAACATAGGGCATTTATATGAGACGTCGGGGCTTGCAGGCGTTGCAAAAGCCATCGTATGTATGGAGCACCGCAGGATTCCTCCCATAAGGAACTTTTACGAACCAAACCGCATGATTGATTTTGTATCCTCACCGGTTTTTATTGCGGACAGGCCGCTGGCTTTGCCGAAACAGGCCGTCATAGGAGTAAGTTCCTTTGGATTCAGCGGTACCAACTGCCATGTGATATTAAAATCTCCGCCGGAGACGGAAGAAACCGGTGATGAGGAAAAAAACAGCGGATTTGTGTTTTCGGCCCGGTCTGATGGGGCCCTTTCGAAAACACTGCTGGATTTTGCAGACTGGCTGGAGCATGGTTCAGGCAGGAAGGTGAGTCTGAGTAAACTTTCTAAAGCCCTGATAACAGAAAGAGACCAGTCTGACCGGAGCGTCTGCATTGAGGCAGGAAGTCACAGGGAACTGATAAGAGAGCTGCGTAAAGCGGCTTCTGCCATACCCTCTTATCTGACAGCAGAACAGAAACGAAGCCGGGGCAAACAGCAGGTGCAGCGGCTTCATATGCCGCCCACAGGACGGGAGGAAAAAAGACACTGGTTTACAGACAGCCTGGCGGCGGTGGCCAGGGACAGCCTGAACACCATCAGGTACAGAGCATACGAAGCAGATGGAAAACAGGTGCCTGAGGATGTATTGCTGATATGCACGGAAGAAAATCGTGCTGTCTTATGCGGCGTCTGCGGAGAACTTCCTCATGTGGAGCCTGAGTTTGCAAATGCCGGGCTTGTATATGATATGATGCGAAAACACAGCTGCACCGGACTGCTGCTGTGCGCAGAGTATATTAAGGAGGATACCGCGCTGCAGGTGAAGGAGTCGGAAACTTATGCAGAACTGATACTGGAACTGGCCCGTATGCTGGAAAAGGACGGTACCATCCGTTCCGTACGGCTGATATTTGTCAGCCGGGGACTGACTGTGGATGCGTATCCGGGGAAGGAAACAGATTATACCATGCTCTATCCCTGTGCGCTGAGCGGCGCCCTGCGCTGTGAATTTGCTTTTGCAGGAGTATCGGTTATTGATATCGACAGAGCGCCGGAAAGCATGGTATGGGTTGCAGAAAACTGCGGTAAAACTTTCAGTAAACATATTGCGGTCAGAAACGGCAGTGCATTTGTAAAACAGCTGGAGCCCCTCAGAGTAAACAACAGCATTTACAGTGTGAAAGAGGATAAGTGTTATGTATTGCTGGGCGGACTGGGGGGAATCGGCTCTGCCACAGCCCTTTATCTTGCCAGAAACGGGGCGCGTCTGATCATTGCGGCACAGCGCCATGAGCATCCCGAAAAATACAGAAAACTTGCTTCACAGCTTTCGGAATATCATTGTGAACTTCAGACAGTGCAGTGCGATATCTGCAGCGCCTGGAGCGTTGAAAAGCTGTTCAGGTATCTTGAGGAACGTTCCCTTCGGGTTGGGGGTATGGTACACTGTGCCGGCAGCGCCGGCGGAGCACTGCTTCGGAATGTAAATACCGTCCATAGTACCAATGTCATTTCACCGAAAACAGACGGCCTGTTAAATATAGAACGGGCGATACGCAACAGTAGCTGCTGTCAGGGAATGGATTTCCTTATGCTGTCTTCTTCGGCTATGACGCTGGCTGATATACCAGGGCAGGGGCAGTATTCCGTGGGGAATTACTTTATGGATGTCTGTGTTTCCCGGCTGCGTGCAAAAGGGATACCTGCATGTTCCGTGGACTGGACTGCCTGGAGCGATGCGGGCATGGCCAGAGATAATCATTTTACAGGATATATGGGGCTGATGGATGATATGACCGCAGAAAAGGCCATGGAAATCCTGCCTGTTCTCCTTTGCGGCAGCGAACCCCTGACAGTGGCAGGAAAAATATGTTCCGGCCGGTTAAGGGACCATATGGATGCCAGGCTTTCTGTGAATATTTTAATGGATGGTTCCGGACATGCTGTAGAAAAAACGAAACCGGAAAAGGCGGCGTCCGTAAGTTCTGCTGAGGAAGTGCGCAGAACCATAGTGGAATGCATTAAGGATGTTACGGGGCTTGAAAGTATAGGGGATGAGGACAATCTTCTTGAGTCGGGAATGGATTCCATTACCCTTTCCCGCATACATGAAAGTATCGAGGAGGCTTATCCGGGGGCGGTGATGATGTCGCAGATGTTTGTGTATCCCACCGTTTCAGGGCTTTCCGGCTATATATATGAAAATCTTGTGCAAAAGTCCGGGGATAATAAAACATCTGGCGTACGAAATATTGACGACGCCATCAGCCTTCTGGAAAAAATGTAAGTTTCTGATGGCGGATGAAAATGGAGGATGGGAATGGGAAAAGAGCTTTATCAGGTAATATTGGAGCAGACAGCAGCAGGAAAGATTGAAAAAAATACAGGAATAGAATTACTCAGGCAGTTAAAAGCAGACAAAAGCAGAGAAGACGACAGAATTGCCATTATCGGCATGAGCGGAAAATTCCCCTCCTGTCAGACCCTTGAGGATTTTTGGGATATTATTGAACAGGGAGTGAATCTGACCGGTGATTTTCCCAGGGACCGCAGAGCCGCAATGGATATGTATAAATCTGCAAAGAAAATCCGCGGGGAATATCTGAACGGGGCATTTCTCAGCGGGACAGATCTGTTTGATTACCGGCTGTTCGGCCTGTCAAAGCGGGAGGCGTCAACCATGGCGCCTGTTCAGAGAATCATGCTTGAGGTAATGTATGATGCTTTGCTGGACGCCGGATATCCGCCCTGTTCTGTGAAAAAGCAGAAAGTGGGAGTGTTTGTGGGACATTCTGATGATCTGCGCACGACGTATGGCTCACTGGTAAATGAAATACAGCCTGACGAAAGCGCCCTGAGCATTCCCGGAAATCTTGCAGCCATTGTACCCGGCAGGCTTTCCTATTATCTGGATCTGAAAGGACCGTGTATGCTGATTGATACAGCCTGTTCCTCCTTTCTGACAGCGCTGCATACGGCCTGTGATTCCCTGAGAAAAGACTGCGATATGGCGGTGGTCGGAGGCATTAAAATAAATCTGCTTCCCGTGGAGGGACAGGTGCGGCTGGGCATGGAATCAGGGGATGGGTTTACCCGTACATTCAGTGATGATTCAGACGGAACCGGTATGGGCGAAGGTGCGGGGGCCGTGGTATTAAAGCCCCTCAGAGCTGCGCTGGAAAGCCATGACGGCATTATTGCGGTAATCAGAAGCAGCGCCGTCAATCAGGACGGTGCAACATCCGGCATTACCGTTCCCAATGTTGAATCCCAGACCAGCCTTTTGCAGGACGCCTGGGACAGAGCGGGATTAACTCCCGATGAGATAAGCTATATCGAAGCCCACGGAACAGGTACTCGTCTGGGAGATCCCATTGAGACAGAGGCGATTGCAGCAGCGGCAGGACGTTATACGAAACGCAGGCAGTTTTGCGGAATCGGAAGTGTGAAAAGCAATATCGGGCATCTGTATGAAGGGGCCGGAGCCGCCTCTGTGCTGAAGGCCTGCCTTATGCTCCGCCACAGGTGTATTCCGCCCACACTGTTTTTTGACACGCCCAACCGAAAAACAGATTTTACTTCTTCTCCAGTGTATGTTGTGGATAAAGCGGCAAAAGTATCGAAAGATACGGTAATGAGAGTGGGCGTAAGCGCATTTGGATTCAGCGGAACCAACTGTCATGTTATTCTGGAGGAATATCCTTCCAGGGCCGACGACGGTGCGGGAATATTTACACTTTCAGGGGCAGACCGGGAAGCTCTGCTCCGCTGGGCTAAGGTTCTTCTGAAAGCTGACTGTGAAAGATTTTCCATGAAAGACGTCTGTTATACCCAGAACGTAAGGCGGGAACATGAAAAAGAACGTGTTGTCATTTATGCGGAAAGCAAAAAGGATTTGAAAGACAAACTGAGACTGTTTGTGCGGGGCAGAGATGCAGAGGGCATATGGACGAAAGCGCCGGATGATGCAAAGCTGGAGCCGGCAGGCAGTTACGGGCCGGCAGTAAAAAGGTATCTGGCAGGAGAAGAGGTTGACTGGAGCGAAGTTTACAGAGAGTTTGACGGTGGTGTGGTTTCATTGCCCACGCCGCCTAAAAACCCCGTTTCCTGCTGGTTTTCACAGAATATGTCTGCAGTGAAACAGGGGGGAACCGAAAGAGAACCTCACTGGTTGGCAGATGATATTCAAAAGGAAAGCCATAAGGTATTTAAGTGTGTGACAGCCCTTACGTCTGAGAGCAATCCGGTAATCAGTGACCATAAGGTGCTGGGAGAACATGTGCTTCCCGGAACAGCATATATTGAGATCATTCATGAGATGATGAAAGACCGTCTGGAGGACAGGATACTTCATATCTGCGGCCTGGAATTACTGCAGCCCATAAGGGCATGTGCAGATCATCCGACGGTGGTGGAGACCACCGCCAGGCTGCAGGATGACGGTTCTTATGAAATAACAATCTGTTCTGTGGACAGCCTTACGGGAATAAAAGAATCTCACGGGCAGGCAGTGGTTCATCTGTGCGGACGGACTTCTGATCCGGCAGAAGAGACAGAACCTGCCGGGATACCGAAACATGCCGATTATGTACCCATTGACCAGTCAGAGCTGGCAAAGGGCTTTATAGAGTTTGGGCCCAGATGGAATACCCTTTCCATCGGATTGCTGAAGCAGGATGAGGATACCTGCTGGGCGCGGGTTCAGGCGCCGGAGGAATTGGCAGAAGATTTTCAGATGATGTATCTGCATCCGTCCCTGCTGGACATGGCTGTCAATGCCCTGGCCCTTACTTCGGGAGAGCCGCACCTGCCTTACAAATACAATAGTATCCGTGTCTTTGGGCCTGTTGACAGAGAATCTTATACCAGGTTCCAGGTACAGAAAGAAAAAACGGATCAGATTATTTCTTACGATCTCCTGATTTACAACAGCACAGGCAGGCTGTGTATGCAGGTGGAGGGATATATGGTGAAAAAGGTTCAGAATATCGGACGTTTTTCTGCCGGAAGAAAAACCATGCTGCATTGTCCGGAATGGGTCGCTGAAAATAAGGTTCACAGGAGCGGGGAAAGGACTTCAAAAAGGGTTTTATATATCCGGACGGAAAAGGGCGGTTCCCTGGGCCTGCGCCGCCTGGAGCAGGGGCTGGCCGCCGGGGGTAACCAGGTGGTTGTGACGCAGCTGGAAGATTTTCTCACAAAGGGGGACCGTATCTGGAATGACCCGGAACTGATGGTCCTGGAAATCGGCGAAAATACTTCCGGTGATGAGATTCAAAGGAAGGTTCTTCTGCTTAAATTCCTTCAGCTGTCCGGCAGGAAAATAAACCGCCCCTGCAGGATTGCTGTCTGGGGCACAGGGGCCCATAAAGTCGGAGGTTCTGGCAAAATATCGCCGGGAACTGCATCAGATTTTTCACTGCTGCGTTCCGGGTTATCTGAAATTCCATTCAGTTCATGTGTTTTCCTGGATGTGGATGAAGACTCGTCTTTTGAAACAGTGGAACCTCTTTTTACCCACAGTGATTTGGATGAGTATGTTGTCAGACAGGACAGGATTTATGTGGAAACCTTTGTTCCCGTGGAAAAATGTTCTGAACGGCCGGAGGTAAGAAATAAAAACATTCTTATAACAGGAGGATTCGGCGGAATTGGAATGTGCATGGCCCGGTATTTTGTTTCCGGAGGCGCCGCCTCTGTCAGTATCCTGTCCCGGCGTGATGTAACACAGCTTTCTGAAATTCAGCGGAAGGCATTTGACCGTCTCTGCAGAGAGGCGGAAGCCTGCGGTACGGAAATTTCCTGTTATAAGGGCGACGTGTGCGACATTACAGCTTTAAGAGATGCGGCAGACAGAATTCATAAAAAAGTGGGAAATATATCAGTTATTGTCCACTGTGCGGGCGTTGCCGGCGCCGGAGCTGCCGCAGGCAAAACAGAAGAACAGTTTATCCGTGTTCTTGAGCCCAAAATAACCGGAACCAGGCTGCTGTATGAGGTTTTTTCAGAAGAAGCCAGGCAGATGTATCTTATGTCTTCCATTGCTTCCATAACCGGAATTCCGGGCCAGTGTGACTATTCGGCGGCCAACGCCTTTTTAAACGGATTTGCCTGGGCGAAATCAGATTGCCGGTGCAGAGTCCGTTCCATATGCTGGCCTTCCTGGAGCGATACGGGAATGGCAAAAGATCTCGGATTTGACACAGATACGTTTATGAAGTCCATATCTTCAGAGCAGGCAGTTGCCGCATTTGATTCAACAGCCATGTCAGAAAAAAATCAGATGATAATCGGACAGTGGAATCCTGATATTCTGGATACTCCCCATGGACAGATTCTGGAGAAAACGGCTGTGGGACGTAAGCTGAAGGAATGGCATTTGGGGTATCCGGCCAGCGGAAGAAAGAACCCGGCAAAGAAAAGGCAGGTAAAGCTGACGGGAAGGCCGGACAATGCCTATACCCCTTCGGAAATAAGGTTTGCTGAAATATGGGCAGACGTGCTGGAGGCGGATGAAATTGACATATATGCGAATTTTAACGACCTGGGCGGAAATTCCATTCTGGCATCTTATCTTGTGAGAGAACTGGAAAATGAATATCCGGGAAAATTTGATATAACAGATATATTTTCCTATTCAACGGTATTTAAACTGAGCAAATATTTTGACGAAAAAAACAGTCCGAAAAACCGTGAAGATAAAACTGCGGAAGAAAGCAATAAGAACAGTAATAAAAATGCAGAAGATATTCTTGAAATGCTTGCAGCCGGAGAAATCAGTGTGGAGGAAGCAGCGGAGTATTTATAACAGGTATTTGGAGATAAAGGGGAAATTACAGATGAGTAAGCTGAAAACATATATTTTAAATGAAATTTATGAAGGGCGGATTGACAGGGCGGACGGGAAGGAAATGCTGGAGGCTCTCCATGGCCCGGCCCATGAGCCCATAGCGATTATCGGGATGGCAGCCATACTTCCGCAGGCTGACAGATACGATGATTTCTGGCAGAATCTGTCCTGTAAGATTACCTCCGTCCGTGAATTTCCCGACAGAAGGCGCGCGTTTACCGATGACTTTCTGCCTCAGGAACTGACGGATGATGATAAGGCTTATCAGCGTCAGGGATATCTGGAAGATGTGACAGGCTTTGATCCTGCTTTTTTCGGTCTTTCAGACGCAGAAGGCGATAAAATGAGTCCCCTGCAGAGGCTTGTGCTGGAATGTTCCTGGAAAGCCCTTCATGACGCCGGATACGGGGACGGATCTCTGTCAGGAAAAAATGTCAGTGTCTGTACTGCAAACGCCCGGCTGGGAGAACCCCGTTATTCTGATTTCATGGAGATAACAGACGGTACAGGGTTCATTGGAAATACAGGGAGCGTACTGCCCTCCAGGCTGGCATACAGGATGGGATTCACAGGCCCCTGCGCAGTGATTGACGCGGCGTGTTCCTCAGGCCTTCTGGCAGTCAGCCAGGCCTGCGAGAGCCTGCGCAGAGGAGAGACGGAAGCCAGCGTGGTCTGCGGATCGGCGATTAATCTGTTTCCTCTCGCAAAAGACAGAGTTGTGATCCTTGAATCCCCGGACAGTGAGATACATCCCTTTGATTCCCGTGCCAACGGTACGGTCTGGGGCGAGGGGGTCTGTGCCGTTATGCTCAAACGGTATCAGGATGCGTGTAATGACGGTGACAGGATCTATGCTGTCATCAGTGCAAACGGCACAAATAACGATGGTACGTCCAATGGCATAACCACCCCTGACATGCTGCGCCAGAAAGAGCTGATGACAGGCGTGTGGAAACGTTTCGGAACAGACGTGGAAAAGATAGGTTACTTTGAAGCCCATGGAACCGGGACGCAGATCGGAGATCCCATAGAGATAAGAAGTATCTCCGAGGCCATGTCAGAATACACAAAGCGACGACAGTTTTGCGCAATCGGAACCTGTAAAAAGAATATCGGGCATCTTGTGGCCGCATCGGGCATTGTGGCCCTGATGAAATGCGCGTTGTCGCTGTATCATGGCCAGATACCGCCCATGCCGGGATTCGAGGAGCCTAACGGTTTTACTGATTTCTGCAATTCTCCCCTTTATGTGTGTGATGAGCATATAAAAATCCCAGAAGGAGAAGAGTTTCATATTGCTGTCAACAGTTTCGGTATCAGCGGAACAAATGTTCATGTTATACTTGACGCCTGCAAAACCCAAAAGGCAGCATCTGAGAAGCACCGGCCTTCTTCTGTCAGGATGAACAAACGGGAGCACAGAATCCGTCCGGACAGCAGACATGCATGGATACAGAATGGAAAAGTGATTTCCTGGGGGCATGGAAAAGAGCAGCGGCGTCTGACCATGACAAAAAACAAATGGTATATCAATGAGCATACTGTAATGGAAAAACCCACAATGCCGGCTTCCGCAATACTTGAGCTGATTTACCTTGCAGGCCAGAAGCAATATCACGGGCCCGTTGAAATAAAAGAATTTGTCCTGACAGGACTGCTGACAGTGTGCAGCAAAAGAGAAATCATTGTAAGGACAGAAAAAATCGGTGAGGAAACAGAGGTACAGATTCTGGCGGAGGCGGAAGGGACGTATGAGTCTGAGTATGACCGCAGATGGGTTCCCGTTGCAGGGGCCAGGGTTCTTCCATGCAATAAGCCAAAACATTCCGAAGCAGCCGCACCGGTTTTGGGAAAATCCTGGTTTAATGCAAATGATTTTACCGGTGGAAAGATTGTGTATGGACCCCGCTGGGACTGTGTGGACACATTTGAAAGAGAAGATAACCGGTGCAGAATACATATAAAACTGGGGAAGGCATATGCCAGCGACCTGAAACGCCATCCCCTTCATCCGGCAATGCTGGATCTTGCCCTGAACGGTCTGGCATTTATGCAGGAGGGAGATTATCTTCCGTTTCATATCGGAAGCATACGCATTTACCGGGAATTCGGCGGAGATATCTCCTGTGAGATAAGAGAAAACCTGGACCTTTCATCTGACGAGGCAAAAAGCTATGACATTGGGATATACGATGAAGAGGGGCCTCTGGCAGATGTTTTGGGCTATGTGGTTAAGAAAGTGGATGGCCTTAAAAGTATTTCCCCTCAGGAGGACTGTTTTCTGGAATGGGTCAGCATGGAAGAAATCCGGGAAACGGATCGGCCGTTATTGGAAAACTGCTGTTGTATTATGCCTGCGGCAGACCGTTACTGTGAAGAAATCGCAGCCTTGCTGCCGGGCAGCCGCGGATTTGCTGTGGCAGGCAGCAGGCAGGAAATTGCAGATGCCATAGAAGCTGCAGGTACAGAGGATGTTGTCCTTTTACTGCCAGAGCAGAGCAAAGATGCACAGGCAGAAAGAGACAGGGTGATTTTGCCTGTATTTGCCGCAGCGTCTGCCGCTGCAGGCAGTCCTTCTGTCAAAACCCTGACGGTGGTATCGGTGACAGAATCCTGTGATTCCACAGCAGCGGCTTCTGTGGGAGCACTGGTGCGCAGCGCAGGCAATGAAATGCCTGAGGTCTGCTGCCGCCATATTATTGTCTGCAAAGAAACGGATACAGACCGCGTCCTTTCGGAAATAATCTGCGGGAACGAGACAGAATGGGCGGTCTGCCAGGAGGCGCGTATGCGCCCGCAGCTGAGCGTACGGACACTGCAGCCCCAGGAGCACAGGGAAAAATCAGACGGTATCTGTATGATTACAGGAGCATCCGGCGGTCTGGGCGGAGAACTGGCGGAAAAACTGTGTTCACAGGCCCAGGTTCTGATACTGACAAGCAGGAGAGGGATACACTCCGGGCAGCTGGAGCAGACTGCCCGCCGTACAGGGACTGTGCTCAAAGATTATTCTGCTGATGTCAGTGACAGAACACAGATGGAGGCTCTTTGCCATATCCTGAAAAAAGACAATTGTTTCCCCGATTGTATTTACCATCTTGCAGGAATTGCTGATGGACAGTTTTTAGGGGACTATACAGAAGAAAAGGCTGTGGAAGTGATGAATCCAAAAATCCTGGGGGTACAGAATCTGTATCGGTTCGCAAAAGACACCGGAGCCGGGAGCCTGATACTGGTTTCTTCCGTGTCAGGGCTGATTGGAACCCCTGGGCAGGGTGCATATTCAGCGGCGAATGCATATATGAATGCATTTGCAGGCCGGATGTCAGACGATCGGCTTAAAATCATATCCCTGGTCCTGCCTGCTGTTACGCAGGTTGGCATGGCTGCCGGGAACGCTGCAGATTATGATTCCGTCTTTCATGTAATGACGCCGGAACAGGCCGTGGAACATCTGCTTGCTGTCAGGAGCAGAGCAGGGGGTGTATATTGTCCGGCTTCCTTAAATTACAGTTTTGAATTGCTGGGTGATATGAAGCTGGCTCTGTCCCGGCAGATACGTTCCAGGATTGCAGGAATTAAGGCGTCAAAGACCGTACAGACAAAACATGCAAAACTGAAGCTGACAGGCCGGGCAGACGGCTGCTACACGGAGAGCGAACTTAAGCTGGCGGAAATCTGGTACCATGTTCTAGGAGCTGAAAGGGTGGATATAGATACCAGCTTTTTTGAGGCGGGCGGCGATTCTGTCATGGCAATCAGTATGGCCAATAAAATAAGCGATATGTTCCATAAAAAAATGGATATGTCGTCACTTTTTAAATTTAATACCATACGCAAACTGGCAGAACGCATTGATGAGGCCCATAAGAATACGGCGTTTAGGATTCCGGCCGCTCCTGTCAGAAAGAATTATCCCCTTTCCGGAGAACAGCGCAGAATCTATGCCATTCAGAGTTTTGACAATGAAAGTATTGTTTATAATATGCCGGTTACCCTGGAGCTGAACGGAAAAATTGAAGCTGCTCGTATGGAAAATGCCTTTCGTCAGGTGATTTCTGCCAGTCCGTCTCTGAGAACGAAATTCTATGTGACAGAGGAAGGGGCGCGTCAGGAAATATGCGACGGTTCCGATTACAGGCTGGAAGTGCTGCAATACGACCATGAGCTGAAATCCGATGAGCTGGAAAATACGGTGAGGAAATTTGTACGTCCCTTTGACATGTCAGGAGGGATGCTGCTGCGGACCATGCTGATTCAGGACCGGGAACAGCACGGTTATATTACCGTGGACGTCCATCATATTGCGGCAGACGGCTATGCAATGTCTGTGCTGCTGCGTGAATTTATAAAAGCGTATTCCGGGCTGGAAGTAACGGTTCCTTCCGTAAATTATGTGGATTTTGCGGTATGGTCCCTTGGCCGGGAGGATGAGGCCTTTCGGCTGGCGAAAGAATACTGGCACAGACAGTTTTCCGATGAAATACCGGTTCTGGAGCTTCCGGCACGAAAGAAACGCCCTTCGGTAAAAAGCGGCAGAGGCGGGCTGCTGGAATTTGAGATCCCGCCCCTTCTGGCAGGAGAAGTAAAGGAGCTGGCAAAATCAGAAAATGCCACGGTGGGGCTTGTACTGCTGTGCGGGTTTGCGGTAATGCTCGCAAAATACTCCAGGCAGGATGATATCGTGATTGGAGTTCCCTATGCCGGCCGGGAAAACAGTGAGCTTGAAAATGTGATCGGGATGTTTGTGAACACCCTGCCGATACGTCTGGCGCCTGAAAACCGTATGTCAGTCAGAGAATTTCTGGAAAATTCAAAAGAACGGTATGTGGAAGGAATGAAAAACAGCAGTTACCGAATTTCCGAACTGATGGGCGAGATTTCACAGGGCAGAGATACCGGCCGCAATCCCCTGTTTGATGTGATGTTTGCATTCCAGAATACCGGCGGCGAGATAGAGATCACGGATGTTGCCACTCCGCGGATTGAAGTGATGGTTGATAAGGTAAGCATCAGAAGCGTGGCCTACAGGAAGCAGATAGCAAAACTTGACCTGACCCTTGAAGTGATTGAGCGTGAGGAAGGATTTTCATGTAATTTTGAGTATAACGCTGATATTTTTGATTACAGGGATGCCAGGCGTTTTGCAGAAAGCTATCTGCGTGTGGTACGCCAGTTTACAGCCGGAAAAGAAACGGGATTATTCGATATATCGGTGATTTCAGAGGAAGAGAAAAAACTTGTGACGGAAGTATTTAACAATACGGATTATCCGTATTCACAGGATCAGACAGTCATTTCCCTTTTTGAACGGCAGGCAAAAAAAACGCCGGAAGCCGTTGCAGTGGAATACCGTGAGGACTTCATCACTTATCAGGAATTAAATGAGAGAGCAAACGCCCTGGGAATGAGGCTGCGTGAAGCAGGCGTGAAGCCCGATGATTTTGTGGCGGTCAGATCTGAAAGATGTATTGAAATGATAATCGGCATTTTCGGTATTTTAAAATGCGCGGCGGCGTACCTGCCCATTTCACCTTCTTACCCAAAAGAACGGACTGCATTTATGCTCAAAGACAGCGGAGCTGCTGTTATGCTCCTCCAGAATGACGGGAAAAAGAAAGAGTATGATAACGTCAGAATAATTTACCTGGACGAATTACGGGAGCGCAGGAGCGGCAATCTGCCTCAGGCGGCAGGGCCGGAAAACTTTGCCTATATGATCTACACATCCGGTACAACGGGGCGTCCCAAAGGGGTAATGTGCCATAACCGCGGACTTGTCAACCGGATAGAATGGATGCAGAGACGCTATCCCATTGGAGCCGGCGATGCAATCCTTCAGAAAACCACATATACCTTTGACGTATCCGTCTGGGAAATTATATGGTGGAGCCTTGTGGGGGCAAAAGTGGTTCTTCTGGAGCCGGGAGGAGAACGGGATCCGGAAATGATATGCAGTGCCGTGGAGAAGCATGGAATCACGGTGATGCATTTTGTTCCCTCCATGCTCAATGCGTTTCTGACCTATTTGAGCGCTGTCCCGGAAAGTGTGGAAAAACTGCGCTCCCTGAAACATGTATTTGCCAGCGGTGAAGCCCTTAAAAGGGAACATGCCAGCCTCTTTTACAGACTGTTATCCCCCGGCAACTGCAGGGTGCGGCTGGCCAATTTCTACGGGCCCACAGAAGCAAGCATAGACGTAACAGCCTGGGACTGTCTGGAACACCAGGAAATACTTCCCATTGGAAAACCCATTGATAATATCCGTATCTATATTATGAATGGTTCTGCTTTGTGCGGCCCCGGAGTTCCCGGCGAACTCTGTATTACAGGCGTGGGTGTTGCAGGCGGGTACCGGAATCTGGATGAACTTACTGCAAAGCGGTTTGTGCCCAATCCCTTTGGCAGCGGCCGGATGTACCTCACCGGTGATCTGGCCCGCTGGATGCCGGACGGAAACATTGAGTATCTGGGAAGGCTGGACGAGCAGGTGAAAATACGCGGTTTCAGAATTGAACCCGCGGAAATTGAACGTGTGATCTGCAGAATGGAAGAAATCAAAACTGCAGTGGTGACAGCAGCCAGTGACAGAAACGGAGACAAATATCTCTGTGCATACATTGTGTCAGATGATACCGTTGATGTGGCCCGGTTCAGGGAAAAATTAAAATCCGAACTGCCGGACTATATGGTTCCCGCTGCAGTCATGCAGCTGGCACAGCTTCCCGTTACCGGGAACGGAAAACTCAACAGAAAGGCCCTCCCTGTAATAGAAACAGAGGATTCTTCTGAATGTGTCATGCCCAGGACAGAGGAAGAAATCATACTGGTTCAGGCGGTGTCACAGATTCTGGGCAGAAAGAATATCAGTGTGGAAGATGATTTCTTCCGCACAGGAGGAGATTCCATTAAGGCAATACAGTTATCGTCAAAACTGCGGGAGCTTGGATATTCCCTGAGCATTCAGAGTCTGTATGAATGTTCTTCCATAAGGGAAATGGCCCTTCGGCTGAAAGGGGGCCGCATTTCGCCGGACTGGGAGGAAGTGACAGGCAGCGCGCCCCTTCTTCCCATACAAAAAGAACTGTTGAGCCGGGATATGCCCAATGTGGACTGGTATAATCAGGAGGTTGTGTGCTTCTGCCGGGAAAAGATATCTGCCAGTGCAATGGACAGGGCTCTGAACCGGCTGGTACGCCATCATGACGCACTGCGTATGATCTTTCCGGAAGAAACGCCGGATGAACAGGTGTGCAGGCCTTACCAGGGGGAAAAACATTTTCTGCTGCTGGAACACACACTGGACAGCAGAGACCACAAGGCTCTGACGGAACTGCTCAATGACGGACACAGCAGGCTGTGCATCAGAACCGGCGTCATGTTTGTCTGTATGGTTATCCATACGCCGGAGGAAGATGTGCTTATGCTGATCGCCCATCATCTTATCTGTGACGGCGTATCATGGAGAATCATTCTGGAGGATCTGGAGGGACTCTACATTGAAGAAACAGGTGGAGAGTCATATGCGCTTCCGCCGAAAACAACTTCTTACAGGGACTGGTGCCAGTGGGTGGCAGACAGAGCAGAGAGCGGCCTTGTATGGGATCAGCTCCCTTACTGGTCGTCGGTATGCAGGCCCTGTTCCCGTGAAGTGAAATATCTGTGCAGAGACAGAAAGAGGCAGATCCTTAAGGCGGATGAAGCAACGTGCAGCCTTCTGGCAGAGCATATAAGCAGAATAAGAAAACTTACCATAAACGAAGTTGTTCTGTGTGCGGTGGCCGAAGCGGCAGCATACAGCGGCATTGAAAATCCGGGATATGTTATGCTGGAATCACACGGACGTGAGGAAATATCATCGCAGTTATGCGCGGCACGGACAGCAGGATGGTTTACCACAGTGTATCCTTTTGCCCTGCCCCGGACAGAGGGCGGCATACTGGACAGGCTGGCTGATACAAAAGAAAAGATCAGGCGTATCCCGGCAGGCGGTTTTGATTATGGCATTCTCAGGCAGATGGGGGCAGATCTCTGTGACTCAGATATACTGGTGAACTGTATGGGAGATTTCAGCCGGCAGGGAAGTCTGTTTGAGATTGTCAGTGATATTAATGGCACCTGCTGTTCTGAGGAGAACCCGGTACAGTATAACCTGGAAATTAATGTGTTTCAGCTTAAGGAAAGCATTATGATAGTTCTGGATTATACGCCTGCATATGAGAAGCAGGCAATTGAGATGTTTGGGACAGCCTTTCTGGAGAGCCTGAGCAATGCCGCAAATGCGCTGGCTCATGCAGAACACATACTTACGCCCTCAGATTACGGAGAAAACGGTTTGTCAGCGGCTGAACTGGAACAGCTTGTCCGAAAATACGGGCGGCCGTCGAAGGTGTACGCACTGTCCCCCATGCAGAAGAATATCCTGACGGTGGTATCTCTTAAAAAAGACCCTTCCATGTATTATGAGCGGTTTTCCTTTCTGTTAAACGGAAGTCTCAATGAAGAGGCCATGGAACGAAGTTTTGCAGCTGTCACAGAAGCACATGATGTATTTAAGACATTTTTCGCAGCGGAGGGACTCAGCGAACCGGTACAGATCGTAGAAGAACATGGCCGGCCGGATTTTGAGCTGACAGAATGTGACGGAGACAGTAAAGAAGCGGCAGAGAGGCTGCTGGCCCGTGACAGGGCCGCAGGGTTTGATATTTTTCACGGGCAGCTGATAAGGATGAGGCTGATCCGGTTTGCAGAAGACTGTCATTATATGATGATCAGCTTCCATCATATCATACTGGACGGCTGGTGCCTGAGCATGGTGCTGAATGAGATATTTGACTGTTATCATGATCTGGCATCCGGGAAGCAGCCGGTGCTCAGGGAGCAGTATACTTATTCTGAGTATATCAGACAGTGTTTCAGGAAGAACAGATATGAATCCCTTCAATATTGGAAAGAGTGCCTGAAGGGGCTGGATGGTGCTGTGGAACTGCCCTTCCATAAAAATTCGTCAGAGCCGTACCGTCAGGCCGGTATAGTTACGGACCTTCAAAAAGACGTAATCAGGAAACTGTCTGCTGTGGCAAAAGCGGCAAGGGCTACGGAAAGCATGGTATTTCAGGCAGTATGGGCATTGCTGCTGGCAGAATATGCAGGAGATGATGTGGTATTTGGCTGTGTTGTTTCAGGAAGAGACCCTCAGATTGAGGGAATGGGGCAGATGCTGGGACTGTTTATTAATACCATTCCCATGCGTGTGACCCCGGACCGGGAAGAAAAATTCCTGCAGCTTGTCAGCAGGATCCGTAAAAGCAACGCAGAGGCCAGCGGCCATGTGTATCTGTCCATTTCGGATATTGCTCAGTGCTCCGGCCTGTCTCCTGCAATCATCGAGCACGCACTGGTCTTTGAGAATTATCCTGTTACAGGGGGCCTGGATATGTCAAAAACAGAGCAGGATTATAAACAGATGCATATTTCTGACGGAAGCTATTTTGAGCAGTCAGTGCTGGCCCTCAGTGTGAAAATAGTACCGGGGGAAACGTATAGAATGACGTTTCGCTTTGACTCGAATCAGTATCCTGAACGGGATATGAAACATATGGCAAAGCGCTATGTACAACTGTTAGAACAGGTGACAGAAACTGCTTCTGTGGCAGATATTTACGGAAATGAGGAAGATATGGCGGGAGATTTTAACGACAGCCTTGAATAAGAAGGAACAGCTATGGGAGGAAAAATTTTGGAGTATACGTTACGAGGTCTGATAGAAGACAGTTTCAAAAACAGGGGGGAACATACACTTTTTACCGCAGGCGGCAGAGGAGTTACCTACCGGGAAGGGAATGCCTTTGCCAATGGGCTGGGAAAGGAACTGGAGCGAATGCATGTGAAAGCCGGGGACCGGGTGGCCTGTATCTCGGATCTGCCCCGGATTCACATTCTGAGTCTGCTTACCTGTATAAAATTTGGATTTTCCTATATGCCGGTGGATCCAAAATTTCCCCGCAGACGCATAAAAGCCATGCTGGATGCCGCGCAGGTGTCCGCCGGGGTGTGTGACGGGAAGTGGCTGCCCCTCTGCAGGGAAATCATGCCAAAGATACCGGTGGTAACAGGGGACGGAACGTTCACAGACAAGGAGGCCGGGGATTACTGGGCAGATACGGACAGCTCTTCAGAAGCATACGTTTATTTTACCTCAGGCACTGCAGGTCAGCCCAAAGGAATTGCAGGACAGGAAAAGGGACTGGCTCATTTTATAAAATGGGAAATCAGTGAGTTTGGATTTGGGGAAGACCTGCGGGCGGCCCAGTTTACGCCTCCCTGCCATGATCCTTTTCTGCGGGATGTGCTGGTACCCATGAGCGTGGGAGGTACCATATGCATTCCTGCCGGCCGAAAGCAGATACTGTGTCCCGAAGAGGCTGTCCGCTGGATGGAAGAGGAAGGTGTCAGCCTGCTTCATTGCACGCCCGGCATGTTCAGTATCATTTCCGCCGCAAAACTGGATGCCCGGAGGCTGCCCTCCTTAAAACACATATTTTTAGCAGGAGAACTCCTTCATTCTTCTCTGATAAAGGAATGGATGGAACTGTTTGGCGGGCGTATGGAACTGATTAATCTTTACGGCCCCACGGAAACCACTCTGGCAAAACTGTATCACAGAATTACACCGGCGGATCTGGAATATGATGTGATACCGGTTGGAACATGCATACCGGGAGCCAGGGCGGTAATCGTTGATCAAAATGGAAAAATATGCAGTAATTCCCGGTATGGAGAGGTATGGATAAGGACGCCGTACCGCTCCCTTGGATACCTGGATGAGGCACAGAACGAGGGCAGGTTTATTCTCAATCCCTTTTCACAGAAAGAAGGAGATATTGTCTATAAAACAGGTGACCGCGGAAGAGTCTTATCCACAGGTGAGATAGAGGTCGTTGGAAGAACGGACCGGCAGATTAAGATACGGGGTCACCGTATTGAGCTGTCGGAGGTTGAGAGCGCACTGGATGCATCTGCCCTGGTCCGGCGTTCAGCAGTTGTATTTGTGGAGGAAGAAGAACTGCTGTACGGGTTTGTACAGCCGGTATCCGGACAGGCAGAGGCAGACGTCCATAAGATTATGGCCGAGGCGGCACAGAGGCTGCCTGAATACATGGTTCCCGGTGTGATAGAAATACTCACAGACGGGCTGCCTGTAAATGACAATGCAAAAACCGATTACCGTGAGCTGAGTGAAAGAGCACGGGGAAAAGGCCGTGAAACCGTAGCGCCGGAAACTCCTGAGGAGAAGATGCTCTGTGAATTATGCTGTGAACTGCTTCATAAAAACAGTGTAAGTATGACAGATAATCTGTTCCGCCTGGGAATAAGCTCTGTCAATATTATGCGTTTTGTGAATCGTATCAACGAGAAAACAGGGTGCTGTATCGGGGCGGCAGATATTTTTTCCAACAGGACCATGGAATTGCGGGAACTGGCTGCAATGATTGAAACAGATCAGGAAAACGGGGCCGCAGGCAGGGAAATTCCTCCTGCCCCGAAGGCGGATGATTATCCGGCTGCTCTGGCTCAGCGGAGAATTTTCCTGCGGCAGCAAATGGACGCAGAATCGGTGCTTTATAATATTACCCGTGTGTTCCGCACAGGAAAAATAACAGAAGAACAGATCGAAGGGGCTTTTAAACAGCTGACAGAGGAACATGAAATTTTCAGAACATCCTTTTTTTCAGCAGAGGGGGAAGTCAGGCAGAAAATTGCAGACGAGGTGCCTTTTACCCTGGAACGTATAAAGTGTGAGGGTACCGGGGTGGAACAGGCGGTGAAAGAGTTTCGCAGGCCCTTTGATCTGGCGCAGGCCCCGCTGCTGCGGGCCGGGGTTGTAACAATGGGGGATGGAACCCGGATATTGGTGACTGATGTACATCATATCATTATTGACGGGCGTTCTCTGGATCTTGCAATGTCTGAAATATACGAAAATATAATGTTTCCCGGCAGGCACCAGGAAAGGATCTCGTACCGGGATTTTGCAGTATGGCAGAAGAAACAGATTGCAGACGGAGCTATGGAGGCAGACAGGGAATACTGGAACAGGCGGCTGGGCGGCCCCTCATCTCCGGTTGAAATTTTTGCGGCCCGTCAGCGTCCCGCTGTATTTTCACACAGAGGACGCAAACGGAAAGATGTGATTGATGAAAAACTGCGGGCAATGATAAAAGAAAAAGCAGGCTTATGTAATACAACGGAATTCGTGGTGCTGTTAGCTGTCTTTTATCTCCTGCTTTATAAAAACTCCGGCAGCAGAAACATAACAGTCGGTACTGTGGCAAACGGACGTAATTCTCTGCAGGAACAGGACATGCTGGGAATGTTTGTAAATACGGTTGCTCTGCGCAATACCGTAGATCCGGAGGAATCCATTTCTGATTTTACAGGGCGTCTGCACGATTCCGTTTATAGAGATCTGCGCCATCAGACACTTTCCTTTGAACTGGTTGTGGAAATGCTTCAGATTCCTCGTGAGGCAGGCCGCAATCCCTTATTTGATTTTATGTTTGTTTATCAGGAACAGCGCAGAACCAGGCAGACGGAGGAGTTTGAGCTGCTCTCCTTTGATCAGGGGGTATCTGCATATGATATGACGTTTGAGCTTGTTCCGGATGAAAAAGAGACTGAAATTGTGCTGGAATACTGTACGGATCTATACGATGATGAAAATGCGGAATATATGCTGAAACATTATCTTTATATGCTGTATGATTTCTGCAGCAGAAACATAACGGATACCGTTGGAGCTGTTACCTGCGTGTCCCAGGAAGAAAGGCTTTGCATACTGGACTACAGCCAGTGTGAAGGGAAAGAAGAACTTCCCTTTGCATCGGTCTGCAGCTGGTTTAAAAACACTGCCCTGAAAAAAAGAAATCAGACTGCTGTGATAAGGGGTGAAAATTCTGTAACCTACGGTCAGCTGGATCTGATGTCGGACCGTGTGGCCGCAGCCCTTGTTTCTGAAAATGTAAAAACAGGCAGTTATGTGGGAGTGATTGCATCGCATACAATTGAGATGGTGGCCGCAGCCCTTGCTGTGCTGAAACTGGGAGCCGCTTATGTGCCTGTTGACGCCTGCCTTCCCATGGAGCGGATCAGGTATATTCTGAATGACTGCGGAGCAGTTATCGCTTTGTCGGATGATTCCGTTCCGGTACAGATGGAAGGCGTCAGAGTCATATCTGTCCGGAGTATTTCTGAGAATCCTCAGGGAGAAACGGTGGATCTGCCGGAAGTTACAGGCAGCTGTCCGGCATATGTCATATACACTTCCGGCAGCACAGGGTATCCAAAAGGAGTGGAGATTACAAATGAAAATCTGATGACTTATATCCGGGCATTTATGGATTATGTCGTAAAGAGGGAAAATTTTACAATGCTTCAGATGGCCTCCATATCTTTTGATGTTTCAGTGGAAGAAATCTTTGGCACCATTCTGTCGGGAGGCAGACTGGTGATGGTGTCAAAGGAAGAAATGTTTGATCTGGACAGGATAACCGCCATCATAAAATGCCAGGATGTGAATTACATGAGTACAAGCCCTCAGTATGCAAAAGTGCTGGGGGAAGCCATAACATCGGATACGCCAGAATGTATTGTTATCGGCGGAGATGTGTTTACGGTGCACTGTGCAAAAAAGCTGGCGGAACACGCAAGAGTCCTGAATTCCTATGGGCCCACGGAAACCACCATTGCCGCCACATACCATGAATATGACCCTTCCGTTTCCTATGAGAGAGTACCGGTGGGGCGTCCGCTGTACGGATATAACGTATATGTCATGGATGAGGCCGGCCGGCTTTGCGGCTTCGATATTCCAGGAGAGATATGCATATCCGGTCCGGGGGTATCCAGAGGGTATCTGAATTTATCGGAAGAAAATGCAAGGGTATTTTGCCGGGATCCCTTTACCGGCGGGAGAATGTACCGCTCAGGTGACTGCGGGGTACTTCGGCCGGATGGAAACATATATTTTATTTCCCGTCTGGACAAACAGGTGAAAATCAGAGGCTATCGGATTGAGCCGGAAGAAATTGAACGCTGTGCCGTAAGTTCAGGAATGGTTTCTGATTTTGCAGCAGGCGTATATACTTCTCCATCAGGCCAGAGTGTTCTGTTCGGCGCTTATATAAGTGACAGGGAGGCGGGCAGAGATCTTCTGGATTACCTTGCAGAGCGCCTGCCTGCCTATATGATTCCGGAGACAGTCATCAGAGTTGATCATTTTCCGGAGAATGTAAACGGAAAACTTGACAGAGATAAGCTGGCGTTGCTGTGCAGCAGCAAAACAATGGAGCAGACAGCTGATCTGCCAGAAACCGAAGAAGAAAAGAAGCTGGCAGCGTTATGGCAGAATATTCTCCATTGCAGGACTGTTTCGCTGAGGGATAATTTCTGGTCGCTGGGAGGAAATTCCATTCTGGCCATTCAGATGGTCAGGGAGGCTCAGGAACAGGGATTTCGCGTTACGATAAATGACGTATTTGAAAGTCTCACCTTATCGAAGATGCTGGAGAAGTCAGAAGCCAGGAAAAAAGATGATGCCGATTCCGGATATGTAAACGAAAGATTAAAAAACATCATGGATGGGAAGGTTCAGGTGGTTCCGGGTGATTCAGGTTTTGTGATTCAGGCAGATCTGGAATATGATGGGGACACAGAAGAACAGATTCTGGAAGTGCTGCGCGGCTGTGGAGAGGTAAGAGGAGGAATATCACAGATTGTATGGAGAAATCAGACCGGCCCCGCAGCCGGCAGTCTGGAATTTCCGTTGATGCCGGTACAGAAAAAAGCCCCCGGCGCTCAGAGCCAGGAACTGCTCCCGGCCCAGTATTACTATATCAGGATGGATGAGCAGTATTGCTTTGATGAAATCCCGATAGAAGGCTGTTACAGCAGGCGGCAGATCTGCCGGGCCATGCATCAGGTGATGGAAGAACAGCCGGCCCTGAGCAGCGGATACACAGCCAGAGGGCATATTTTCCGCTGCATGGCTCTGGAAGAACAGGATATACCCTACAGAGATCTGTCAGGGCTGGGCAGCCAGCAGAAAAATACACAGCTGGCCTTGTACAGGGAGGAACTGTGTTCTGTCAGACCGTCCGGCAATACGCCCTTCAGAATGCTGATTGTCCGGACAGAAGCCGGAAGCCACCGGGTTCTTTTGTATATCCATCATGCATTTTATGATCTGTACAGCGGAAAGGCCCTGTCACTGGCCATGGTGCAGGCGCTGGAAGGCAGGATGGCAACCCCCGGAAGACAGCAGACGGAGCTTCTCCCCTTTGACCCACAGCAGATCCATATGGATGAATTCTGCGAATTGTCGGCTCAGCTGGCCAAAACAGCGGGGAAAATGGAAAAAGGCAGCCTGAGGGTTACCTGTACCTGTCCCCTGCAGGGCCCGTTGAATGAAATGGAGGTTATCGACCAGGCAGCATCCCATATTGCCTCAGTGTTTGGCAGACTTTATCATATGGAAAAGCTGCCGGTATGGATGCTGTATCATGGCCGGGGAGAGGAAAGCAGCGTTGGGTTTTCAGCGATAGGTGCTTTTATGGATGTTGTACCCATGGTGGCAGACACAGCATGTACGCAGGGATTTGCGAAAGCCTTTGAAGAAAGCAGAAAGCTGCTGGCCCGGTCAGGCATAAGTATCGGTGGGGTGCTGATGGGAAAGGAAACCAGGTTAAAAGGAGAAAAATGGGTGAAATTTCTCCGCAGGCTGGCGCTCAGGCAATTTATAGTGATTAATTATCAGGGGACAGGGCCAGAAGAAAATCATGAGGCAAAGGTGGGGACAGAACTGAACATGAACAGGAACATGGCGGTTGTCCGCCGGGATGGAGAACATATTGCAATTACCTATTCCCTGCCGGTTCATCCGGACAGGATTGACTGCAGTATATTCGGAAAGGATTACAGGGTGGAAATATAATGAACTGGGCCAATAAGCTGGGATTTGGAAGGGTGCCGGGACCTGTGCGGGGAATTTTTCTGATTACTTTAACGGTTAATATCGGGAATTATATGACGCCGTTTATGTCAGTATTTCTGACCGCCAATCTGGGAATCCGTTCACAGCTCAGTGGGATTTTTGTATCTCTTGCAGGAATGGCTTTTCTCCCAGGGTCGCTGCTGGGCGGAAAACTGGCTGATATATGGGGAAAGAAGCAGGTGTTCGTTCTGTTTCAGCTGCTGGCTGCCGCAGTAACTGTGATCAATGCTTTTGTGCTGGATAAAAACTGGTCGCCCTGGCTGTTTATATTAAATGCCATGTTCGTAGCGGCCACAATACCCGTATATAACGCCACCATCTTTGCTGCTGCCAGCGAAGATAATCTGAATGAGTCCCTTTCTTTGTTTTTCGTGGGAATGAATGTGGGAAACCTGTTTTCAGGCCTGATTGGCGCTGCCTTTTTTTCCAGGTATGTTACACTGATATTTTGCTTTGAAGGGCTGATTAAACTCCTTTCCGTTATCCTGTTTCTGAAATGTGTGGATGACAGACCGGCAGAATCAGAGCAGCCAGCCTGCGGATTAAAAGACAGTGACAGTGATAGCGAAACGCCCGTAAAGGGCGGCCTTGTGGGACAGCTGATAAAAAATCCGGTGTTACTGTTGTTCAGCGTTTCCTGTATGCTGTTTTCCATTGTGCTTTCTCAGAACAATTATTCTCTGCCGCTGCACCTGAACAGCGTATTTGGCGCTGCAAAGGGCACAACATATTATGGAATTATCCTGGGCGTAAATTCCCTTACAATCGTGACCCTGACAGGGACTGTGAGCCGGCTGACTGCCGGCAGGAAAAAAACGGATATGGTACTGCTGGCATGTGGGCTGCTGGGCACCGGTTTCGGGATGCTGTATTTTGGAAGGGTTCTGTGGGTAAACATTGTTTCAACTGTGCTCTGGTCCCTTGCTGATATTCTGAATACCCCTAATTCCAGCGCATATTTTGCGGAGTATGCTCCGGCGTCCATGTTCGGACGTTTTGCGGCATGGATAAAAATCGTAACGGGCGCAGGTTACGCAATCGGCCCCATATGCATGGGATTTATTATGGAACAGTACGGGATTCGTGTAATATGGCCGGTACTGGCGTCCCTGTCATGCTTCAGCGCCGCAATATTATGCATGGTAAAAATACTGGAAAAAAAGAAGAAACAAGGTAGTGCAACGTAGAGAAAAGTATATTAAGGTGAATAAACGATGGAAAAACTAAAGCTGCATATTCTTAATGAAATAAAAGAGAACAGACTGGATGTAAAGACCGGTTCGGAATTGCTTGCTGAATTGTCAGATGGCGCGGAAAACAGAGAGCCGGTTGCGGTGGTGGGAATGGCATTGCGCTGTCCCCAGGCCGATAATCTCAGGCAGTTCAGATGCAATCTGCTTAATAAAACCGACTCTGTACGGGAATTTCCGGAAACACGCAGAAAGGAAATTGCCCACTGGCTGCCGGATGAGTTCTGCGAAACCGACGATCCATACCAGATTCAGGGATACCTTGACGATATCAGTCTTTTTGATGAAAGTTTTTTCGGCCTGTCAGCAGCAGAAGCAAAGAAAATGCATCCTATACAGCGCCTGTTTATGATGTGCGCTTTTGAGGCGCTGGAAGACGCCGGATATGTGCCGGATGAAGGGATGAAAACAGCAGTGTATGTGGGCAATGCACAGCTTGGAGAGCCAGGTTACAATGATTTTATGCAGGAAATGGACGGAACCGGATTTATCGGCGCGGCTGCCAGTATGATTCCTGCACGTATTGCGTATTTTCTGGGACTGAATGGTCCCGGAATGGTGATTGACAGTGCCTGTACGTCCGGGCTTCTGGGCGTGCACATGGCATGTGAGGCTCTCAGAAAAAAAGAGATTGACTGTGCCATTGTCTGCGGCGCCGCATTGAATCTTATGCCGCTGGTAACAGAACGCATTACTTTTATGGAATCTCCGGAATATGTGATTTCCCCCTTTGACGAGAGGGCAGACGGTACTGTCTGGGGAGAAGGCGCAGGCGTTGTGGTACTCAAAAGAGCAGGTACGGCTGCAGCCTCAAAAGACAGGGTATATGCACTGATACGGGGAAACGGAGCAAACAGTAACGGCGCCTCTGCCTCCCTTACAGCCCTGGACGTCAACGCACAGTCGGACCTTATGGACAGTACCTGGAAACGTTTTTCCATTCAGCCGGAAAATTTCAGATATTTTGAGGCCCACGGGACAGGGACTGCAATCGGCGATGCCATTGAGGTTAAGAGCATATCCCAGTCCCTGGCAAACTATACGGACCGTAAACAGTTTTGCGGCCTTGGAACGGTAAAATGCAATATCGGACATACCACAGGGGCGTCCGGTGTTATTTCAATGATAAAAGCGGCTCAGGCCCTGAATATGGGAGAAGTGCCTCCTGTGGGCCGCTTTTCCTCCCCAGGCATCCATATGGACCTGGTGAATACGCCGCTGTTTATTGCGGATGAGAAACTGGTGTTAGATCCGAAGGACAGAGAAGCCCTGATTGGAGTAAACAGCTTTGGCATCAGCGGAACCAACGTGCACGTTGTGCTTGGGCGTCCGGAACCCTGCGAGGGTCCCGTCAGGGTGAGAGAGGGCAGTTATCCCCTGCTGCTGTCTGCCAGAAACGTACATTCGCTGACGGAACTTCTGCTCCGTTATGCCCACAGAATGCAAAAGGGTGATGCAGACCTTGAGGATATCTGTTTTACAGCTTATAAGGGGCGGATGCACCATAACTTACGGGCCGGCGTGTATGGTTCGGACAAAGAACAGATGGTTCTGCGGCTGAAAGGCCTGCGGAAAGCTGTTCTCTCAGGTAAAGAGCTTCCGGAAGGGTGTTTTTATTCGGAAAGAACGGAAAAAAATACCGGGTTCTCTGAACCCTGGGCCCGTGTCTGTGCAGAATATGCTGCAGGCAGCCTGCCGGATGCGGGCAGCCTGTTCCCCGGCGGAGTAAAGGTCTCACTGCCGGGCTATCCCTTTGAATTAAACAGAAGATGGGCGGACAGCCCCGAAAAAATTCCGCACCACCCGGTAACCGGAAGGGTAATTTATTCAGGAAATGAAGAAGATATGTATGAAACGGTCCTGGATCCCCGAAGCTGGCGTTTTGCCAAAGGCAGTATTTCCGCTCTGTCGCTCCTTGAGATGATCTGCCAGACAGCAGAGATATACTATCCAAAGGAGGCTGTTCTCATAAAAAATATACGGGTGGAGCATACGGTCAGCAAAGAGAAAACCGGGAGAATCAACACGGTAGCTGTGAAGCGGGAGGATGGCATTGCCATGGAGCTTTCGGCAGTTTCCCTGAAAGATGGCAGGACCGTAAAACTGGCAGAAGCAGAGGCTGTTCCGGCTTTATCCGCCCGTGAAAAAGTACAGATTCCGGAACAGGAGAAACAGTGTTTTACCAGAGAGGCAGGAAGGCGCTGGCATTATCATCTGACAGAGGAAGGCCGGGAATGTAAAATTGAGCTGAAACTGGATCAGAGATACTCCGGGGATATGGAGCTGCATCATTTTCATCCCGATATGCTTGAGACCCTGTCTGACGTGCTGGGAATGAAGGAAAATACCGTCTGGTGCCTGAAAGAATGTGAAACCATAATCCTTTATGGAAATCTTTCGGAACATGTCCATGCAGAAGTGGCACAGGAAGCTCATACAGAAGGGCATACCACCTGGAATATTCGTATCTGCAGTGAAGAGGAAGTGATTGCGGATATAAAAGGCTTTGTTTTGGGCAAAGTACCAGGAGACGATTCGGATGAAAATGACGTATGGACAGAAGCAGATGACAGGGGGCTCACAGGCAGGCCGGATCACAGTTATACCCCCTGTGAGAGAGCAGTCGGCCAGGTCTTTCGGGAAACGCTGGGCCTGGAGGAAGTCCATATAGACCACAGCTTTTTTGAACTGGGCGGCGATTCCCTTATGGCCATTTCCCTTGTGAATCAGCTGGAAAAACGGTTCGGATATAAAGCTGACTTTTTAAAGGCAGCCGAAGCGCCTTCCATACGGTCCCTGGCGGCGGCAGTTACTCAAAATGACAGGGAAGAAAATGTGCTGGAAAAGGCGCCGGAGATGGAATATTATCCATTGTCTTTCTCTCAGAAACAAATCTACAGCGCATGTATGCTGAATCCTGAAATCCTGACATATAATTTTATCATTGTGCTGGAACTGAATGGAATCGCAGACCGGGAAAGGATAGAAAAAGCCTTTCATCAGACAGTGCAGGATAACCCTTCTTTACGGACGAAATATACGGTGGTTGATGCACAGCCTGTTCAGTCTGTGTGTCCCGGCGGCTGTGAATTTAACTGTATTGAAATGGAAGAGAGGGTGGACAGGGATTCTCTGGAGGCCATGATTCATTCTTTTCACAGGCCCTTTGATCTTTCGGAGGGCAGGCTTTTGAGAATTACCCTTGTGAAGGATGGAGAGGAACATGGATATATTCTGGCCGGAACACATCATATAGCGGCCGACGGATATTCCATGGCTCTGCTGTTTGAACGATTTACCGCATATTATATGGGCGGTGAGGTGACGCGTCCGGAACTGGAATACACAGATTATGCGTACAATTTGGCTGATTTGCCTGAAAGTGTAATTGCGCCCTGCCGCAGATACTGGCAGAGCCAGTTTGCGGACGAGATCCAGGCCCTTAATCTGCCCGGGGATTACGAGGCTGCCTCTAACACCGGAAAAGGTGCGGTAACGATGGTTACCCTGGATGAGGCTGTTTCTTCTGAGATAAAAAAACATGCGGCCAGAGCCGGGGTAACGCCGGGGTCGTTTTTACTCACTGCTTTTTTCCTGGCGCTGCGCAAGTTCAGCGGACAGAATGATATTGTAATCGGAGTGCCCTTTGCAGGACGAAAGAGACATGAAATTTCCGGCGTGATCGGAATGTTTGTGGAAACCCTTCCCATAAGACTGAGAACAGAGGGAGGGATGGAGCTGGAGCAGCTTGTCAGAAATGTACATAAATGCTGTATGGACGGTATCACGTATTCCGGAGCAGACAGTGACAGGCTCGCCCGTGAAGGGGATGGAGTCACCTGTCTGGCCAGAGAGCCGCTGTATCGTGTCATGTATACCTTTCAGAATTTAAAGGGCGATATTGAAATTACAGATGTAATTTCACCAAAGCTGCAAATGGATCTGGGAGATTTGCACGCTGAAAGCACAGAGTTTTTGCGCAATACAGCCCACTGTGACCTGATGATGGAAACAATCGAGCGGGACGGAAAGTATCTTTGCTGTTTCGAATACAGTACGGATCTGTTCCGGGAAAATACCGTTCAGCGGTTTGCAGAGTATGTCAGAAACATCATTCACAGAATGGCGGGGCCGGAAAAATTATCGGTAAGTGAAGCGTCAGCGGTCAGCGAAACAGAAAAGAAACGTCTGCTGGATACATTCTGCGGGAACAGGGTCAGCCTTACCTGGGAAGACGGCGTTATTCCCTCTTTCCTGCGGGCGGTAAAAAAATATCCTGAGCGTACTGCCCTCATATACGGAAACCGGCATATAAGTTATGCAGAGCTTAACGCCATGTCGGACAGGATCGCCTGCCAGTTTGCAGATTACGGAATACAGGAAGGAAACGCAGTTGTTCTTCGCATCAAAAGATCACCGGAACTGATCGCAGCTGTGACTGCCCTCTGGAAAACAGGTGCCGTATACGTTCCCGCAGGGGTGGACTATCCTCTGGAACGCATCCGGAACATTTTTGAAATGTCAGAGGCGTCATGTATTGCAGTCTGCAGTGACAGTCCGGAAGAAGAACTTGCTGAAGTGACAGGTGACAGGCTGATTTATCTTGATCTGTCATATCCTGCCAGGACGGTGACCGTGGCCGAATACAGTAAGGAGCGGCCGGCTTATATTATTTTTACCTCTGGCTCCACCGGACGGCCCAAAGGCGCGGTGGTTGCTCACGGAGGGATGACCAATCATATCAGCGCCAAAATAAATGATCTGGGGTTATCTCACAGGGATGTTATGGCTGTTACCGCATCTCCCTGCTTTGATATTTCCATATGGCAGTTTTTCTGCCCTCTTATGGTGGGCGGAAAAGCAGTAATATTTGATGAGGAACATATTGTGGATGCTGACATGTTTGTCAGAAAAGTGACAGAGCAGAAGGTAAGCATTCTCGAAGTGGTGCCGGCATATCTGCTGGCAGTGCTGGATTCCATGAACGGCCGCCCGGCAGATTTTCATAAGCTGAGATATCTTCTGGTCACCGGTGATGTGGTAAGCGTGGGCCTTGTGAACCGCTGGCTTGCCCTGTTTCCGGACATACCTGTGGTAAATGCGTACGGACCTACCGAGGCCTCCGATGATATCACCCATTATGTGATAAAAGATAAGCTGGAGCGAAACAGCGTTCCTGTGGGAAAAACCATTCAGAACCTTGCAATTTACATTCTGGATGAAGATGACCAGCTTTGCCCGGTGGGAGTCCACGGGGAAATCGTCGTGTCCGGTCCGGGCGTGGGCCATGGTTACATCAACGACCCGGAACAGACCAGAAAAGCCTTTGGCAGAAATCCCTTCAGACCGGAATACGGCAGGATGTACCGCACCGGGGATCTTGGCCACTTTATGGAGGACGGTACGCTCTGTATTCATGGACGGAAAGACCATCAGATTAAGCTCAGGGGATTTCGAATTGAACTGAATGAAATAGCCATGGTGGCAGAGAGCTGCGACGGCGTCCGGGAAGCTGCTGCAACAGTCTGCGGCAGCGGGGATTCCGGATACATCTGCTGTTACTATACCAGTGAAACAGGAGAAATGGATTACAAAATCATGAAATGGCTGGAGGACAGGCTGCCTTCCTGTATGCTGCCCTCTGTCCTGATGCGGCTGGAAGAAATGCCTCACAATAACAACGGAAAGATTGACCGTAAGGCTTTGCCGGTTCCGCAGCAGGCGCCGGCCGCCTCTGAAATCAGAAGGGCAGAAAGCCCGGCCGAACTGGCGGTGGCAGCTTCCATGAGCCGGCTCCTGGGCCTTAATGAAATCAATATGAATGATACTTTTTTTGGCCTGGGAGGAGACTCCATCAGAGCCATACAGCTGGCCTCCACACTCAGGCAGTTCGGGTATTCCACAGACGTTCAGAGTATTTATGCCGCCGGTACCATCGGGGAGATTGCAAGAACCGCCCGGCCGGTCTCACGGGTGGACCAGTCTGACAGAACAGGGGAATTTGCCCTCACCCCCATGCAGAAAAAATATATTTCAGCCTTTGATTTGAAACATTCCGGCTGGAACCAGAACCTGACGCTGATTTTTACATATAAACTGGATGAAGAAATACTGAAACAGGCAGTTGGGTTTGTGGCGGAATCCTACAGTTCTCTGCAGCTTGTGTTTACCGGAGAACTGCAGCATTACGAAGAAGGCTCTGAGGTACACTGGATATGCGGCAGAAGTGAGATGGAAGCCTGGGAAGCGGCAGAATGGCTGAATCGTCAGGTGTCTGTTCAGAGCGGAATTAATTTTGGAGGAACTTTGTCATACGACGGAACCCATGACAGACTGATACTGGCAGCCAGCCATCTGGTGGTTGATTCTGTGTCTTTCCGTCAGCTGGCCGGGGATATTTACCGCGCGTATACATCCTTTGCCGGCGGCCGGAAACCGGAAGCAATTGTTGAGACCGGTTCCTTTAAAACATATTCACAGGTGATGGAGCGTCTTTTTGCAGAAGGCAGCCATCAGGACCATTACCGGTATTACAGAAAATATCTTGCAGGATGCCAGTCTGTCTTTGGCGGCAGAGAACGGGGGACGTATGCGCAGGCAGTTACCGAACGCCTGACAGCAGACCGGGAACTTACAGATGCAGTTCTGGGCGGGGCCTGCAGGGCATACGGAACCAGCGTGGAACATTTGCTGTTGTGCGCACTGGTAATGGGGGTATATAAAATATACGGAATCCACAATATCTGTGTTTTCTGTGAACATGATATGAGGCTTTCCGGGCTTCCCTCCCTTGATCTGTCTCAGTCTGTGGGATGGCTGGCAGCAGAGTATCCCCTGGTATTTCATACGGAAGGCTGTGATATGGAAAAAGTAATTATTCAGGTAAAAGACCAGTCTCTGCTGGTTCCCTGGAACGGCGCATGTTATATGTATGCGCGGGACAGGCTGGCAGCAGAAGGCCTGTCTGCTCCTGAAGATATACTGTTTAATTATATGGGCAGTTTTGACGGGGAGGAAGAAAAAGGAGCCTTTGACACAGACGAAGAGATGAGCGGACTCTGGAATGATACCAATGAGAAAATGCCCTTTGTGCTGGAAGTGAACGCAGGGATGAAATCAGGACATCTTATCCTGGACATCACCTGCGACAGCAAAGCCGCAGGTGCGGAGGCTGCCGGGAAACTGGCGGGCATACTGAAGGAATCCCTGAAGGAAATTACAGACCACTGCGTTGAAAAGAAAACAGTCACGGAAACACCGGGTGATTATAATAATCGTTATCTGAGTATGGATGACCTGAAGTACCTGGAAAATGCAGTAAGCAGAATAACAGACTGATACAGATGATATAAGAAGCAAGTTTGAGACAAGGAGACAGGAAAACATGAGTGACAGAATTTCCAAAATATATACGCTTACACCAGTACAGCAGGGGATGCTGCTGGGATGGCTGAGAAATCGTAATTCAACGCAGTATTTTGAGCAATTTTCCATACTGGTGGAAGGAAGGCCGAAGAAGCAGAAGTTAGAGGCATGTTATCAGGAACTGATTGACCGATATGATATTTTACGCACCATATTTATGGGTGAGGGAGTGTCATGCCCCCAGCAGGTGGTTCTCAGGCACAGGCAGGGGAAACTGATTACAGTTGACCTGAAGGATACAGGCGCGGAAAACATAAGCCAGGTATGCGCATACTATCTGGAACAGGACAGAAAAAAAGGGTTTGATCTGGAAAGAGATATACCCCTTCGCCTGTCCCTGGCAGAGCTGCCTGAAAACAAAAGCATGCTGGTGTGGAGTTTTCATCATATTGCCCTTGACGGCTGGAGCTTCGGAAACCTTGTGAAAGAGTTTATGGCAGGATATGCCGCTGCAGAACCGGTTGTACTGCCTCCGGTTCCCCAGTTTGGAGCATACATACGCTGGTGCGAACAGCGCTGCAGAGAGATTTCCACCGGGGAGCTGGCCAGGTATCTGGAAGGGTTCAGTGAAACAGCACATTTGCCGGGATTTTGTGAGGGGGCGTCGGAGGGGGAGTATCGCGGTGAACTGACCGGCAGGCTGAAAAGGGCAACCTGCGCCGGAATCCGTGCCTTTGCTTCCGGATTCGGCTGTACCCTTTATTCCTGTATTGCCGCTGTGATTCTTAAATTAATGCATATTTATAATCAGACTTCCGATGCTGTAATCGGAAGCGTGGTATCAGGCAGGCAGGCGCCGGTCAGCGGTGTGGAGCAGATGGCGGGCATGTTAATCAACACCCTTCCCTTAAGGGCACGTGCGGCAGAAGGAGAATTGTTTTCAGAGATGATGAAACGCACAGCTGAGGGGATAAATTTCCTGGAGGAAAATGCCGACGCTTCCCTTTCAGAGCTGCAGAGCGGATTTTCTGCAGAATTGTTTGACTGTATCATTGCCTTTGAAAATTATCCGTATGGAGAACAGTTTGTAAAAATAATCAACAATATCGGGGATTTGCCCTTTACCGTACTGGAAACAGATTATTATGAACAGACTGACAGCAATATGTATATCAGCATTTTTCCATCGGATGAAGAAATTGCCTTTTCATTTCGGTTCAACGAAAAAGCATATACAGAAATGGATGCTGCATGTTTTCTGGAACAGCTTGACGATATGCTGTACCGTCTGGAAACAGAAGGGGACTGTCTCCTGGAGGAGCTTTACATTACATGTGACAGGGATTACCATCTGCTGGATGCTGTAAATGACAATGCAGCTGATTATAATGAAGACGAAACGATTGTCACCATGTTAAAAACAGCGGCTTCTGAACAGAAAGACAAAGCAGCCATAATTTGTTCCGGCCAGCAGTTATCCTTTCAACAGCTGGATGATCTGTCAGATAAACTGGCCGGCCGGCTGATGTCCCTTGGCGTAAAACAGGGAGAACCGGTAGGCGTGATGATGAAACGGTCCGTCAGGCTTCCGGCAGCGCTTTTTGCAGTAATGAAGGCAGGGGGAGCCTATGTTCCCCTGGGGCTTTCTTTTCCGGCCGAACGGCGGAATACCATGATTGCTGACAGCGGGATGCGTTTTATGATAGCAGATGAAGGGGCAGAGGGTGCGGAACATGTGCAAATCATAACGCCGGGGACGGAGGCCGCAGAGGAACGGGAGGTTCCTGGGCCTGTGATTTCAAAAGCCCGGCCTGATCTGCCGGCCTATATACTTTATACATCGGGCACAACAGGAAAGCCAAAGGGAGTGATAATTCCCCATAAGGCAATTTATAATTTTATCTGTTCCATGGAGGATGTTTTCCGGGACAGTAACTGCAGGGCCATGCTTTCAACAACAGACTATACCTTTGATATATTCGGGCTTGAATTGTATTTCTCAGTAAAATGCGGCATGACGATTGCAATGGCAGATGAGGAGGAAAGGCTGGAACCTTCCGCTCTGGAACGTATTATCAGAGAAAACAGCGTTGATATGGTTCAGATGACCCCATCGGGCATAAAAATGCTGCTCCCGGGTAAAAACAGGAACAATTCCCTGAAAAGTGTGAAATATGTACTGACGGGAGGAGAGGCTGTTTCAGACAGTCTGCTGTCGGAACTGAAAGGCAGTACCGAAGCGCGGATCTTTAACGTTTACGGCCCCACGGAAACCACAGTCTGGTCCACAATATGCGAACTGACCAACAGAGAACATGTGCTGATTGGGAGGCCTCTGGCCAATCAGCAGGTATATGTGCTTGACGGGAAAATGAGGCGTCTGCCTGTGAATGTTCCGGGAGAGCTGTACATTGCCGGTGCGGGCGTGGGGTACGGCTATCTGGGCCAGGCGGAACTTACCGCGGAGAAATTTCCCGACAATCCTTTCGGAACAGGAAAAATATACCGTACCGGCGACATAGTCCGCATGAACCGGGAAGGGATGCTGGAATTTATCGGGAGGAAAGACCTTCAGGTAAAAATCAGGGGACATAGGATAGAGTGTGACGAGGTTGCGGTAACCATTTCTTCCTGCCCCGGCGTTTTGCAGGCGGCCGCCGCAGGACGAAAAGACAGTTACGGAAATGATGTGCTGGCAGGTTACTATGTTGCGGACGAAAATATTGATATATCTGTATTGAAGCATCATGTCGGATCAAAGCTCCCTGAGTATATGGTACCGGATGTTTTCATGCGGATTGACAGTATTCCCCTGACCACAAGCGGGAAACTGAATGTATCCATGCTGCCGGATATCACAGGTGACGGGGCAGGAGGCCGGAAAACCTCCGCTGAAAATGAAAAGCAGCTTGGATTAATAAAAATATGGCAGAATATTCTGGACAGTGACAGGGCAATCGGCATAGATGATAATTTTTTTGAAATCGGCGGGCATTCTCTGCTGGCTGCAGGTCTGGCTGCGGAAGTCAGCAAATTTTCAGGCGCAGCTTTTTCCGTCCGTGATATATTCACGTATCCCACAGTCCGTCAGATGGCGTCTGTTCTGGAGCACAGGGAAAAAGCGGATGAAACAGTCATACCCCATGTGGAAAAGAAGGAGCATTATATGGTGTCCGACGCCCAGAAGAGAATTTATCTCATGTCAGCGGCAAGCATGGGAGAGGAAGGCTGGCATATATCCTTCTGCGCAAAGATGAAGGAAAATCCTGATATTGCAGGTCTGGAAAAGGCATGCGCCCGGATGATTGACCGTTATGAGATACTGCGCACAACCTTTCATGTAAAGGATTCCAGAATCGTCCAGCATGTGCATGAAAAGGCCGAATTCCATATAGATATCTTGGATGCGGGAAATCATAATCCAGATTCGGTTATCGAAGAGTATTATGCCAGGGAATATGAGCTGGACAGGCTGTTTCTTTTCAGAATCGGTGTGATTTATGCGGAAAAAGAGGCGTTTCTTGCAGTTGATTTCCATCATATTATTTCAGACGGGATATCCATGCGGGTGTTTATCTCTGAATTATATGCCCGATATATGGGCATATACCAGAGCAGTGACCTTTTGCAGTTTAAAGATTATGTATATTATCAGAAGGAACGGATGAAGTCAGAGGAGTATGCACAGAAACTTAAGTTCTGGCGGCAATTAATGGCTCCGCCTCACGATACTGCGTATATCCTGCCTGATTACCCCAGAGGACTGAAAAAAAGTTATAAAGCCGGTTCCGTGGGATTTTTCTTTCATGACGAAGAATATGCGCTTCTTACAGATTATGCAGTGCGGCACAATGTAACCCTTTTTATGCTGCTTGGTTCTCTGCTGGCGGTGACACTGGCAAAAATGACAGGAAAGCAGGACGTTATAATCGGGACCCCCGTATCGGGCAGACAGCATGGAGCCTTTATGAATGCCATGGGTCTGTTTATCAATACGCTGCCCCTCAGATATCAGGTGGAAGACGATATGGAAACGGATAGTTATATGGAAAAGTCCCGCAGTATGGTGCTGGACTGCCTGGAGCGTCAGGAAATCGGGTTTGAGGACATTGTAAAGGTGTCGGAATGCAGAATGGAACAGGGGAGAAATCCTCTGTTTGATGTAACTTTTATCATGCAGAATACGGGACTGACAGAGACCGGAGAAAAAATGGAGGGACTTAAGAGGTATGAGACCGGGGTGAGAACCAGCAATCAGGATCTCTTGTTTGAGGCGGAAATTATAAGCGGCCAGCTCTGTCTTACCCTTGAGTACGTCAAAGATTTATATACGGTGCAGACTGCAGAAGTGCTGCTGAATAACTTCCGTTCTGTTGTAATGGAAGCTGTAACCGGAGACAGCAGAAAGCTGGGAGAGCTTCTGCCTGGCATGACGGATTTCATACAGGAGGATCTGGCCGGTGATCTGACCATGGATCTGGATGATATGTTTTAAGCAGGATACAGAATTTATGGAGAGAAAAAATGTGCGGTATAACTGGTATATTTGATATGAAGGGTGAAAATCGTATCAGGCCGGAAATTATGGACAACATGATACAGGCTGTGGCTCATCGCGGCCCGGACGGGCAGGACAGATATATGGATTCCCGTGTGGGACTGGGATTTGTACGGCTGAGTTTTCTGGACCCTGAAGGCGGTATGCAGCCCATAACCAACGAAACCTCAGATCTGGTTCTCGTCTGCAACGGTGAAATATTTAATTTTTTGGAACTGCGAAAAGAACTTGAAGGCAGGGGGCACCGCTTCAGAACAGAGGTGGATGTGGAAGTGATTCTGCATTTGTATGAAGAATATGGCACAGATGCAGTGAAGCGGCTGAACGGACAGTTTGCCTTTGTGATATATGACAGGAGAGACAGGAGTATCTTCTGTGCCAGGGATCATGTTGGAATAGCCCCTTTCTTTTATACAGTGTATGACGGTTTCTTTATTTTTGCTTCGGAGATTAAGGCGATTCTGCAATATCCGGGGATAACAGGGCGGCTTAACATGCATGCGGTGGATCAGCTGCTGACTTTTCCCGGATGCCGTGCGCCGAATACTTTTTTTAAGGATATTTATACCCTGGAAAATGGTCATTTTATGAAATTTTGTACCGCAAAATCCATCCGGCAGCAGGAATACTGGGACGTGCGCTACCCGGAAATAACAGAGGACCGGGGCGAGGATTACTACGCGGAATCTTTACTGGAAAGGATAGAACAGGCGGTGAAGATCAGGCTTCATGCCCAGGTGCCCATTGGATTTTATATCAGCGGCGGACTGGATTCTTCTGTGATTGCAGGCCTGATAAACCGAAGTGCCAGAACACCGTACCATTCATTTTCCATAGATTTTGCGGACAGAAGCGTGTCGGAGTCGCGGTTTCAGCGCTGTGTGCAGAGGAATGTAAAATCCCTGCATCATAAGAAACTGTTTACGCAGCAGGATATGGCCCGGTATTTTAAACCGGTAATATACCATGGGGAAACGCCTTTGCGTGAAACTTATAATACAGCGTCAATGGCCCTTTCGGAAATGGTTCATGAAACAGGTGTAAAGGCTGTGCTTACCGGAGAAGGCGCAGATGAATTTTTTTCAGGTTATGTGGGATACAAATTTGACGCTGCCAGGAAGAAAGAACGGGGGATGATATTAACAGACGAAGAAAAAGCGGTAAATGATGTGGTGTACGGAGATCCTGATTTCTTCTATGAACGTTCTCTGACAGAGCTGGAAAACATAAAGCCTCAGATTTATTCGAAAGATGTCGGGGCGTCCTTAAAGGAGTTTACCGCTGTGGGCCGGCCTGTCCTGAAACCAGGAGTGATTAGAAATCTGGATGAGCAGCAAAAGCGCAGCTATGCTGATTATAAGCTGCGGCTGCCGGAACATCTGCTGGCTGACCACGGAGATCGGATGACCTTTGCAAACGCAATAGAAGCCAGATATCCGTTTCTGGATATCAATGTGCTGGATCTGGCAGTCAGAATGCCTTCCAGGTATAAACTGGATAGCAGCTTGAATGAAAAGTACATTGTAAAAAAGATGGCGCGGGGAATTGTGCCGGATGAAATCATATCCCGCACGAAGTTTGCCTTTGTTGCGCCGGGAGTTTCAGAGCTGTTGAAGTGTAAAGATGAATATGTGGAAACCCTTCTGTCTGAAAAAAGCATAAAAGGACAGGGGATATTTAACTGGGATTATGTGGAGGCGCTGAAGCGCAGATATCAGACAGAAGGATTCAGGCTTAACCTCCCCTTTGATACGGATTATCTTATTATTGTCCTGACAGTGAGTGCATTCTGCGATATATTTGACCTGAGTTTATAAAAAAACAGGTCAGCGGGCGGATTTATCCCTTTGTTTTCGCCCGCAGCCGCTGTCCGATCCCCAAACCGCCGGGATTTTTGCAAAAATATATCAGTAAATGATTGCATAATGGTGGGAAAACCATGTATAATAATGCCTGAAATAAAATACCCCGCAAAAACTGCGGGAATTGCAACATTAATCTGCGGCAGGAAGCGGCAGAAAGCAGGACAGAAAGAAAGAGGATGAAAAAATGGGCGGTTTTTTTGGCGTGGCATCACAGCAGGATTGCGTATTTGATTTGTTTTTTGGCATTGACTATCACTCTCATCTTGGAACAAGACGGGGCGGAATGGCAGTATATAGTGAAAAAGGCTTTAATCGGGCAATCCACAATATTGAGAACGCTCCCTTTCGGACAAAGTTTGACAAGGACGTCAGTGAGATGAAAGGATGGTTCGGAATCGGATGTATTTCAGATTATGAACCTCAGCCATTGATGATACGGTCCCACCATGGAACTTATGCGATTACTACAGTAGGAAGAATAGATAACAGTGACCAGCTGCTGAATCAGCTGTTTGAAGGAGGCCACTCCCATTTTATGGAGCAGAGCGGCGGAGAAATCAATGCCACGGAGCTGGTGGCGGCTCTGATTAATCAGAAGGAAAATCTCATTGAAGGAATTCGCTATGCACTGGATTCTGTGGAAGGTTCTCTGTCCCTGATTCTGATGAATCAGAAAGGACTGTACGCTGCCAGGGATAAATACGGCAGAACTCCGGTGGTGATTGGAAAAAAAGAAGACGCATTCTGTATTTCTGTTGAAAATTTTGCTTATCACAATCTGGGATATTCTGATTATAAGGAACTGGGGCCGGAGGAGATTGTCCTGGTAACGGATAAAGAATGTATTACGCTGTCGGAGCCTGGAAGTGAAATGAAAATCTGCACCTTTCTCTGGGTATATTATGGATATCCCGCCAGCTCTTACGAGGGGATGAATGTGGAGCAGATGCGTTACCGCTGCGGAGAGAAAATGGCAAAACGTGATGATGTGAAACCGGATATCGTGGCAGGAGTTCCGGATTCCGGCGTTCCTCATGCCATCGGATATGCCAATGAATCCGGTATACCTTTTACCAGGCCTTTTATCAAATATACGCCCACCTGGCCCAGGTCTTTTATGCCCACCATCCAGAGCAAACGTGACCTGATTGCCAGGATGAAGCTGCTGGCGGTGAAAGACCTGATTCAGGGGAAACGTATGATTTTGATTGATGATTCCATTGTAAGAGGGACTCAGCTTCGGGAGACGGTGGAATTTCTTTATCAGAGCGGGGCAACAGAGGTGCATGTCCGTCCTGCCTGCCCGCCTATTTTATATGGATGCAAATATCTGAACTTCTCCCGTTCCACCTCGGATATGGATTTGTTTTCCCGCCGGGTTATTGACAAGCTGGAAAATGGAAACGTGACGGAAGAAATCCTGGCGGAGTATGCGGATCCGGAGTCAGAAAGATATGAAAAAATGGTAGAAGAGATGTGTAAGGAACAGGGCTTTACTTCACTGCGGTTTAACCGGCTGGACGATATGCTGGATGCCACGGGGCTGGACAGATGTAAGCTCTGTACTTACTGCTGGAATGGAAAAGAATAGAAAATGGAATAGTACCAGGGAAGTGCGGGAAAGATAAGTCAGTAACAGGCAGAAACTTGTCGAATGTACGGACAGAGTCTGTGCAAACAATACCCAAAAAAGTGCAAAGCATACCGAAATTCTTGAAATAAGGGCAGATTATGGTATATCATATCGAAAAATTGCTTATTTCAGGGAGGAATTAAGGTATGCTGGGAGGTTCATTCTGGATTGCTGTTTTGCGCAATGCCATGAGTATGGGACTGATGATGAGTTTTTTTCTGATGTTGGACCGGCCCAGGTATTTAATGAAAAAAACCATCGGATGCTATGTGATTTTCGGGTGTCTTACAGTTACAGGTTACAGCCTCTGGTATCTTAATGCAGCAGAGAGTTTTGTAAAATTTGCCAGTCTTTCATCTATCGTTGTTACCGGGCTTTTCTGTGGACTGATGAGCAGCGACAGAGTCTATCTGTCTCTGTATAAAATGGCGGTGTCGTTTTATCTGCTGTCAGTATGTGTTTTCTGCGGCGTGGATGTGGCACGCTGGTGGTTTGACGCAAATGTATGGGTGGACATTCTGGTCAGGTTTGTCTGCACTGTGATAGTTCTTGTATTTACCTGGAAAAAGCTGCGGCGGCAGTTTCTGGACGGAGTGGATTTTCTGATGGAAGAAATGGATCTGTTCAGTTCGGTAACCCTTCTTATTTCAGTTATGATTGGGGCGGTGGTAGCTTACTGGCCGAATCTGCAGGGTTTTTCCATATTTAATATGGTGCGTGCATTTGTGACTTTGTTTATGGTAGGAATTCTGCAATATACAATTCTCCATTTGTATATCCATCTTGGGCAGGAGCATTATTATCAGAGGGAGAAAGAACTTCTGGAAATCAATGAGCAGCTTCTGTACCGGCAGATGGAGCTTATGAGAGAGTCGGAAATGGAAGCGGCCAGAATCCGTCATGACGTGCGCCACCACACCCTTCTCATCAAAGAATATGCGCAAAAAGGAGAAATTGAAGAACTTCTGGAGTATCTGAATCAGTATGATGAGGATATAGAGAATCAGAAAATAAAATATATTTCCAGAAACCGGGCGGTCAACAGTATACTTTCCGTTTATGCCAGGAAGGCCAGGAGCCGGGGTATTCAGGTACATATGGATGTGAAAATAGGGGAACAGCCTGTGATCCGGGATATTGACTGGATTGCGATTCTTGCCAATGCCTTTGAAAATGCAATTCATGGCTGCGAATCTTCGGGAGTGTCCCATCAGGAAATCAGTATCTATATTGCCCGGAAAGGAAATAAAGTGGTTATCCGTTTTTCCAATACAAGTGCCGGAAACGTGAATTTTCATAAGGGGCTGCCCACATCAGAAAAAGGCACAGGACTGGGAGTGCCCAGTATAATGAAAGCAGCTTCCCGTTATGATGGAGAAACAGATTTTGAACTGCAAAACGGAGCGTTCGTGACCAGAATTCTGCTGAATATTCCCTGTTGTATGGAGAACAGGGCGTAGCTTTCTCTGTTGTTCTGGAATGATACGCAAAAAACGCTCTGAAAATCCAGGTCGCTGAGGCAGGCCTTGCCCCGGCGATCTGTGCGAATGGAAAATGTAACTGCGGCGGGTATGAATATGCCGCAGAAAGGACTTAACTCAGGCAAAGAATCCTGCATTGCAGGATTCTTTTTTTATCTTAATAGGAAATACCTTGTCACACTAACGTGTGAAAGTATTTCCTATAAGACAAAAAACAATGATGCGCACTTGTTCTGTTCAAATGTGAAATCGGTTTCAGTATTTTGCACAAAAAAGTATGAAAGAATTGTTAAAACTGACTATTTACAGGGAAAATATGAAATAGTATTATAGTACCAACATAAAACCGATAACATAATTTCCGGAAAATGTATCAGAAAAATTCTTAACAAAACCAGGATAGGAGATTCAGGGAGGAATACTTATGCAGCAGGTGAATGTAAGATTTCGTGATGTGGAACAGATCAGACAGTTTGTGAACATTATTGACAAATGTGATGCTAATTTCGATTTGGGTTCCGGCCAGAGAATTGTGGACGCCAAATCAATTCTGGGAGTAATGGCACTGGATTTTTCAGGCCCTTTGTGTCTGAAATACGATTCGGAAGATTCGGCTATTAAAGAAAAAATAATGTCTTTCATCTGTTAAAAAGGAGCAGTTCGGATGAATATTGCAGAGATTGCGGAACTGGCCGGAGTATCCAGGGCAGCAGTTTCGCGCTATTTTAACAATGGTTATATTTCAGAAGAGAAGCGCCAGGCTATCCGCAGGGTGGTAGAGGAAACAGGCTACCGGCCTTCGGTACAGGCTCAGACCCTCAGGACCAGGAAAACGAAAATGGTGGGCGTGATTGTACCGAAGGTAGCTTCTTCTGCCATTGGAAAACTTGTGGACGGCCTTCTTTCCGTACTGGATGAGACGGAGTTCCGTCTGCTTCTGGCAGTAACCCGAAGCGAGCCGCAGAAAGAGCTGGATTATCTGTCCGCCTTTCATGAAAAGCAGGTGGATGGTGTGATATTTGCAGCTACGGTGCTGACGCCGGAGCATAAGCGTGAGTTGAAGAACATAGATGTTCCGGTTGTAATCGCAGGCCAGAAGCTGAAAGGCTATTGCTGCGTTTACCATGATGATTACCATGCCGCTTATGACCTTACACGTTTTTTCTGGGAAAAGGGAAGAAAGAAGCTGGGATATATCAGCGCCCGGATGCAGGATAAAGCGGCAGGAGAGGAGAGGTGCAGAGGATTCCAGGATGCGGTGCAGGATTTCGGCTGCAGAGAACTGGCTGAAAATGTGGTGATCGCCGATTTTTCCTTTGATTCCGGCCGGGATAAGGCAGGCGAGCTGTTGGAAAAATGCGGTAATCTGGACGGAATTATCTGCGCAACGGATACTATGGCGGCAGGAGCCATGCAGTATCTCTGCCAGCATAAAATAAAAGTTCCGGACCAGATGCTGGTGGCCGGACACGGTGGTTCTGAACTGGCAAAAGTAACGATGCCGCCTCTGGTTACCGTTCAGTATTTTTATGAGAAAAGCGGGGAAATTGCCGCCCGGATGCTGCTTGATCTGATGGAAAAAAGAGAAGCGGCCCTGCAGGAGGTGAAGTTGGGTTACCGTATTGTAGACGGTTTCGGTGAGGAATGGTCTGCCTGAAAAAATGCTGAAATAAAATAAAAATTTAGCAGACAGAGGACTGTCCTGAAAATATATTTCAGAGGCAGCCCTTTTTAGGTGCATCCGGTATGAGCGCAATCCCGTTGCAAAATCCTGTTGTAAAAATACAGCAAAGCCTTTGGTTATCAAATAAAAAGAGTTTGACGGATAAAGTAAAGCAACAGGCATTGGATATTGACTGGTACAAAGGGAAGCTGCTGGAACAGGCGAATATTGCAGAGAAATATATAGGATGGAAATTGAAAACTTTGCTTCCGTGCCGTTAAAAAGTATGAATCGGTAAAAATTTGTCGAAAACAGGCGAATAACCATAAGAATGAGAACCCTTGTAAGTGGTGTGGGAATGCCATTTGCAGGGGTTTTAATATGTGCTATAAAAGTGATAATGGATATTTTTTATAGAGTATGGTAGAATATACAAAAATAAAATTTGGGAGTTGATTTTATGCTGGTCAGTACAGATAAAAAATGGGATTATGCATTAGGTATGATTAAAGTAGACGGGTTAGAGCCATCCCTGGAATTTAAAGAATTAATTGAAAAAGAAAGTCGTGGAGAGATGACCACAGAGGATATGCGTAAAGTTTTAGACAAAAAATATAAGATGAAAGAATAAGGACAATATTATGAAAGATCCATATTTATATCCTCATACAGATATTCTGAAGAATCTTGCTGATATACGGGACAGGGAAATGTTATCGTGTATGGAAGCAGAATATACGAGTATACGGCTTGCGGAACCT